>Ga0154001_1000114_pt1 | contig 21944 bp, 20 predicted proteins | sample TSNJ085MetaG_FD_104699 | JGI IMG/M metagenome (GOLD analysis project Ga0154001, IMG submission 104699) | Attine ant fungus gardens microbial communities from New Jersey, USA - TSNJ085 MetaG | ecosystem: Host-associated > Fungi > Mycelium > Unclassified | place: USA: New Jersey, Wharton State...
ATCCCCGTCGACACGCCGTCGCGCATGGCAACGAGAGATTTGCCACCACTGTTGTTCACATAATCGATGCCGGTTTCGATAAGGCCATACAGCGTGACGGTACTTTGTGCGTAAGCATGCTGCGAGAGCAGGCATGCGAGCGCGGTTCCGAACATGATTTTCTTCATCTTCCCCTCATCGTTGTAGTTCGACCGGATTTCATCCAGCCAAATCATTTAGTAATACGATTTAATGAGCGCAAATAAATAGATGCATGAATGCAATGCCGAGCCGAATCAGGTACTGCGACCGTTCCCGGCGATGCAGGCCGATTCCACGAAAAGCCCGCGGCTGACGAAGTGCCGGTAAGGCGACGGCGTGGCGGCATCGCCGGGCTTCAACTCAAGCCAGGCCCGATAGGCCGACTCCGTTTCCCAGCCCGTCACCGTCGTGATCGCCGACGCATCTTTCGGGTCCGATGTCCGGTAGCGGAACAGGAATCCATCGACCTGCGCCATCAACTTGCCGTTGCGCTCGATGCGCTCGACGGCATCGGCCTCGCGGCCCGGATGACAGAAATGATCGACAATGACAAGAAAGGCCATGCTCATCCCCAAGGTTCATGTGCGTACGGCCATCGCCCTTTACAGAGCGATGCGGAAAAGGCGGAAATCCATCGGTCTCCTAGGCAAGCCATACTTCTTCGCACAGTCGCAACCCGGCGGCTTCCGAAAAAGGATGGGGAACGACGCCTTGCACGTTCGCGGCGCGTCCGTCGAGAAAATCCACGAATACCGGAATGGTCCTGCCGTCCGCGTCCCACAGAATCTCCTGCACCTGCGCATACAGTTCGGCCCGTTTGGGTCCATCCGGCGTGCGCCGTGCCTCCAGCGCCAGGGCATCCAGTTTCGGATTCCGGTAGCCGGTCTCCGGTTGCGGCGAATTCGACAGGCTGACACTGCGTAGTTCCAGATCCAGCGTTGCGCGCGGAAACCAGTTGGTCACGTTAAACGCCTTCTTTCCGCTGACCTGTGCGTAATAGCCTTCCGCCGGCAAGCGCGTGAGGTTGATCGGTATCCCGACCCGGCCCGCGGTTTCCTGCAGTTCCAGCGCAAAATCCGTCGCGGGCGCGCCGTAATTGACGTCCGACGTGAACAGGTTGAGCTGCCCGCTAAATCCCGACTTTTTGTAGTAGAACCGGGCCTTGTCCAGATCGAACTCGCGTTGCGGCAGATCATGGTCGTAATATCGGTCCCTGGGTCCGATCGGAAGATCATTGGCAACCTGCCCGTATCCGTTCAGTACGCGCTTGACCATCTCCGCGCGATCGACCGCATACTTGATCGCGGTGCGCAGATTGATATCGCTGAACGGCGCGCCATTGGCCATCGTGTTGATGCAGAGCTTTCGCGATGCCTTGGAATCGACCAGCTTTGCGCGAGGGTTCCGGTCGAGCAACGTGGCGGTACGTGCGTCAACCCGGTTGATGTAATGCGCGTCCCCCGAAATCAGCGCGTCCATGCGGGCGCCGGTATCCGAAATACCGAACGTTTCGACCTCGTCCACATAAACGGTATCGGCCTTGTAGTGATTGGCAAACCGGCGCGCCACCATGCCGATACCGGGTCTGAACTCGACGAGTTCGAACGGGCCGGTGCCGACCGGACGATCCCAGTTGGCAAATCCCTCGGGAACGATGACCGTATGCGGATCACCGAGCAGCACGGGAAAGTCGGCGTTAGGCGCCTTCAGCGTCACGACGACCCGATCCACTCCGTCCTTGCGGATATCGGTGACGTCCGAGAAATACGAGCGCACCATCGACACGGAACCCGGCTGCCGATGAAGATTGAGCGAATAGACCACGTCCTCCGGAACCAGCGGCTTGCCGTTCTGGAACACCACGCCTTGTCTCAACCGGAACGACCAGACCGACATGTCGGCATTCGGGTTCCACTCGACGGCAAGATCGGGCGATGCCTGGAACTGCCTGTCCCACTTCACGAGCGGACTCATCAGCGAATAGACGCGCAGAAAGTCGAGGTTCTGGTTCATCCTCAAGGGATTGAGGGTGTCGTTGATGCTCTGCTGCGACCACGCGATGCGCAGACGGCCGCCACGCCGCGGCACGGAAGCCGCTGCCGCATCGGCATAGGTCAGCCCACCGCCGAGCGCCACGGCAACACCGGCCGCCGCCGCCCCCAGGAAACCGCGCCGCGACATTTTTCCATCGTGAGCCCATTCGCCGTTCATGCGTCTTCTGTTCTCCGTTCGAGATAGTGGCCGGGACGGCTCGCGTTCGTCCGTCATGCCGCCAGACCCGGCATGCGCTCTTTCAGCCAGTCGGTCCTGAGTTCCGGTATCGAGTTAAATAGCGCCTGCGTGTACGGATGCTGCGGATGCGCAACCACCTCCGGCGACTGACCGGACTCCACCACCTGTCCCTGATGCATCACGTAGATCTGGTCGGCGAGTTTCGAGGCTTTCGAAACATCGTGAGTAATGAAAATGCAGGCCGTGCCGAGTTGCCTCCGCAGAGTCGACAACAACGCCAGGATGCGCGAACTGACAATCGAATCGAGCGCAGCCGTCACTTCGTCACAAACCAGCAGATCAGGCTCGGCCGCCAGCGCGCGCGCCAGGTTGGCGCGCTGTTTCTGCCCGCCGGACAATTGCGAAGGCAAGCGCTGCGCCACCTCCTCGGGCAGTTCGACGAGCCGCAGCAATTCGGCAACCCGCTTCTCGCGAGCCGCGCCCTTCAACCCGAAATACCGTTCCAGCGGCCGCCCGATTGCAGCCCCAACGGTAATGCGCGGATTCAATGCAAGGTCCGGATGCTGCAGCACCAGTTGCACGCCTCGCAATTCCTCCATGCCGCGCCGCCGAAGCGACGGGGCAAGCGGCCTGCCATTCAGCAGCAACTCGCCGCTCGCGATAGGCAGCAACCCGGTCGCCACTCTCGCGAGCGTACTTTTGCCGGACCCCGATTCACCGACGATCGCAACGAATTCACCCCGGCGAACGGTCAGCGACACATCGTTCAGCGTCGGCTTGCCGCGGCCATACCTCGCGACTGCGTGGCGGATTTCGAGTACGGGCGCGCCGGGCGCATCGGGCACATCGGGCTCACTGGAAGCCACCGGCGCCTCGGCTGTCCTGTTCGACAGCCCCGCACTCGCCGCCGCAATCAGCTCGCGCGTATAGTCGCACTGCGGTGACGTCAGCAGTTGCCGCGCCTCGCCTTCCTCGACCTTCCCGCCATGACGCAGCACGACGATCCGGTCTGCCATCTGGGCAACGACCGCCAGATCGTGGCTGATATACAGGCACGCCACCTTTTCCTGCTGGATGATGCGTTTGAGCGAAGCGAGCACCCCCAACTGCGTGGTCACGTCGATCGCCGTCGTCGGCTCGTCCAGAACCAGCAACTCCGGCCGGCACATCAGCGCCATGACGGTCATCAGGCGCTGCAACTGACCGCCGCTCAGTTCATGAGGAAACCGGCGCATCATCTCGTCCGCCGCGCCGAGCCCCATGCTTCTCGCGAGTTCCAACGCACGCCCGTATGCGACCCTGCGATTGCCCTTGCCGTGAACTGCGGTGGCCTCCATGATCTGGTCGACGATCCGGATAGCCGGATTGAAGGCGGTGGCCGCGCTCTGCGCGATATACGCCACCTTGGCGCCGCGCACGAGACGCGCCCCTCGCTGTCCTATCCGTGCAAGATCGCTGCCGCGGAACATGATCCGTCCGCTGGCAAGACGGCATCCCGCGCGGGCATAGCCTAGCGCCGCGAGCCCAATAGTCGACTTCCCGGCGCCCGATTCGCCGATCAGCGCCACCACCTCGCCCTGTTGTACCGACAGGCTGAAGTCATTCACGAGCGTACCCGACGACACCGATACGTTGAGGTTTTCGAAACGCATCAATTCGCTCATGCCAGGAACTCCGTGGAAATATCGCGCTGCGAGCGCCGCAGAAACCAGTCCACCAGTTTGTTGGCCGAAAACGTGACCGAGAAAATCGCGAGTGCGGGAAACACCGCCGCAATCGACCCCAGGCGCAATCCGGCCAGGTTCTCGCGCACCATCATTCCCCAGTCCGCGGCTGGCGGCTGGACCCCCAATCCCAGGAAGCTGACGGCACTCAACAACATGACCGTCGCGGCGAAGCGCACGCCGAAGTCGGTCAGCAGCGGCGGGTAGGCATTCGGGAGTGCCTCGCGGAACAGAATCCAGAAGACGCTTTCTCCGCGCAAATGCGCGAGATCGACGTAGTCGCGTGCCAGGTTGTCCAACCCCACGGCCCGGGCCACGCGATACACGCGCACGGATTCGATCAGGCCGACAGTGCAGACCAGCACCATTTCAGACGACCCGAGCGCGGAGACGCAGACCAGCGCAAACATGATCGTCGGCAGTGCCATCAGCCCATCCATCACACGCCCGATGGCCTCGTCGATCCAGCCCTTCGCATAGGCCGAAAAAAAGCCGATCGTGATACCGACGCCGGAAGCGATCAGGTTCGCGGCAACCGCGAGCACGATGGTCGTGCGCGAACCGAAGATGATCCGCGAAAGCATGTCGCGGCCGAAATAGTCCATCCCGAGGATCGCCCCATGCTGCGGCACACCGTAAGGATCCCCGATGATCTCGCGCTGCGACCACGGTGCGATCCATGGCGCGGCGAGGGCAACCAGTATCCAGAGCACGATCACGATCAGCGGCAGTTTCGGCACGCTCCCCGTCCGTCCGCCATGGAAAATGCGCGCGATATTCATGTCCTGCTCCGCAGTCTCGGACTGCCCGCCAGTGCCAGCAGATCCGTCGCCATGTTCAGGCCGACGTAGATCGTCCCGAACACCATCGCACAGCCCTGTACCAAAGGAAGATCCCGCACCGCCACGCTGTCGATCATCAGCTTGCCCATGCCCGCATAGGAGAAGATCACCTCCACCACCACGACCCCGCTGACGAGGTAGCCGAGACTGATACCGATCACGTTGGCGATCGGCCCGATCGCGTTCGGCAACGCGTGGCGCACGAGAATCCTCGAACGGGGAACGCCCTTGAGCAACGCCATCTCCACATACGGCGAGCCGAGCACGTTGAGGATGGAGCTGCGCGTCATGCGCGTCGTCGGCGCAAAGACCGAAATGACCAGCGTCATCACCGGCAGCGCGAGGCGCCGCAGATGCGAACCCAGCGTCACCTCGCCGAACATGTAGGAGGTCGCGGGCAACCAGCCCAACTGCACCGAGAACACGAGAATCAGAAACGCGGCGAACATGAACTCCGGTCCCGACGCGGTAATCAGGCTGGTGTTCGTAATCAGCCGGTCGGGCCAGGTTCCGGCTCGCGCCGCTGCGTAAAGACCCAGCGCCACCGCCAAAGGCAGGGCCACGAGAGCCGTCAGGCCACCGAGCAGCAACGTGGCCGGCAAGCGCGACGCAATGAGCGCCGACACGCTGCGGCCGCTTGCATAGGACTTGCCGAGATTGCCGTGCAGCGCGCCCGACACCCACGTCAGATATTGCGTGTAGAGCGGCCTGTCGAGGCCCGCGTCATGGCGAAACGCCGTGAGCGTCTGCGGCGTGGCGTCCTGCCCGAGCACCACCTCCGCCACGTCTCCCGGCAACAGATGCGTACCCGCGAAGATGAGCAGCGAGACGAACACGAGCGTGCCGATCCCGAACGCGACCCGCCGCAGCAGGACACGCATTACGCGCCAGCCGACTGCTCCGAACCGCCATGAGCGCCGCCGAACGTCCGGCGCATGGCCTGGATCTGGTCTCGCATCGACAATGTCGGCCAACTTTTGCATGCGCTTGCCCTGTCTATGTTAAGTGCGATGAAATTCGGTCCTTCGGCCTCGATCAGCGTGGCGATGCGCGCGCGCAGATCGTCGACGTCGTCGATGCGCGTGCTGTTCCTGAAGCCCGAGGCCTGCGCGAGCGCAACGAAATCGGCCGTGGCGGCACCGGGAATCGGCTGGTTGCCGGACGTTTCGTAAAGGCCGTTGTTCATCACGATCAGCGTGTAATTGCGCGCACGCGCTTCGCCGATCGTCACCAGCGTGGCCAGTTGCATCGTCACGCAACCGTCGCCGTCGACGGTCACGACACGTTTGTCCGGCGCACCGAGCGCCATGCCGAGACCCAGCGACGAGGCGCTGCCCATGCAGCCGAGCATGTCGATATGCAGCGGTGCCTCGGGATCGAGCGCATGCCATACGGGCGTGGCCTGCATGGTGGCAACCGACAGATACTGGTTCTTGCGGCACACGTCCGCCAGAATCCGGATAACTTCCTCTCGCAACATATGTTCAGACTCCGGTAGGAATGGGGACAACGAGTGCCCAGGGGGACTGCTGCTGCAATGCCTGCTCGTACACGTCGGGAATCTTCCCGAGATCGGCGTCATGCCACAGCCGCAGCGACGGCACGCCCCACATGTCGAGCGTCGGTTCGAGCAGCCGCACCATGCGCTGCGGGTGCTGCTCCATCGGCGTCGCCGCCTTGTTGCCGTACTGGCCGATCAGCATGACGGTCGGCACGCCGGCGTCGAGCGAGATGCCGCGAATCGTGTTGAGGCACGCATAGAAGCCGTTGTTCTGAATCGTCAGCAGCGGCCTGTGGCCCATCGCATACAGCCCGGCATTGATGCCGATCGCTTCGTCCTCGCTGCATGCATAGACGGTCTGCAGGTCGGGCGCGGCTTCGATCGCCGCGATGAAGGTTTCCTGATACGTGTCGGGTACGATGACCACGTGCGAAATACGCGCCTGTCGCAGAACCTCGACAAGCCGTGCCGCGCTCAAGGGTGTGGGAATCTCGTGTTGATCTGTCATGTCAGCCTGCCTGCCTCGATAGTTCGCTTTCGGTGGTCATCTCGCAGTCCGCGTTACGTCTCGCGGTATCGCTGAGAATCTGGTGCGCGGCGTTGTGCCCCGGAATGCCCGAGACGAATCCGGCCGGCCAGGTGCCGGTGCCGCAGAAGTAGAGTCCGTCGACCGGCGCGCGGTAATCGGACATGCCGGCCATCGGCCGCAACGAGAACATCTGCCCGGCCAGGTTGTCGCCCTGGATCACGTTGCCTTCCAGCAGCCCGTACTCGTTCTCGAGATCGAGCGGGCTCATGTAGCGGTGATCGACGATGCTGTCCTTGATGCCCGGCATGTATTCGTCGAGCACCTTGATGCACCGGTCGCCGAACGCGTCGCGAGTGGCGGCATCCCATACGCCGTCCTTCAGTGCATAGGGCGCGTGCCAAACGTTGATACTGAGCAGATGGCGCCCCGGGGGCGCGAGGTCGGGATCGATCATCGACGGACAGAGCCCCCACATGAGCGGCCGCTCGGACGGCACGCCATGCTTCGCCTGGTCGAAGGCGCGGTCCATGTATTCGACGCTGGGCGCAATCCGGAACTGACAACTGGCGATCTGGCGGGTTTCCTCGTCCGTCGCGCCATCGGCGACATGCGGCGGTCGATCGAGCGACAGCGCGATCTTGAACGCGGACCCTTTCATCGGAATCCGGCGCACGCGCTCCAGCGTGTTGGCGCGAATCGCACCGGCGGGCAGCAGATCGAGCAGCGTGGTCTTGGGATTGGCATTCGAGACGACGACGGGAGCCCGGAAGCACTCTCCACTCGCCGTTTCCACGCCAACGGCCGCGCCGTTCTCGACGAGAATCCGCCGCACCGCGACGTCGGTCCGGATCTCCCCGCCGGCCTCGACGACCGCGCGAGCCATCGCGGCGATGATCGCGCCCATGCCGCCCTTCGGAAAACCGGTCGAACCCCGCAGCGGCATCAGCCGTGGATCGTCGGGCGAGGTCGGCTTACGTGCCGCGAGCGAAAGCGGGCGGATCAGCATGGGGACCGCGGTGCCCGGCGTGCTTGGCCCCGCCTGAACGGCCACGCAGCCGCGGATCGCGATCAGTGCCCTCGCCTCTTCCGACTGCAGCCACTCTTCCGCGAGGTCCCGGATACTGCCGAAGAAAAACTTGCCGAACGCGTCCTCCAGTTCCGGCGAATCGATCTTTGCCAGCATGTCGCGCAACGAAGGCGGCGGCTCGAACGGCGAGACGCCGAGTGCCTGGGCGAACCGGTCGACGTACGCCAGCAGACCGAAGAAGCGCTCCTCGTCTCCTTTCGCAAAGCTGGCAAGCTGCTCCCGCACGCGGTTCTGATCGCGCCAGCCGACAAAGTAACGTCCCGTGTCGAACCGCGTGAACAACGTGGGGTCGGTGGAAATGAAGCGGAGCCCATGACGCTCCAGCTGCATGTCGGCGGCAATCGTCTGTTCGAGCGAGCCCGTCGAATTGGTAATCGAAGAACGATGCCCCGGAAAGTACTCGACCGTGCCGCACGGGCCGCCGAGCGCGCGACGACGCTCCAGAACCAGCACGCGCCGCCCCGCGCGCGCCAGATAGAAAGCGCTGACGAGGCCGTTATGGCCGCCGCCGATCACGATGGCGTCATAGGTAGGATGTTTGGTTGATCTTGGGGACATTATCGACATGGATTGCAGGACCTGGATTGGTTGACTCCCTGTTGATTCCTACGACGAACGAAGCCCGCGCGTCCGCCGGCTCGTTCCCTACACTTCCACTGCTCGCTGCGATATTGTCGGTGCCGCGACCGGACTCATCGGCTCCGGCGTGTTCTACAGGCACCGTTGCGGCGCGCAATGCACCACGCTCCTGTGCGAGGGATATCCCTGGCCGGCTCCGGCCACGCGGCCCTCTCCATCCCCAGCGTTCCCATACAGAGAAATTGGGATGATCGTAAGGTGCGGAGTAGAATAAAAAAAGTTTAATTTTTTAATCTTTCGATTTACTTTACTTATATGGCCGAGCAACTTCCCGATGTCAAGATGACGCAGATCCGGCACTTCGTCTCGGTCGTGGAGCATGGCGGATTCAAGGCCGCCGCCGCCGCGGTATTTCGCAGCCAGCCGGCGCTCTCGCTTTCGATCCGCGAGCTCGAAACCACCTTGGGCGCCCGGCTGCTCGAACGCGGCAACCGGGTGATGCTCACCGCGTTCGGCACGCTGTTCTATCGGGAAGCGAAATCGCTCGTCGAACACTACGACCGGGCCATCCAGGCGGCGATCGACGTTGCCCAGGTTCGCCTCGGGCGGGTCAAGATCGCCGCCGTGCCGTCCATTGCGCACGAAATCCTGCCCCGCGCCATCAGCCGCTTCGTACGCTCGTATCCGACCGTCAATCTGCATGTCGAAGACGGCTCGACGATCTACGTGCATGAGCGGGTGAAATCGGGAACGGTCGACTTCGGCATCGCGAGCGAACCGGACAGCAGCTCCGGCCTCAGGTTTTCGCCGCTCCTCGCGGATGCACTCTGCGCGGTCGTCCCGGCGGGTCACCCGCTGTTCAAAAGAAAAAAGCTGAAGTGGCCACAACTGGCCGCCAGCCGGATCATCGGCAACGGCATCATGCAGGCGCTGTCGCCCGATGTCCGGGCGGCGATCGGCCAGCCGGAATCGCTGTTCATCCCCAATACCACGACGCTGCTTGCTGCGGTGGAGAACGGCGTCGGCGTCACGGTCCTGCCCTTCCTCTCGAACCAGCACAACGGCGAGTCGCTCAGGTTCATCCCGCTCGAATCTCCACGCGTGGAGCGACTGGTCGGCATCGTGGAACCCGAGGACAAGTCGCCCAGCCCGGCCGCGCTCGCGCTGCGCAACGGCATTGTCGAAGAAGTACAGGCGCTCGCTCCATGCCCCGAGGTCAGGCGTCTGCGCAGCGGCTCGGCCTGAAAAGCGTGAGCCGGGGCACTGCCTCGGTCCTTCCGTCCCGGCACTGCACTGCAAACGCCCGCGAGTAGTGCACGGCCTCTCCCTGCGAGAACCCATCCGGGTTCCCGCATTCCTTCCTCTTCGCCTGATGAGCGCTGCGCCCCGGCAACCGCACGAAGCGTGTGGCCATCCATTTACCAGACTGATGAGTTCAATATATACTGCGCCCAAGTCAACCACCGAGGCACGGCATGCCCTCATTTATCGCTCTGGTTCTGGAAAGTCCGATTACGCTGGTGTTCGGCCGGATACTGCTGACGACGCTCTTCTGGAGCGCGGGTATCTTCGGACTGTTTAACTTTTCCGTGATCGTCTCGGAGATGAAGGCGGTCAACCTGCCGGCGCCCGTGGGCTTCGCGGTGGCGACCATCGCCATTCAGCTGATGGGCTCCGTGCTGCTGATCGGGAATTTCAACGGCCTGGGATGGTTGGGCGCGGGCGCGCTCGGCCTGTTCACGCTACTCACGATTCCCTACGGGCACGCGTTCTGGACTTTCCCCGAACCGCGTCGAACGGAAGAACTTCACATTGCGCTGGAGCATATTTCGGTCGCGGGAGGTATGCTGATGGCCGCGATTTTGACCCTGAGATGATCGTATTTCACATGACCTCACTTCCACGTGGCCGGCCCAAGGACCTGGTGAAGCAGCAAGCGCTTCTCGATGCCGCACGCGACCTGCTTCTGGAGCACGGTGCGGACGTGACGACCAGCGCCATCGCCGCACGCGCGGGCGTGGCGAAAGCGACCCTGTTTGCGCATTTCAGCGACAAGGACGAATTGATCGATGCGGTGATACGCCGCGAGTCCGACCGCACGGCGACGGACGCCGAGCTCGCCGAAGGCCTGGCGATGGATATCGTGCCGGCGCTTCGCAAGTTCGGCATTCGCTTTACACGGTTCATCAACGAGCGCGAGTTGGCCGGATGGGATCGGCTCATCGCGACAGCGGCGAAAAGAAGCCCGGAGCTTCCGAAGCGGTTTTTCTCGAGTGGCCCCGGACGCGGGCAAGCGATTCTCGCCTCGTTGATTCAGGCGGCGATAGAAAAGGGAACGTTGAGGGATTGCGACGCGACCCAGGCGGCCGATGACCTCGCCGGACTCTGGATCGGCTTCTCCAATCTTGAAGTGAAACTGGGTGCCCGCACGCCGTTCAGCGAGGCTCAACTGCGCAAAAAAGTCGATCACGGAATCGACGTCTTTATGCGGTTCTACGGGACTGAGGATAAGCGTCGGCGGCCTGAATGACGGGACATGGCTGACGCCGCTCCGGCGATAAAGCCATCCAATCCTCAAGCTTCGCGACTCCATGCCGATACAACGGATATTGCCATCCGTTACTGGAGCAGAAGCATGGATCTCTCTATCGCGCCGACAACCGCGGCGACCGTACCCGTACAAGCTTCCGATTCGAATCTCAATTCCGTGGCATTGACCCAGCGTTCCGCGACCGCGGATGCCGCGGCTTCCGCGGTGACCTCGATAACGGCCGTCGATCCACAGGTCACCAGCGCCCGGGTCGCCAAATATCTGGACGCCATGAGCATCAATTTCAGAACGGGCAAAGATGCCGAAGGCGTAGCCAATGCCCTCGTTTCATCGATGCAGGCGTTGATCCTGCAACGTCCCGATCTCGCCAACGCCCAATTCGATTTCCAATCCGACGACGGTTCGATCAAGGTCACGTCCGACAGCCTGAGCGACAGCGACAAGAGCTGGCTCCAGAACCTGCTCAATAGCAACAGTGCGCTGGTGCAGGCCGTCAACACCTTTCACAGCGATGCAGTAGGCGGCTACGCGGCCTGGGCGGAAGCGGACGGCACGCCGCTGACCGATGCGCAATCCCAGGCCGTCAGCAAAAAAGCGGACGGCATGGTGAGCTTCATGCAGCTATTCCATCAGCTCGGCACCGCAGGCGCGAAAGGGATGTTCAATGATGGCGCCTACTACGCCCCGAACGGCGCAAAAATCGACCTGACGCAGAACACCGGCAACGCCGTCGGCTTCCTGAGCTTCATGCAAAGCGCACGGGCGATGTCGAACGGCACCGACGAATACGTCGGTCCGGCCGGCCACACGCTTTACGGCGCGGCAAAATTCGACGTGTTCAACGCGAGCATGATGCCGGATTTTTACCCTTCGCTCGTTACCTCGCTCGGCGTCCACGAGGTGGCGTGATTCCTGGTTCGCTAGCGGGAGCCGCAAAGGGAATCGCTCGATTGCGGCCCCGGAGCCGATACCGTCACTCGCCGTCCATCAACCGGACCCTCACCTTGCGCCCCTTCAGCTTGCCCGCGCTGAGCCGGCGCACCGCCTCGCGCGCGATGCTGCGCTCCACCGCGACATAGGTCGACATATCGGTCACGTTGATCTTGCCGATCTGCGAGCCTTCGAAACCGGCCTCGCCGGTCAGCGCGCCGAGCACGTCGCCGGGACGGATCTTTTCCTTGCGGCCGCCGAGAATCTGCAGCGTTTCCATCGGCGGCAGCAGCGGCCCGTCGCCGGCCGGCTTCAGGTCCGCCAGCTTGTGCCATTCGACGTCGCGCTTTTGCGCCTGCTCGATACCGCCGACGCGCCCCATCTCGTCCATGCTCGCGAGACTCAACGCCCAGCCGTCCTGATCGGCGCGGCCCGTGCGGCCGATGCGGTGCGTGTGCACTTCAGGGTCCGGCGTCACGTCGACGTTGATCACCGCTTCGAGCTGCGCGATGTCGAGCCCGCGCGCGGCGACGTCGGTTGCGACCAGCACCGAGCAGCTACGGTTCGCGAACTGGATCAGCACCTGATCGCGCTCGCGCTGATCGAGCTCGCCATGCAGCGCGAGCGCATGAAAGCCCTGTGCGCGCAGCACGTCGAGCAGATCGCGGCACTGCTGCTTGGTGTTGCAGAACGCGATCGTGCTGACCGGGCGGTAGTGGTTCAGGAGCAGCCCGACCGCGTGCAGACGCTCGTCCTCGGTCACTTCATAGAAGCGCTGACGGATCTTGCTGTCGTCGTGCCGCTCGGCGAGCTTGACTTCCTTCGGATTGCGCAGGAATTGCTGGCTCAGCTTGGCGATGCCCTCGGGGTACGTCGCCGAAAACAGCAGCGTTTGACGCTCTTTCGGGCATTGCCTGGCGACCTTCGCGATGTCGTCGAAGAAGCCCATGTCGAGCATGCGGTCGGCCTCGTCGAGCACGAGCGTGTTGAGCGATTGCAACGCGAGGCTGCCGCGTTCGAGGTGATCCATGATGCGGCCCGGCGTGCCGACCACGATGTGCGCACCGTGTTCGAGGCTCGCCGTCTGCGGACGCATCGGCGTGCCGCCGCACAAGGTCAGCACCTTGATGTTTTCTTCCGCGCGCGCGAGGCGGCGGATTTCCTGCGTGACCTGATCGGCAAGTTCGCGGGTCGGGCAGAGCACCATCGCCTGCGTGTCGAACTGGCGCGCGTCGAGCCGCGCGAGCAGCGCGAGCGAAAACGCCGCGGTCTTGCCGCTGCCGGTTTTCGCCTGGGCGATCAGATCGTGGCCGGCGAGCGCGATCGGCAGGCTCGCGGCCTGGATCGGCGTCATCTCGACGTAGCCGAGTTGCGTGAGGTTCGCGAGCGTCGCGGGCGGCAGCGGCAATTCGCTGAATGCGGCGCCGGCGGGAGTGGGACGGTTCATAAGGTCCTGGATTGGGCTGAAGCTGGGGCTGACGCTAACGACAGGGCGAACGACGCGCGATTACTCGGCCATCGGCCCCGGATCGGGACGGCCCGGCAGTTGTTCATACAGCACTTTGCCGTCGTCGCCGTCGAAACGCTCGACGTAATTGCGCGCGCCGCACAGCGGGCAGCGGAACAGCAGCCCCTGCCCCTCGTTCTTGATGACGACGTCGGACTGCTCCCACTGCGCGCCGCAGGACTGGTTTCTACAGGTAAACACGTTGATTCTCCAACTGGATTCGATGTTTCGATGATCGGTCGGCCAGGCCGCGCGAACGGCCTGGCCTTGCATGGGATTGCTTGCCACGGCAATGCGCCGGCACGCGACGTGCCGGCCGGTGCACTTCAGTTCAGATTCAGCACGTCAGCCCAGATGCGTATGCCGCGTGCGCGGCACGCTCACGTCCATTTCGGTCAGGCCATGCACGATGCCGCAGTCCTCGACCGGATGCTCGCCATGGCACTGCTCGCGCAGCGTGGCCAATTGCGCCTTCAGCTGCTGGAGCTCTTCGATACGGGTGTCGACGTGCGCGACGTGCTCGTCGATCAGCGTATGCATGCTGCCGCAGCCGCCGGCCGGCGCGTCGGTCAGACGCAGCAAGGCACGGATTTCGTCATGGGTCATGTCGAGCGCGCGGCAGTTGCGGATGAAACGCAGACGCTCGACGTGCTTCGCCGTGTAACTGCGGTAATTGGCTTCGGTGCGCTCCGCCTCGGGCAGCAGGCGCTCCTTTTCGTAGAAACGGATCGTTTCCGTCGTGCAATGGGCGATTTTCGCCAGTTCGCCGATTTTCATGGGCCCTCCTGCTACGCGGCCTTGACCTTGTAGTGGCTTCAAGGTGTTTACTAGACCACAAATCGCACGAGGAAGCCACCATGCCTGAAATCAGCCGTTTTGCCGCCGATCGTCCTGAAACGGACGAGGCCTGTGCGCATGGGCGCCACGGGCAGGCGGACACGCAGCAGCACGGCCACGCTCATGGTCATGAAAGCGGTCACGAAAGCGGCGCGGGCGGCGGCTGTGGGCATGATGCTCATGGACATGGCCACGCGCATGCGCACGCCCAGCACCCGCATGGAAACCGCGCTGAACGGCATGAGGGGCACACTCACCGCGACGGCCATGAGCATGGCCACGATCACGCGGACGGGCACGACCGCAAGCGCGGCCAGGCCTCGGCTCACTCCCACGATCACGCCGACGGCGCCTGCTGCGCCCCCGCCGCGCTCGCGCCGACGCCACTGCGCCTGCCGCGTTCCGAAGCTGTCGGCGACGACCTGCGCACCGCGATCCGCATCATGCAGATGGACTGCCCGACCGAGGAAGCGCTGATCCGCAAGAAACTCGGCCGTCTGCCGGCCGTTCGCAGCATGGACTTCAACCTGATCCAGCGCGTGCTGACGGTCGTCCACGCGCCGGATGCACTCGAACCGATCCTCGCCGCGCTGCGCTCGCTCGATTTCACCCCCGAACTCGCGGACGACAACCCCAACGCAACCCCCACGGCCCCCGGCAGCGCTACGCCGAAGCCCTGGTGGCCCCTCGTGCTCGCCGGAGTCGTCGCGGCCGGCTCAGAGGCCGCTGGCTGGCTTGGCGCGCCCGTCTGGATGGTGGCGGGCCTCGCACTCGTCGCGATCGTCTCCTGCGGGCTCACGACGTATCGCAAGGGCTGGCTCTCGCTGCGCAACGGCAATCTGAACATCAACGCGCTGATGAGCATCGCCGTGACCGGCGCGGCACTGCTCGGTCAATGGCCCGAGGCCGCGATGGTGATGGTGCTGTTCACGATCGCCGAGCTGATCGAAGCGCGCTCGCTCGACCGCGCGCGCAATGCGATCGAGGGACTCATGCGGCTCGCGCCCGAAGAAGCCAGCGTGCAGCAGCCCGACGGCGCGTGGCAGCCCATGCGCGTCGACGCGATCGCGCCCGGCGCGCTGGTGCGCGTGAAGCCGGGCGAGCGGATCGCGCTCGACGGCGAGATCGTCGCGGGCCGCTCGAGCGTCGATCAGGCGCCGATCACCGGCGAGAGCCTGCCGGTCGACAAGACCACCGGCGACGCCGTATTCGCCGGCACGATCAACCAGGCGGGCTCGTTCGACTATCGCGTGACGGCGGCGGCCGGCAACACGACGCTCGCGCGCATCATCCATGCGGTCGAAGAAGCACAGGGCACGAAGGCGCCGACGCAGCGTTTCGTCGATCAATTCGCGCGCGTCTATACGCCGATCGTGTTCGCGATCGCGCTCGCCGTGGCGGTCGTGCCGCCGTTGCTGTTCGGCGGGGCCTGGCATGCGTGGACCTACAAGGCACTGGTGCTGCTCGTGATCGCGTGTCCGTGCGCGCTCGTGATCTCGACGCCGGTGACGATCGTCAGCGGGCTCGCGGCCGCGGCGCGCAAGGGGATTCTCATCAAGGGCGGGGTGTATCTCGAACAGGGGCGCAAGCTGAGCCGGCTGGCTCTGGACAAGACCGGGACGCTGACCCATGGCAAGCCGGTGTTGACCGGGTTCGAGGTGGTGGGGGATGACGTTGGTGTTGGCGATGTGGGCGCCAGTGACGCTCATGCCGATGCCCGCGCGACTCAATACCGCACGCTCGCGGCCAGCCTCGCGGGCCGCTCCGATCATCCCGTGTCGATGGCCATTGCCAGGGCCGCGCACGACGACGGCATCGCCCACCTGCCCGTCGATACCTTCGAAGCGCTCGCCGGACGCGGCGTGCGCGGCGAGATCGATGGTGCAACGTACTGGCTCGGCAATCATCGCCTGATCGAAGCGTTGGGCCGCTGCTCGCCGCCACTCGAAGCGCGCCTCGAAGCACTCGAAGCGCAAGGCCAAACCGTCGTGATGCTCGCCGACGCCCAACGCGTGCTCGCGCTGTTCGCGGTCGCGGACACGGTGAAGGACACGAGCCGCGCCGCCGTCGCCGAATTGCGGCGGCTCGGCGTCGGCACCGCGATGCTGACCGGCGACAACCGCCACACGGCCGCGGCGATCGCGCAGCAGGTCGGCGTCGACGAAGCGCGCGGCGACCAGTTGCCCGAAGACAAGCTCGACGCGGTCGCGCAATGGTCGGCCGCGGGTGCGACGGTCGGCATGGTCGGCGACGGCATCAACGATGCGCCCGCGCTCGCGCGCGCCGACATCGGCTTCGCGATGGGCGCGATGGGCACCGACACCGCGATCGAAACCGCCGACGTCGCGCTGATGGACGACGACCTGCGCAAGATTCCGGCGTTTATCCGGCTGTCGAAGACGACGCATGCGGTGCTGGTACAGAACATCGCGCTCGCGCTGGGCATCAAGAGCGTGTTTCTCGTGCTGACGCTGATGGGCCTCGGCACGATGTGGATGGCAGTGTTCGCCGACGTCGGCGCGAGCTTGCTGGTGGTGGGGAATGGGTTGAGGTTGTTGCGGAAGTAAACGCGCTCGGCGGACTGGCTAGGAGCGGCGTATACGGCGGGTATCGGGAGCAGTGTGGTGTCCGGTCGCCTGCGCGCTGATGTTTTGCCGCGTGTCGGCTATGCGATTCGCGTTGACCACGCGGTTCAGCTTGAGATTGAGGTTGACCCCGAACCCGAACCCGAATCGCGGCTCACGGCTCCGGGCGTTGCGGGCACGCTCGCCGGCAACGCCTCGCTCTCGTCTTTCAAACCGACGCCCGTCAGCCCGAGCTTCCTCGCCTGCGTGAGCAGATAGTGCAGCTTGTGCGCCGCTTGCGGATAGTCGAGCCCTTCGGGGCGCACGTTCGAAATGCAGTTGCGTTGCGCGTCGGTGCAGCCCGTTTGCGGCGCGTACGTGATGTAGATGCCGAGACTATCCGGCGAACTCAAACCGGGCCGCTCGCCGATCAACATCACGACGATCTTCGCGCCGAGCAATGCGCCGATCTCGTCGCCAAGCGCGACGCGCGCCTGACGCGCGATCACCACAGGGCCGATGTGCCAGTCCGCGAATTTGGGGCGCACGGCTTGCAGCAGCGGCACAGCCTGCTTCGACGCGGCAAATGCCGATAGACCATCGCCGATCACGAACAGCACATCGCTCGTTTGTGCCGGCCGTTGCGCAAGCGCCGCGCGGCTCTCGTCCGACAGACGCCGCCCAAGATCGGGACGCCGCAAATAATGCTCGCGATCCGGCGCGGCGCTATGCACGTCCAGCGTGTCGAATCCTAGCGCTTGTAGTGTTTCGTGCAGCGCGTTGACGTCGAGCGGATGATGCACGGCGTCGCGCGCCTGCGCATGCGCGAGATTGAACGCAAGCAGCGGCGCGGTCGGCACGCCGTTGCCCGCGCGGCCTAACGCGATGCGTGCCTGCGTAAACTGGCGCAGTACGCTCCACGGGTCCCTGTCGAGTGCGTCGCTTTCGTTCCCGCTCCCGTTCTCGCTCATGTGATCCCCATCCAGTCGCGCGCGCCTTCGAGCAGCGGCTGCCGCGCCGATGCGCCGAGCAATGCGCCGTGTGCGTCGATAATCTGCATCGACTCCAGCCATGCCTCGAATTCAGGCGCGCGCCGCAAACCGAGCACGTCGCGCACGTACAGCGCATCGTGGAAAGACGTGCTCTGATAATTGAGCATCACGTCGTCCGCGCCCGGCACGCCCATGATGAAATTGACGCCCGCAACACCGAGCAGCGTCAGCAGATTGTCCATGTCGTCCTGATCCGCTTCGGCGTGATTCGTGTAGCAGATGTCGCAACCCATCGGCACGCCGAGCAGCTTGCCGCAGAAGTGATCTTCGAGACCCGCGCGCGTGATCTGCTTGCCGTCGTACAGATACTCCGGGCCGATGAAGCCGACCACCGTGTTCACCAGAAACGGCTCGAACTTGCACGCCACCGCATACGCGCGCGCCTCGCAGGTCTGCTGATCGACGCCGAAATGCGCATCCGCCGACAACGCGCTGCCCTGCCCCGTTTCGAAGTACATCAAATTGCTACCGACCGTGCCGCGTTTGAGCGACAACCCCGCCTCGTACGCTTCCCGCAGCAGCGCAAGCGAAATGCCGAAGCTCGCGTTCGCTTTCTCGGTGCCCGCGATCGACTGGAACACGAGATCGACCGGCGCGCCTTTTTCGATCACGGCGATCGTGCTCGTTACGTGCGTGAGCACGCACGATTGCGTCGGCACCTGATAGCGCTGGCGGAAGTCGTCGATCATCAGCAGCAGCGTCGTGATCGCCGCGAGGCTGTCGCTCGCGGGGTTGATGCCGATCAGCGCGTCGCCGCAGCCGTACATCAGGCCATCGAGCATCGAGGCGGCGATGCCTTTGACGTCGTCGGTCGGGTGGTTCGGTTGCAGGCGTACGGACAGATGGCCCGGTAAGCCGACGGTATTGCGAAAGCGCGTGACGACAGGGCGTTTACGAGCGACAGCGATGAGGTCCTGGTTGCGCATCAGCTTCGAGACTGCGGCGAGCATTTCCGGGGTGAGGCCTTCGGTGATGCGGGTCAGTGCGTTGGTGTCGGTGGTGGTACTGAGCAGCCAGTTGCGGAAGTCGCCGACCGTCAGATGAGAGATGTCGGTGAAGGCTTGAGGCGAGTGATCGTCGACGATCAGGCGCGTGACCTCGTCGGTTTCGTAGGGGATCAGCGGTTCGTTCAGGAACGTGCGCAGCGGCACCTGGGCCAGCGCCATTTTGGCGGCGACCCGCTCTTCCTCGCTCGCGGCCGCGATACCCGCGAGCTGGTCGCCCGAGCGCTGCGGACTTGCTTTGGCGAGCAGGGTCTTCAGGTCGGCGAAACGGTACGTGCGACTGCCGATCGACTCGGTGTAGCTCATGTTTGCGGCTCCATCGCTTCGCGCGAACGCGGGCGGGAATGGGAACGGCGGTGGCATGCTGCGTGCTTCTGGTGGTGCTCTCGTTACACGATAGCGCCAAATGAAGGCAGCGTCACGTTTGCAGGTTTGGGTTTGGGGCTGCTGTGCTGTTCGTCGATGCGGTTTACGGGGGTTGATTGTTGGTGCTGCTTGTTGATGTGGCTTTCCGGCTTTCGTTTACGTAGGCTGTTTGGTTGAGGCTTTGACGTTTGTTTACGGGCTACGACTACCGCTGCCACGATTCGAAAACGTGGTGCAATCAGCAAGTGCTTAATCCGCGTTCCGCTTCGCGCGGCCCGCGTGAAATTCGCAAGGAGACGATCAAATGACGATGAAGCGTGAGGTCGTAATTCGTAGTGTGGAGCCGATGGAGATTCTGTCGGTCGATCATGTCGGGCCTTATATGCAGATCGGCAAGGCTTTTGATGCTTTGTTCGGCTGGCTTGGGAAACACAATCTGCTTGCGGGAGAGATGCGGATGGTCGGGCTTTTCTTCGATGACCCGGGCGTGGTCGAGGAACAGAAGCTGCGGTCGAAGGCGGGAGTGTTGTTGCCGGGGCCGGTGATGACCGAAGTTGCCGCGTCTGTTGCTATGAGTGATGGAGTTTCGATGACGCGTATACGTGGTGGAGAGTATGCGGTGTTGCGGCATGTCGGGCCGTATAGCGATATGCGGGCGACTTATGAGTGGTTGTATGGGACGTGGCTCGTGCAATCTGGTAGGGCGGCGGCGGATGCGCCGGCGTTTGAGGAGTATTTGAATAGTCCAAAGGGGACTGCGCCCGCGGAGTTGGTGACGGAGATTTGTTTGCCGTTAGGTTAACCGGCCGCGTTGTGATTGCTTTTGAGTTCCTTCGTTGCTGCCGGTGTTGTGTGCGTATACGTTGTGCGGGTCGTTAACGCGGGTTCTGGTTTCTATATTCTTTGTATATGTATACGTAGTAATAGTTAACAAGCGGGGCTGTTCGCTGTGGATAACTTCGAAGTTCGTTTACGGATCAATGGGCTGCGGAATCGATAACCCTTGGGAGCGCAAGCGGACAGAGCAGCGGAGCCTGGGAGAATTTTTGGGCGGTCGGTTAACGTGCTGGGTTTATTAAGGTTTCGCTCACAATGTGTTGGTGGGGATTTACAGAGGTTGTCCAGAGGGGGATGTGGATAAGTTGGGGTGTGGGGAGGGGTGATTGGGGCTGCCGTTGGATAGTGAGTGCGGACGGTTGGGGTCGGTGGAGTTCCGCCTAAAAACCTTGATTTAGACCCTTGTAAATAGGCCTTTTTGCGATACCCACCGTGGTACTGTATTGATTCACCACCCTGGTTTTCAACGTGCAACTTCGCGAGCAGCTTGGCTGCGTTGCGTAATGCATTCGGCTTCACCCAACCCGCGTTAGCCGATGCATGAACTTTGGATCAAGATGAACGCGAGCCACGACTAAACATAGCGATATTTGTTTCAGACTGTGTCGCGAATATCAGAGCAGCAGAGGATCGGAGTACGCGAAGTGCCTGACGGACTGGGTTTGAGGAAGCGAGTAGTTGATGCGATTGAGCGCGTTGCGGTTCAGGAAAAGCAGGCGCGCAGACCGTTTGAGGAATGCAATAACAGGAGAATCCGGCCCGTAAACGAAGCGCGGGCGATGAGTGCGCGAACACTCACCGCCCGCTGACCACAACCAACTCAGCAAAGGAGTTGACCATGGCTACTGCCAATCTTAAACCGCGTCGCGTGCGCGGAAAACAACGAGCGGGTATTTCTGTTGAACTAAAGCAGGCTGGCGACACAAGAAAGCCCAGAGGAACAACGTCGGCGGGTTGCATTTCCGTGGATGCCGGTTGTCGACGCACTGCTTGAACACGCGGGATTCCTTCCCGGCCAGCGCGTCTTCTTGAGCGTCGATTACCGGTCCGGCCAGATCATGATTGCACCGGATAGAAACTACACCATTGCTGGCCGGCAAGCGACCGATGAGGAAATCGGAAGGCGCGCGAGTTCTGAGATCGCCTAACCCAGTTCGTTTTTCGACATTCAAAGGGCCGCGTTTGCGGCCTTTTGCACGTTAGTACCGAGCATCAGCGTTTTTTATAGTGGCGAATATCACCCAACGCGAAATACAGATGCCTCGGCGAAGACAGCGACAGCAAATATGCATATCGGACATTCTGATAGCTACCGCTTCTACCCAGTCCTCCTAGCGTGTCACTGACGCACAGCAATCGATCCTTCCCTTCACTTAACAATAACCACATTGCCAGATTCGGATTGATCTCGACCGGCTCGTGTTTCCCGGTTAGCAATCGAGTCGCTGCGCTCGTTCGATAGAGAGTCCCGTCGTAGATCAGTGCATTTGACGCAGTGCTCTGCGCATATCCTATTTCCTTTCCCTCATATTGAAAGAACGTCGCTTTATAGCCAGGTTTGTAGTCATCCTCGTCGATGCTCTCATTCGTCGGTATGGGTGTCAGGTGAACTTCTCGCGACATTGGACTTGCGCCCATGCAGCTATAGATCAGTGCATCGGTAATCCCCCCGTTTTCCACGGGGTTCAGAAGTAGAAACTAAGCGGCCATGGCCAACCGCTGCTTTGGCGTAAATCCGCCCAGGGCCATGTTCGGGCGGTCATGATTGTAAGTCCACATCC
>Ga0154001_1000116_pt1 | contig 21853 bp, 16 predicted proteins | sample TSNJ085MetaG_FD_104699 | JGI IMG/M metagenome (GOLD analysis project Ga0154001, IMG submission 104699) | Attine ant fungus gardens microbial communities from New Jersey, USA - TSNJ085 MetaG | ecosystem: Host-associated > Fungi > Mycelium > Unclassified | place: USA: New Jersey, Wharton State...
CTCCGAGCACCGAGGTCGTGTTCAACTGGCCGCTGGCCGGCACTTCGCCTTCCGGCGTGGCCGCGTTGACGACGTGCGGCAGGATCTGCGAGAGCAGGCCCGTCACCTGATCGGGCTGGATGCCGGCCTTCGCGGCGAGGCTGGTCACGGCTTCCGAGCCGAGCACGCCATGCAGCGCATCGGCGGCGATCGGCTGGTTCTCGCCGTTGCCGACCCACGAGGACACGACGTCGCCGAGGCCCTTTTCCTGGAAGCGCTGGACCAGGCCGTTCAGGCCGCCCGGCTGGTTGTTGACGAATTCGAGCGCGGCTGCGATCAGCGCTTGCTGGCCGCCGCCTTCGGGCGACTTGCCAATCAGGGAACCGATAGTGTCGAGTAGGCTCATGACGGTCTCTCTTGAATGCCGGCGCGCGCATGGCGGCCTGGCGGGTGAAAGCGCCGCGCGGTTGCGCGGCACGTTGAAACGGAAGAACGGTGGCGGGCGGCTTGGCCACGCACGTTACGCGTGAATCGTCTGCATTCGTTCGCGTGTTGCGCGGGCCTGAAGCACGGCCTTGCAGCATGGATTCGCGATGCCGCCGGCCACGTCCTGGCGTGTTGCTGCTCGTGCTGCTCGATGCGTTGCTGCGGTAGGGCTTCGGTACGTCTGCGGCAGCGTTATGCGCCGGAAGCCGCGGCGGCCGATGCCGCCTTGCTCTTCTTCGCCTTCTTCTTCGAGGCCTTGGTGCCGGATGCGGCAGCCGGCGCGCTCGCAGCGGCTACCGGTGCCGATGCGGCCGCTGCCTCGGCTGCGGCGGCTTTGCTCTTCTTCTTCGACTTCGACGGTTTCGCCGCGGACGCTTGCGTGGGCGCGGCCGGTGCGGTCGTGGCAGCCGGTGCCGGTGCTGCGGTCGTAGCCGCGGGTGCGGCGGTGGTCGGCGCGGGAGCCGCCGTGGTCGCAGCCGGAGCCGCTGCCGGTGCGGCCTTCGTGCTGGCCGATTTCGTGGATGCCTTCGCGCCGGTCGGCGGCGCGGACGAGCCGTTGATCGTCAGGCCGGCCGCTTCGAGATTCTGGACCGATTTGGTGCCGATGCCCTTCACCCGCGCGGCGAGATCATCGGCATCCTTGAACGGGCCGTTTTTGGTCCGCTCGTCGATGATCGCTTTCGCATGCACGGGGCCGATGCCCTTGACCGATTCAAGCCCCGCCTGATCGGCGGAATTCACTTCAACGGCTGCGGCAAAACCGGCCGACAGCGACAAAGCCACAGCAACGCAAAGCATTAAAAGCTTCTTCAGCATGGCAAGCACTCCATTGAGGGCAAAAAAAGTTAGCCGGGAACGGACGACGCATTCTGTCGAGCGGCGCTGCGCTTAAGCATAGAACAAATCGCCGGCCCTTATTTGCGAACGCGGACGATTTATACCGATCGTTTCGAGACAAGTAAATCGCGGCGGACAATATTTAAACTTTTTGCCAGCCGGATAGCATGGTCTGCATAGTCTCCTTGAAGCCGTCGTTGCGAGAATTCGCCGTTGCCGTTTGAATCTTCCGATTCAAACCCCGCTTTCTCCCGATCCTACCCGCAACCACACGCAGCTACCCACAGCCGCTTTATCGCGCAGCCGAATCCACCTTCATTCCTACAGCTTCGCGCATATGCCGCCGGCTCACGAAGCGCCAGTACACGAACAGGCCGATCCCGGCCAGCGCGAGACTCGCCGTATTCGCGACCCAGAAGCCGCGCGCGCCGGTCAGCCACGGCGGCGTGATACCGGTCGTATCGAAGCCGAGCAGGTAGCCGCCGCCGAGCCCGACGCCCCACAGCGCAACCGCATAGATCACGGTCGGCACGACCGCCACCTTGTAGGCGCGCAACACGAACGCGGTCGAGATCTGCAACGCATCGAACAGGTGATAGCAGACGACGATCAGCACGAGCGGCAACGCCTTCGCCGCGACCTGCGCGTCGGTCGTATAACCGTCGACGATATACGGCCGCAGCAGAAGCACGAGCGCGCCATAGCAGCAGGCGATCGCCACCGCCATCGCGATGCCGTGACGCGACAGCGTGCGCGCCGCGTCCGGCTTATGCGCACCGAGCGCCTGGGCGACGAGCGTCGACGATGCGATGCCGATCGACAGCGGTGTCATGTAGAGCACCGCGCCGATATTGCCGGCGATCTGATGCCCCGCGAGCGTCGTCGTGCCGAAGCGCGCGATAAAGAGCGCCATGAACGTGTACGAGGTGACTTCGATCAGGTACGACAGACCCATCGGAATGCCGAGCCGCAACTGCGCCACCTGACGCTTCCAGACTGGCCAGCAGAAGTGCGTGAAGATGCCGAGCGGCCTGAACACGTCGACGCGCACGAGCAGCAGCATGCCGAGCACGGCGAGTCCCCAGTTGAGCGCGGTGCTGGCGAGCGCGCAGCCGGGACCGCCGAGCGCCGGCACACCGAGGCCGCCGAAAATGAGCCACGTATTGAGCGGGATCTTGAGCAGCAGCGCGCCGATCTGCAGGAACATCACGAGCCGCGGCTTGCCGAGCGCATTGGCGACCGAACTGTAGACGCGAAACGCGAGGCCGGCGGGCAGGCCGAACGCAAGAATCCGCAGATACGCGAGCGTGCGTTCGTGCAGCGCCTCGGGCACGCGGGAGAGTGCCAGCAGCGGCCCCGGAAAGAACAGGATCAGAAAGCCGATCACGGTCAGCGCGGCGGCGAGCCAGAACGACTGGCGCACTTCCTCGCCGATCTCGCCATGGCGGCGCGCGCCGTAGAGCTGCGCGGCAATCGGCTGCAATGCGGTGAGGATGCCGGTCAGGCTGATATAGACCGACACGTAGATCGACGAACCGAGACCGAGCGCGGCCAGATCGACGGCCGAGTAGCGGCCGACCATCGCCGTATCGATCACGCCAAAGGCGATGATCGCCAGTTGGCCGATCAATACGGGCCACGCGAGCGCGGCGATTTTCCGTATGTCGGCGAACATCGTCAGTCGAGCCTCTTGCGCCAGCCGCGCCGCTTGCCGGGCGGCGGCTTTGGACGGTCGATGCGCACGTACAGGCGGAAGCGTTCGTCGCGGTCGGCGGCGCGGCGGCCTTCCCAGACGAGCTTCCAGATGTAGTCGGGCATCGCGCTCGGATCGCCGTACTCCTGCGTGTCCTGGCGCAGAATCACGTCGCAGTCCTGGTCGAACGCGAAGTGCATGTCGCCGAAATAGGCGAAGGTCGCGATCTGCGCATTGCCGAGCCGCACGGGCGAGATGCAGGTGTAGTCCTCGGGCAGATGGCTCGCGATCTGTTGCGCGACGTCGCGGTAGGTCCGGCTGTAGTTGACGACCGGCAGCCAGAGGGTCATCAGCAGCACCCACATCAGCGTGGTGCCGGCGCTCGAGAGCACGACGCTGCGCCACAGCACCTTCGGATGACGCGCGAGACGCCAGCGCACGAGCACGAACCAGCACACGGTCACGGCCACCGCGCACACGAACGAGAGAATTTTGAACTGCGGCACGAAGCCCGGCGCGAGCCGAGCCAGATTGCGCGCGAGCGGATGCGGAAAACCGGTGAGGCTGGCCACATACACGAGCCACACGAAGCTGCCGAGAATCGTGAAGCTCAACAGTGCGAACCAGTCGATCGCGTTGATCGCGCCGCGCTTGAGCGTCGGCAGCGCGAAGGTCGCCAGCACCGCGAGCGGCGGCAGCAACAGCATGTAGAGCCGGTTCGACTGATGGCTTTGCAGCACGACGAGCACGAAGAGCGGGCCGATTACCGAGAGCGGAATCGCTACGTGCGGCGCGCGGCGCAGTCCCTTCCAGCTGAACCACGACCACAGCGCGAGCGGCCATGCGGGCCAGGTGAAGAGCGGCAGGTTTTTCAGCGCGTAGGCAGCGACCGAGCCGGGCGGCCCCGCGAACGAAATCAGGCTGACGTGGACCCACTGGTTCAGGTACCAGACGGCGTCGTCGGGGAAGGCGGCGATGGCGATGATCGGCCACGATATCGCGAGCACGAGCGCGACCGGCAGACCCGCGAGCAGCAGCCAGCGCGAGCGCGTTTCGCGCACGATCAGCGTCATCGCGAGCGTGCCGAGCAGCAGCGCGCCGACCAGCACGGGACTGCTCGCGAGCGTGACGAGGCCGATCGCGAGACCCCAGATCAGCGCGCCCTGGATCGGCTTGTCGATCATGCGCACGAGGCCGTACACGAGCATCGCGATGCAGACGAACTGCGCGAGTTGCGGCGTGGTTTCGTGACCGCGCTCGGCGAGGCCGAAGCATGCGAGCAGGATCAGCAGCGCGCCGTCGCCGAGCGTGCGGCCGTAGTCGCGCGGTTCCGGCTCGCCGCCGAACGCATATTTGAACGGCTGGACCTCGGCGCGCCGGCCGAGCAGGTAAGCGGCATACCAGACGAACGCGCAGCCCGCGCAGAACAGCAGGCCCGTGAATACGCGCGAGGCGTTGCTCGCATCGACCCACGGCGCGAGCACGCGGATCGCACTGGCGCCGAGCCAGTAGCCGAGCGGGCCGTCCTCGGTCATATATTTGCCGACGAGGTTCGGCAGCAGCCAGTCGTGGGCGCCGCCGTTCGCCATGGTCCACATGACACCGAAGCCGGCTGCGTCCTCGTTCTTCCACGGGTCGCGACCGAACAGGCCGAACGATGCGTAGACGATACAGATGGTCAGCAGCAGCCAGCGCGGCAAGGCACTGGTTGCTGAGGCAGTGAGGCGAACGACAGGTCTCATGCGGTGTGTCGGTATTGGATAGGCGATGCAGCCGGAGCGGGCCGGCGGGTCAGGGCGGAAGGGCCCGTCTCGAGCATCCGGCATTGTAGACGTGCCGTGCGATGCGCGTCACGGGCGGTAACGGCCGGCAACGTCCTTGTGCGTGCTGTAACAGTGGCGATAGCGGTGGTGCGAGCGGAGTACGCGCGCGGGAACGCCAGGGAGCGTGCGGCAGTGAGCAGAAGCGGCTACAAAATCGGACGCAGAAGCGGACACAAACGCGTGCCCAAACGCAGGCGAAAGCAGGCGATACGAAAAAGGGCAGCTCGCGCTGCCCTTTTTTTGCTTCGCTGCCGGCCTGAGGCCGGCGACGATGCGGTATTACTTTGCTGCCTTGCCCGAAGCGCGTGCGCCGAACTTCTTGTTGAACTTCTCGACGCGGCCTGCCGTGTCCATGATCTTTTGCTGGCCGGTGTAGAACGGATGCGATTCCGACGACACTTCGATCTTTGCGAGCGGGTAGGTCTTGCCGTTGAATTCGGCGGTTTCACGCGTCTGGATGGTCGAGCGCGTCACGAACTTGAAGTCGTTCGACATGTCGATGAACAGGACTTCGCGGTAATCCGGGTGAATGCCTTCTTTCATGGTCTTTCCTTTAATCTGGCGGTAGCCAACCCGCGTGCAGCCTCGATAATCGGACTGCCTTCAGGCGCGAGCCACTTGCCTACGGTCGAAAAACCGCGATTATGCCAGAAAATCAGTTGCTTGGCGAATTTTCTGCCAGCGGTTTCTCTTGGCCTTGCCTCGGCTCATTGAATGGCGCCGGCGGCCCCTCGGCGCTGCCTTCAAACCGGCGCGAACGCCAGCCCCACGCGCGCCGGGTCCTGCCGGTAGTAGCGCGCGAGCAGCCGGTACAGTTCCGGATACTCGGCCTCGAACGCCTGCGGCCGCACGAACAGCGCCTCGCTGCACACGGCAAAAAATTCCGACGGATGATCCGCCGCGTACGGATCGATCAGCGAGTCGCGCTCGAAACGCGCCCAGCGGTGTTCCGGCACCGCGTCGACCTTCGCGCAGAACTGGTCGTACGCGTGGTCGAACACGTCGGCCCATGCCCCGCTATCGAGCGGCGCGTGCCAGCGGCGCAGCAGCGGCGGGTGGCCGTCCGCTTCGCCGTTCAGCATGTCGATCTTGTGCGCGAACTCGTGGATCACGACGTTGTACGCGTCGGTGCCGTCCGTCATCTGCGCGTCTTCCCACGACAGCACCACCGGCCCGCCTTCCCACGCCTCGCCGCTCGCATCGTGCTCGATCTCGTGGACCACGCCGTCTTCGTCCTCGACGGTCTTGCGAATCACGAATTCACCCGGATAGACGATCACGCCGACCCAGCCGCGGTACAGATCGAGGCCCAGGTTCAGCACGGGCAGGCAGGCTTGCACGGCGATGCCGACCGTCATTGCGTCGGTCAGCTCCAGTTCGTGCGCGGTGGAGAACTCCTTTTGCGCGATGAACAGGCTCGTCAGCTCGCGCAGCCGCGCGAGATCGGGCGCATCGAGATGCGCGAGAAACGGCAAGCCGTCGAGCGTGGCCTGCCACAGCGGCTTGTCGATTGCGTAATCGCGCAGCGCGCGCTCGCGGCGGCGTGTGCCGAGCCAGTCGGTGAGTTTCGAGAGCATGGCGTGAGCCTACCTCTAGTCGATCTGTTTTTGCTGCACGGTGAACAGGGCGCCGCGTAACGCGACGCCGATCAGCGGATTAAAACCGTTGGGCGAAGCCGGAAAGCTTGTCTGCCGCGCGAGCATCCGCGCTGGTCGTGCGACTCGCGAGTGTGTCCCGGTACACCGGATTGTACGGACTCGCGGCCCCCGCGAGGCGACTCCGATGCAGCGTGAACCGATGCCGGCCCGACGATGATCCCGGCGGCGCGCCGGTGCCGAGCGTGTCGACACTTGAACGGATAGACGGGCATGTTTGACGACGCTGGCGATGCGCGGAGCAAGCGGCATAGGCGAAAAAAAACCGCTCGCGGATCGCGAACGGTTTTGCATTCGATGATGCAGTCGCCAGCCTTTACATACAGCCAGCATGCGTCGTCATGCGTTAGCTGCCGCCACCGCGACGCATCATGTCGAAGAACTCGGAGTTGCTCTTCGTCTGACGGATCTTGTCGAGCAGGAATTCCATCGACTCGACTTCGTCCATGTCGTGGATGAACTTGCGCAGCACCCAGATTTTTTGCAGCACTTCGGGCTTGATCAGCAGCTCTTCGCGGCGCGTGCCCGACTTGTTCAGGTTGATCGACGGGTAGACGCGCTTCTCGGCGAGGCGGCGCTCAAGGTGCACTTCCATGTTGCCGGTGCCCTTGAACTCTTCGTAGATCACGTCGTCCATACGGCTGCCGGTTTCGATCAGCGCCGTGCCGATGATGGTCAGCGAGCCGCCTTCCTCGATATTGCGCGCCGCGCCGAAGAAGCGTTTCGGGCGCTGCAGCGCGTTCGCGTCGACACCGCCGGTGAGCACCTTGCCCGAGGCCGGCACGACGGTGTTGTAGGCGCGCGCGAGCCGCGTGATCGAGTCGAGCAGGATCACCACGTCGTTCTTCATTTCGACGAGACGCTTGGCCTTTTCGATCACCATTTCGGCGACCTGCACGTGACGCGCGGCCGGTTCGTCGAACGTGGAAGCGATCACTTCGCCCGCCACCGAACGCTGCATTTCCGTCACTTCTTCCGGACGTTCGTCGATCAGCAGCACGAACAGCTTGACGTCGGGATGGTTCTGTTTGATTGCATGCGCGATGTGCTGAAGCATCACGGTCTTGCCCGACTTCGGCGAGGCGACGAGCAGGCCGCGCTGGCCTTTGCCGATCGGCGCGATCATGTCGATGATGCGGCCCGTCACGTTTTCTTCGCCGCGCATTTCACGTTCGAGCAGCAGCACCTTGTTCGGGTGCAGCGGCGTCAGGTTTTCGAACATGATCTTGTGCTTCGAGGCCTCCGGCGGCTGGCCGTTGACCTTGTCCACCTTCACCAGCGCGAAATAGCGTTCGCCGTCTTTCGGCGTGCGCACTTCGCCTTCGATCGTGTCGCCCGTATGCAGGTTGAAGCGGCGGATTTGCGACGGGCTGATGTAAATATCATCCGTGCTGGCGAGGTAGGACGTTTCCGGCGAACGCAGGAAACCGAAACCGTCCGGCAGCACTTCGAGCGTGCCGTCGCCGAAGATCGTGTCGCCCGCTTTGGCTCGTTTTTTTAGAATGGCGAACATCAATTCCTGCTTGCGCAGGCGGTTCGCGCTTTCGATCTCGAGGCCATTGGCCATCTCGATCAATTGGGACACGTGCAGAGTCTTAAGCTCGGATAAATGCATACGGAGAACCCGCAGGAGAAGGTGCGACGAAATGAAATCTGGGAGGAGGGTGAGCGGAACGCTCAAAGACTTACACGTCTTTTCGACGTTGTGCGGATTCTAGCATAGCACACGCCAATTTCCGCCAGTGCGGCGGCGTGGCCTCTTTCTCGCGGGGCGTGTTGCCGGCTGACAACACGCCCGGTGGGTACGCACGGGTCAGGCGTTCTGGCGGAGGCGCTTGCTGAGTGCCGCCAATCCGCCTGCGCCGCGGCGTTGCTTTACAGGTTGCCGTCGAGGAACGCGGTGAGTTGCGACTTCGACAATGCGCCGACTTTCTGAGCGGCGACTGCGCCGTTCTTGAACAGGATCAGCGTGGGGATGCCGCGCACGCCGAACTTGACCGGCGTGGACTGATGCTCGTCCACATTGATCTTCGCGATTTGCAGGCGATCTGCGTAATCCTTCGCGACTTCGTCGAGGATCGGCGCGATCATCTTGCACGGACCGCACCATTCGGCCCAGAAATCGAGCAGCACGGGTTTGTCGGATTTCACTACGTCCTGTTCGAACGATGCGTCGCTGATATGTTTGATTTGTTCGCTCATTTATGAATACCTCTATCGGTTCGAGGCCCGCCTGAATTGCTCGCCACGATACGTCAAAAACCGGGAAAACTTCCGTTCGTTTTGCCGCGCCCTGAGTCTTGCCGCGCATGCCTGCGAAAACCCGAAAACAGTCTGAAAAGACACCGGATTTTCACGGAATGAGCGGAAAGACTCGCGTTTGCGGGTCTTTCAACTGGCAGTGTAGCTTAATTCGCTATGCGTTGCCGGGGGCGATAGTACTCACAAAGGCAGTGGGGCCAACGACTGCCGGTGAAGCGCCATCGGGTTCCCTTGATTCCCGTTACTGTGACTGATTGATGTACGGTCATCGCGACGCAACGTAGATGGAGGCGGGCGTGCCGAACTCAAGTGCGGTGCGTGGACGCGATTTCGGCATGTGCTCATCTATATATAGAGAGGCGACGAAGGCAACGAGAGGGCGGGTGTCGCGAAGTGTCTGATCCCATGCGCCGAACTCGCTTTGCTCGTATTAACAGTCGCGCGATGCGCCAAGCAATGATAGAATCTTTCGTGACGGGCCTCCTCGCATGGAGGGATGGTCAACCTGGTCAGGTCGGGAACGAAGCAGCCACAGCCGTTTTCCACCAGTGCCGAGGGTCGGGCTCGTCACCTTCCTCTTCTGTTTTTCCCCGTAGCGGTTTTCTTTCGCGGTTTCTCCGCAGCCATTTCCGGTTTTCGTTTTCATTGCCTGCCGCGTTCGCCTAGAGCATCGTCGTGGTCAATGCGCGCGTCCATCGTGATCGCTCATCGCCGCTTCTTTTTCCGGCGGCCGTCGCGGATGCGGCCGCGAATGTCACCGGCTTTCCACGATGCTTCGTCAGCCTGTCCGAGGGGCGCGGCAACGCGCGCTCGCGCTCGTGTCCGATTCGGTTTTTCGCCGCATCGTTACTGATACAATTTCCGGATGACCTATCAAGTTCTCGCACGCAAATGGCGGCCGAAGGATTTCGCTTCGCTCGTCGGACAGGAGCACGTGGTGCGCGCGCTCACCCATGCGCTCGACGGTGGCCGTCTGCACCACGCCTATCTGTTTACCGGCACGCGCGGCGTCGGCAAGACCACGCTGTCGCGCATCTTCGCCAAAGCGCTGAACTGCGAGACCGGCGTGACCTCGACACCGTGCGGCGTGTGCCGCGCGTGTCGCGAGATCGATGAGGGACGTTTCGTCGATTACGTCGAGATGGACGCGGCGAGCAATCGCGGCGTCGACGAAATGGCCGCGCTGCTCGAGCGCGCGGTGTACGCGCCCGTCGATGCGCGCTTCAAGGTCTATATGATCGACGAAGTGCACATGCTGACGAACCACGCCTTCAACGCGATGCTGAAGACGCTCGAAGAACCGCCGCCGCACGTCAAATTCATTCTCGCGACCACCGACCCACAGAAGATTCCGGTCACGGTGCTGTCGCGCTGTCTGCAGTTCAATCTGAAGCAGATGCCGGCCGGTCATATCGTGTCGCATCTCGAACGCATTCTCGGCGAAGAGCAGGTGCCGTACGACGCACAGGCGCTGCGTCTGCTCGCGCGCGCGGCCGACGGCTCGATGCGCGACGCGCTTTCGCTGACCGATCAGGCGATCGCCTATTCGGCGAACCAGGTCAGCGAGGACGCGGTGCGCGGCATGCTCGGCGCGCTCGACCAGAGCTATCTGATCCGTCTGCTCGACGCGCTCGCGCAGGGCGACGGCGCGGCGGTGCTCGCGGTTGCCGACGAAATGGCGCTGCGCAGCCTGTCGTTTTCGACGGCGCTGCAGGATCTCGCGAGCTTGCTGCATCGGATCGCATGGGCGCAGTTCGCGCCGTCGTCGGTGCTCGACGAATGGCCGGAGGCGGCCGATCTGCGCCGCTTCGCCGAGGCGATGAGTCCCGAGCAGGTGCAACTGTTCTATCAGATCGCGACGATCGGCCGAAGCGAACTGGGGCTCGCGCCCGACGAGTACGCCGGTTTCACGATGACGCTGCTGCGCATGCTCGCGTTCGAGCCGGCGCCTGACGGCGGTGGCGGCGGTGGAACGGCAGGCGCGGGTTCGCAGGCAGGCGGCGCGGGCGCGGCGGGTGCGAAGCGCTCGGGCGCGCCGACGGTTGCCGCGTTGCGTGCGCCGTCGGGATCGTCTGCTGCGGTGGCTCCGTCGGTGCCGGCCGCGGGCACGCGCGATGCGATGCAGGCAGCCGCGGCGGTTCGCGGGCCGCAGGCTGGCGGCGATGTCAGCCGAGATCAACGCGAGGCGGTGAAATCCGCCGCGCCGGTTGTGCAACCGGCTGTGGTCACGCAAGCGTCGGCGGCATCGCAATCGTCCGATGCCGAAGTCGTCGGTGAAGGCGAGCCGGTTGCGGCTGAGGGCAAGGCGACGTCTGCCGGCATCGGCGATGCGTCGCCAGCAGCCGCGGAGCGTCCAGTGGCGCCTTGGGGAGACATGCCCACGGGCGAAAACGCCGCCAGCGCTGACTCGACCGAATCGACTTCGCCAGCGCTGACCGATGACGCAGCGCCGGCCGCGTCCGCAACAGCCGCGCAAGCCGGCACCGGGCAAGCCGCATCGCAGAGGCAAGAGCAAGAAGAGACACAAGAACAGGAACAGGCACAGCCCACCTCGACAACCGCGCAAGCCGCAGCCGATTCCACTGCGCGTCGTGCCGGCGGCGCGAGCGCCGCACTCGACGTGCTGCGTAACGCCGGCCTCAAGGTATCTTCGAACCGCGGCCGCGCGACTTCGGGCACGGCGCCTGCCGCACCCGCGACACCGAAGCCGGCCACACCGCGCGTAGTCGTCCCGGTGCCGACACCGGGCGCGCCGCGCCGTGCGCCACAAGAGGCGACGGGAACGGCCAGCGCCGCCGCGCAAGCATCGTCGCCGCGCAGCAGCAGCGCGGAGCCGGACGGCTCGTCAGTTCCGCCGTGGGACGACATGCCGCTCGACGACTACATGCCGGTCTCGGCTGCGGACGACGCCTATTTCGTCCCGCCGGACGATAACTACGTACCCGTATTCGATCGCGGCCCCGACGACGTCCGCATGGACCGCGCACCCGCGAAACCGGCTCCCGCGCCGGTCGTCAATACGCGCCCGCTGCCGCCCGCCGTGCCGCTCGATCCGCTCGGCTTCACGGGCGACTGGCCCGCGCTCGCGGTCGATCTGCCGTTGAAGGGCATTTCGTACCAGCTCGCGTTCAACAGCGAACTGATGGCGCTCGACGGCAACACGCTCAGGCTCAACGTACCGGTGCCGCAATACGCGGAAGCGTCGCAGGTCGCTAAACTGAAGGTGGCGCTCGCCGAGCGGCTTGGCCAGAGCGTCGACGTGCAGGTCGAGGTCGGCCCGGCGCGCCGCACGGCCGCCGCGCACGACGCCGCGCAGCGCGCCCAGCGCCAGCAGGAAGCCGAGCGCGAGATTCGCGCCGATCCGTTCGTGCAGTCGCTGATTCGCGAATTCGGCGCGAGCATCGTCGACGGCTCGATCCGCCCGCTTACCCCGGACGCCGCCAACGGCGCGTCGCCGGCCCACTGATCCAACCTGATCCACCCTTTGCGGCGTCGTCGGAGCACGGCGCCGGAACCCCGGATTTCACGCTATCCAGAAGGAGCATGTCCATGATGAAAGGCCAACTCGCCGGGCTGATGAAGCAAGCCCAGCAGATGCAGGAAAACATGAAGAAGATGCAGGAGCAACTCGCGCAGATCGAAGTCGAGGGGCAGTCGGGCGCCGGTCTCGTCAAGGTGACGATGACCTGCAAGAACGACGTGCGCCGCGTGTCGATCGATCCGAGCCTGCTCGCCGACGACAAGGACATGCTGGAAGACCTCGTCGCCGCCGCGTTCAACGACGCCGTGCGCAAGGCCGAGGCGACCGCCCAGGAAAAGATGGGCGGCATGACCGCGGGCCTGCCGCTGCCGCCGGGCTTCAAGCTGCCGTTCTGAATCTGCTGTCACGAGGGCGAGTGCCGCGGCGCCCGTCGCCGTGGCGTGCGCGCAGGCGCTGAGACGGCGCGCGACGTGTGCGGGCTGCGGGGACTGAAAGCATCCGCAGGGATCCGCCGCGCGAAAGGCGAGGCCGAACGTGCCGCCGCCGCGGACGTTGCGAACTTCAACGTCACCGTCGCGCCGAAGCACGCTTCGCGCGGCGCGCCCGCACCTCGATTCGCCCACCAGAGCCTCATCCACTTCGACGCCGATCCGCATGAAACAACCTTCCGCCCTGTCGGCGCTCGTCGAAGCGCTGCGTGTGCTGCCCGGTGTCGGGCCCAAGTCCGCGCAACGCATGGCGTATCACCTGATGCAGCACGATCGCGAAGGCGCCGAAAAACTCGGCCGCTCGCTGCTGTTCGCCACCGAGCATCTGCGCCACTGCGAAAAGTGCAACACGTTTACCGAAGCGCAGATCTGCGAGGTCTGCCTCGATGAAGAGCGCGATCCGTCGCTGCTGTGCGTCGTCGAAACGCCGGCCGACCAGATCATGCTCGAACAGACGATGACCTATCGCGGCCTTTACTTCGTGCTGATGGGGCGGCTCAGTCCGCTCGACGGCATCGGCCCGAAGGAGATTCATTTCGACCGGCTCGTGAAGCGCGCCTCGGATGGCGTCGTCAAGGAAGTCGTGCTCGCGACCAATTTCACCAACGAAGGCGAAGCCACCGCGCACTACCTCGGGCAGACGCTCAAGGCGCGCGGGCTTGCGGTCACGCGTCTCGCGCGCGGCGTGCCGGTCGGCGGCGAACTCGAATATGTCGACGCCGGCACGATCGCGCGCGCGATGCTCGATCGCCGTTCGATGTAGCGCGGCGCGGTTGTGCGGTTGTGCGATTGCCGTGGCGAAGCGCACTGCTTTTTGCCGTGATTCGCGTTGCCGCCAGCATGAGCAGTGCGAGCGTGAAGAGCGGGAGCAAGCCACGCCGCGGCGGCAACGAAAAGCGCGCGGCCCGACCGCGCACCGCGCGTTCGTCGCCGCGGTTTGACGCAGAGAGAAGATAAGGAGCCCCATGAGCGCCACCCCCGAAGCAGGCACGAGCGACTCGGCTGGACGCGAAGGCCAGACTCAAACCCAAGGTCCGCTCGCCGGCGTCAAGGTGCTCGAACTCGGCACGCTGATCGCCGGTCCGTTCGCCGCACGTTTTCTCGGCGAATTCGGCGCCGAGGTCATCAAGATCGAAGACCCGAAAGGCGGCGATCCGCTGCGCAAATGGCGCAAGCTGTATCCCGAAGTCGGCGGTACATCGCTGTGGTGGGCCGTGCAGGCGCGCAACAAGAAGTCCGTCACGATCAATCTGAAAGCCGAAGAGGGCAAGGAGATCGTGCGGCGGCTCGCGAAAGAGGCCGATATCGTCGTCGAGAATTTCCGCCCCGGGCTGCTCGAAAAGCTCGGGCTCGGTTATGACGTGCTCTCGGCCGAGAACCCCGGCCTCGTGATGGTGCGGCTGTCCGGTTACGGTCAGACCGGCCCGTATCGCGACCGGCCAGGCTTCGGCGCGATTGCGGAGTCGATGGGCGGGCTGCGCCATATCACCGGCTATCCGGATCTGCCGCCGCCGCGCATCGGCATTTCGATCGGCGATTCGATCGCGGCGCTGCATGGCGTGATCGGCGCGCTGATGGCGCTGCATCACAAGCAGGTGAACGGCGGCAAGGGGCAGGTCGTCGACGTCGCGCTGTACGAGGCCGTCTTCAACATGATGGAAAGCGTGGTGCCCGAGTACGGTGTGTACGGCATGGTGCGCGAGCGCACCGGCGCGTCGCTGCCAGGCATCGTGCCGTCGAACACGTATCCGTGCCGCGACGGCAGCATCGTGATCGGCGGCAATAGCGATCCGATCTTCAAGCGCCTGATGAGCGCGATCGAACGCGACGATCTCGCGAACGACCCGGCGCTCGCGCATAACGACGGCCGCGTGCCGCGCACCCAGGAGATCGACGCTGCGATTGCCGCGTGGCTCTCCACGCGCACGATCGACGAGGCGCTCGCGGTGCTCAACGCGGCCGACGTGCCGGTCGGGCGCATCTACAGCGTGGCCGATATGTTCGCCGATCCGCAGTTCATCGCGCGGCAGATGATCCAGAGTTTCAAGTGGCAGGACGGCCGCGAAATCACGCTGCCGGCGGTCACGCCGAAGCTCTCGGCGACGCCCGGCGAGACGCGCTGGCTTGGTCCCGCACTGGGTGAACATACCGATGAAGTCCTGCAATCGCTAGGTTATGATGCTGACGACATTGCAAGGCTGCATACGCAACAGATCGTTTGACGCAGATCGTTTGAGGCGAACGCAACAGGCGATCCGGGAAGCGGCACGACAGGTGATACGACAGGCGGCGCAAAGAACGCCGCCACGACCGACGCCGGGAAAACCGGACAACAAAAATCTGGAGACAACAGACCATGCAACGCAGAACCTTCCTTGCCGGCGGCGTCGCGCTCGCGGGCGCCACGCTCGCCACCACGCCGCTTGCCTTTGCGCAGGGCAAGCCTGAAACCACGAAGGTGGCGATCGCGGTCGGCGGCAAGAACCTGTTCTACTACCTGCCGCTCACGATCGCCGAGCGCCGCAACTACTTCAAGGACGAAGGGCTCGAGGTCGAGATTTCCGATTTCGCCGGCGGTTCGCAGGCGCTGAAGGCGGCGGTCGGCGGCAGCGCGGACGTGGTCTCCGGCGCGTTCGAACACACGCTGCTGCTGCAGGCGCAAAAGCAGTTTTTCCGCGAATTCGTGCTGCAAGGGCGCGCGCCGCAAATCGTGCTCGCGGTGTCGAAGAAGACGATGCCGAACTACAAGTCGATCGCCGATCTGAAGGGCAAGAAGATCGGCGTGACCGCACCGGGTTCGTCGACGTCGATCATGGCGAGCTTCGTGCTCGCGAAAGCGGGGCTCAGTGCGAAGGACGTCGCGTTCATCGGCGTCGGCGCGGGTGCCGGCGCGATCGCCGCGATGCAGTCCGGGCAGATCGACGCGATCGCCAATCTCGATCCGGTCGTGACGCGCCTCGAGCGCGCGGGCGACGTGCGCGTCGTCTCGGATACGCGCACGCTTGCCGATACGCACAGCGTGTTCGGCGGCGATATGCCCGCTGGTTGTCTGTATGCGTCGCAGGCCTTCATCACGAAGAACCCGAACACGACCCAGGCGCTGACCAACGCGATGGTGCGCGCGCTCAAGTGGCTGCAGAACGCGAGCGGCAGCGAACTCATCAACACGGTGCCGGAGAGCTATCTGCTCGGCGACCGCGCGCTCTATCTCGACGCATGGCAGCACGTGCGCGAAGCGATGTCGCCCGACGGCCTGATGCCCGTCGACGGTCCCGCGACCTCGCTGAAGACGCTGAAGGCCTTCGATCCGGTCGTGCAGAACGCACAGATCGATCTGTCGAAGACCTGGACCAACGACTTCGTGAAGAAGGCGCTGGCGACCGTCAAGGCATAAACAGGGCGGCGTGCGAGCGCCTCGGGAGCGATCCGGATGGCATGGCGGGTTCTGTCCATGCCACTCCCGGAGCCTTCGCCGCCGCGGCACTCCGCCCGAACCTGAAACCCGACCGATCCCGATCCCCGAAGCGAGCCGAACGATGACCGTTGCCGCCCTGGCGCTGGAAAACATCACCTGCACGTTTGCCGCGCGCGATAACCGCGCGCAGCGCTACACGGCGGTCAAGGACACCACGCTGCGCATCGAGCCGGGCGAGTTCGTCTCGGTGGTCGGGCCGACCGGCTGCGGCAAGTCCACGCTGCTGAACGTCGGCGCGGGTCTGCTGCAACCGTCGGCGGGTGAAGTCAGCGTGTTCGGCGAAAAGCTCGATGGCCTGAACCGGCGCGCCGGCTACATGTTCCAGGCCGACGCGCTGATGCCGTGGCGCTCGGCGATCGACAACGTGATGGCCGGCCTGTCGTTTCGCGGCGAACCGGCGGCCGACGCGCGCGCGAAAGCCGACGAATGGTTAAAGCGCGTCGGTCTCGGCGGTTTCGGCGACCGCTATCCGCACCAGCTCTCGGGCGGCATGCGCAAGCGCGTCGCGATGGCGCAGACGCTGATACTCGATCCCGACATCATCCTGATGGACGAGCCGTTTTCCGCGCTCGACATTCAAACGCGCCAGCTCATGGAAAACGAGCTGCTCGATCTGTGGGCCGCGAAGCGCAAGGCGGTGCTCTTCATCACGCACGATCTCGACGAGGCGATCGCGATGTCGGACCGCGTCGTCGTGCTCTCGGCGGGACCGGGCACGCATCCGATCGGCGAATTCAGGATCGACCTGCCGCGTCCGCGCGACGTCGCCGAGATTCGCTCGCATCCGCGTTTCGTCGAACTGCATGCACAGATCTGGAGCGTGCTGCGCGACGAGGTGCTGAAGGGGTATCAGCAGCAATGGGCTGCAAGCCAGACGCATTAGGGGCTTGCCGATATTGCGCGCCGCGTTTTCAATATCGGCGCCGCGGCGGCTGTGAAAAATTCGCGCGGGGACGTGCGCGCGTCTCAGCACGATGATGCGATCGGCGGCCACGTGCAGGCACGATACATCGACTCCACACCGATCCGGCCGCTTCGAAAGGCAATCGTCGATATTTATTGTGCTCGTTGTCAGCGCGAAGGTTGGCACGCACGTTAAACGGGGAGCGCCACTTCAGGCGTTTATCAGACGGGGGCCATTTTGAGAAATTCCATCAGTTCAATCGTTGTAAAGGCAGCCATCGTCGCTGCAGGTGCGTGCGCCGTCGCCATTCCGGCCGTTGCGGAGGAAGTCATTGTCGTAGAACCCGGCATCGCACCTCCGCCGGAGCGCGTCGAAGTCTTGCCCGCACCGCGTGTCGGGTACGTTTGGCATAAGGGCCATTGGAGCTGGGATCACGGGCAGTATGTCTGGGTCGCCGGCTATTGGCAGCCCGAGCGCATCGGCTATCACTGGGTCCCTGGCCACTGGATCGAGAATGGCCCGAATTGGCACTGGGTGAAGGGGTACTGGGCCAACTAGGCGAGCGAGCGGTGCGATGCACATCGACACCGATGCAGCAGGTTTTCACCTCAGTGGATGCGAGTGCGAAGCAGGCTTGCACACCATCGCCGGGATCGCAGGGCGATATCGATGGCGGTAGCCGATTGCGTCGCGCCAACGACAAAGCCGCCTTCGGGCGGCTTTGTCGTTTCTGATATTTTCACCAAAGCTTCCGCGCCAACCGCGCCAGAGCCTGTTTGCTCTTTACGCAAAAGATTGGAAACAACACGGCGCTTTCCCTTATGGGAAGGCTATTTGACGGCGGTTTATCATCTTGCGGATTATCAGCAGCAACTGACCGCCGTATAAGCCTGCCGCGCAGGCGGCCATGCACATCGAAAAAGAAGACGCGTTCAATCATCGTCGAAGGCAAACCAAGTCATGTGGAAGACGTTGCGCCCGAGCCGGGCGAATCTGGTGATCTGGCAATGGCTGCTGCTCGTGCTGTGCTTCGTGCTCTGGTACGTGCTGACGAGCCCGACGCTCCTGCCGCCGTTCTATTTCGACGATCCGAACAAGGCCGCGTTCTTCTTCGGCGAGCCGCAGAAAGTGCTGCAACGGATCTGGGAGTGGTTCACGGGCGGCGAAATCTATCTGCATCTGTGGATCACGCTCGTCGAGACCGTGCTCGCGTTCGTGCTCGGCACCGCGCTCGGGCTCGGCGTCGGCCTGTGGCTCGCGCTCGCGCCGGTGGCGAGCGCGCTGTTCGATCCGTACGTGAAGGCCGCGAACTCGATGCCGCGCGTGATTCTCGCGCCGATCTTCGGCGTGTGGTTCGGCCTCGGCATCTGGTCGAAGGTCGCGCTCGGCGTCACGCTGGTGTTCTTTATCGTGTTCTTCAACGTCTATCAGGGCGTGAAGGAAGTGAGCCCGGTCGTGCTCGCGAACGCGCGCATGCTCGGCGCGAACCGCAAGCAGCTGCTGCGCTTCGTCTATCTGCCGAGCGCGATGAGCTGGGTGTTTTCGAGCCTGCATACGTCGGTCGGGCTCGCCTTCGTGGGGTCGGTGGTGGGCGAGTATCTCGGCTCGGCGCGCGGCGTCGGCTATCTGATCCTGCAGGCCGAGGGCACCTTCGACATCAACACCGTGTTCGCGGGGATTCTCGTATTGACCGCGTTTGCGCTGATTCTCGATGGGGTCGTCGGACTCGGCGAGCGGCGCCTGATGAAGTGGCAGCCGCGCACGGGGGATACCGAAAAACTGTGAGGGCAGGGTGGGTGTGTGAGGAGTGGGGCACCGCACCGCGCGCAAAAAAACGCGCCCGGCCAACACGCGCAAGGGCCGCCAAAAAAACAAACGGCGCGGAGTCTGACAACGTTGTTCAGTCTGCGCGCCGTTTTTCATGCTGCGTCACGGTGTAGCCAAGGCGTAGTTACGGCGTAATCACCACCTTGCCGATCACGCGACGCTCGGCCATGTCGCGCAACGCGCGGCCGGTGTCGTCGAGCGCATAGCGGGCCGACACATAGGGCTTCAACTTGCCTGCGCGAATCCAGCCGGTCATCTGCTCGAATGCCGCCTGATTGCGCTGCGGCTCACGCTTCGCGAAGTCGCCCCAGAACACGCCGACCACGCTCGCGCCCTTGAGCAGCATCAGATTGAGCGGCAGCTTCGGAATCTCGCCGTTCGCGAAACCGACCACGAGATAGCGTCCGCGCCATCCGATGCTGCGAAACGCGGGCTCCGCATACATGCCGCCGACCGGGTCGTAGATCACGTCGGGACCCTTGCCGTCGGTGAGCGCCTTGATGCGCTCGCGCAGGTCTTCGCTCGCGTAGTTGATGGTCGCGTCCGCGCCGTGCTTCACGCAGGTCGCGAGCTTCTCGTCGCTCGACGCCGCCGCGATCACGCGCGCGCCGAGCGCCTTGCCGATCTCGACCGCCGCGAGCCCGACGCCGCCGGCCGCGCCGAGCACGAGCAGGGTCTCGTCCGCCTGCAACGCGCCGCGATCGACCACCGCGTGATGCGACGTGCCGTACGCGAGCGTGAAAGCCGCCGCGAGTTCGAACGGCACATCGTCCTCGAGCGGCACGCAGGCCGTGGCCGGCGCGAGCGCCTGTTCGGCGAAGCCGCCCGAGCCCGTGAACGCGGCCACGCGCGAGCCCGGCCTGAATTGCGTGACACCTTCCCCCACCGCGCGCACCACGCCCGCCGCTTCCGAGCCTGGCGTGAACGGCAGCGGCGGCTTGAACTGGTATTTGTTCTCGATGATCAGCACGTCGGGGAAGTTGACGGCGGCGGCTTTGACGTCGATCACGACGTGACCGGGCGGCGCTTCGAGGTCCGGCAGGTTGTCGACGACCAGGCTCTCGGGCGGCCCGTATTGCTTGCAGCGAATCGCGCGCATCGTGTCTCCATCTCGGTTAGGGTTCGCAACGATTTTGAGTGTAAAACAATTCGCACGACCGTGCGATTTATTGCCGGGCAGTGCGCAAGGCCGACGCGTTTCGCTTGCCACGCAAGCGCGCCGGTCATGTCGCTCGCGTGCCATCTTTCCTCGGTTACAATCGCCGCATGCGAATCCTACTCAGCAACGACGACGGTTATCTGGCGCCGGGCCTGGCCGCGCTCTACGAAGCGCTCAAGCCGATCGCGGACGTCACCGTCATGGCTCCCGAACAGAACTGCAGCGCCGCGTCGAATTCCCTGACGCTGTGGCGGCCGCTGTCGGTTCTGCGCTCCGCCAACGGTTTCTACTACGTGAACGGTACGCCGACCGACTCGGTGCACATCGCGCTGACGGGCATGCTCGACCACAAGCCGGACCTCGTCGTATCGGGCATCAACAACGGCCAGAACATGGGTGACGACACACTGTACTCGGGCACCGTCGCGGCGGCCACCGAGGGCATCATGTTCGGCGTGCCGGCCATCGCGTTTTCGCTCGTCGACAAAGACTGGGCGCATCTCGACGATGCGGCCCGCGTCGCCGCCGAAATCGTCGCGCATTATCTCGAGCGGCCGTTGCCGGGGCATCCGCTGCTGAACGTCAACATTCCTAACTTGCCGTACGAAGAACTGCGTGGCTGGCAGATCACGCGGCTCGGCAAGCGGCATCCGTCGCAGCCGGTGATCTGCGAGACCAACCCGCGCGGCGAGCCGATCTACTGGATCGGCCCATCGGGCAGCGCGCGCGACGCGAGCGAAGGCACCGATTTTCACGCGGTCGCCAACGGCGCCGTGTCGATCACGCCGCTGCAGCTCGATCTGACCTACACGCAAATGCTGTCCACGGCGCGCGACTGGCTGCGCGACGGCAGCGGCGCTTCATGACCAGCGAGCGCGCGAGGCGTTTTCCGCTCGGCCTCGAGGACCTGGTGCGCGAGCCGCGCCGTCCCGAAGGACGTCCCGGTGAAATGCGCGCGGCGGCGATCGCCGCCAGCGCGGCGCTGAACACGCGGCAGCAGTCGGCGAAACCGGCGCAGGGCGGCTCGGCGGCACGCGCGCAGGCGAGGGCGGCGACGGTTACGCAGACAGCGTCGCCGGCGCGGCCTCAGGTGATTCCCCAGGCGAAGACGCAAGGCGTTGCGCCGGGCGCGTCCGTGGCGGGAAATGGTGCAATAGGTGCGATGGGTGCGACGCCGCCGAAACCGCAGGCCGCGCCGCTCGCGAGAACCACGGCGAACCCGTTGACGAATGCGTCGGCCGGTGCGCAAGCAAGGCCGTCGCCCAAACAGGCTGTAAAGCAGGCTGTGAAGCCGCGGGGCGTGCAGGCGGCGCAGGCCGTGCCGGTCAAGACGTCGCTGCAGGCGACTGGCCACGGTGCGCGCGCGACGCCAGCGCCTCTTCAGCCGCAGCAGCAAGCCGCGAAACCGGCGCCGCGCGCGAGCGAGCGCGGCAACGTGCCGAACGCCGCGCCGGGCAGCGCCATGAGCGGAACATTCGGCGGCGCGTTCGGCGGTGCGTTCGGTGGTGCAAGCAGCGGCGCGCAGAACAACGCATTGGCGTTGACCTCGGAACGGGTTCGCGAGCGCATGGTCGAACGCCTGCGTGCCAACGGCGTGACCGATCAGCGCGTACTGAATGCGATGGCGGCGGTGCCGCGCCACCTGTTCGTCGATCCGGGTCTCGCGGCCCAGGCCTACGAAGATGCTGCGTTACCGATCGGCCATCACCAGACCATCTCGAAGCCCTCGGTGGTCGCGCGCATGATCGAACTGGCCGCGGCCGGGCGCGCGCTGAACACCGTGC
>Ga0154001_1000118_pt1 | contig 21749 bp, 23 predicted proteins | sample TSNJ085MetaG_FD_104699 | JGI IMG/M metagenome (GOLD analysis project Ga0154001, IMG submission 104699) | Attine ant fungus gardens microbial communities from New Jersey, USA - TSNJ085 MetaG | ecosystem: Host-associated > Fungi > Mycelium > Unclassified | place: USA: New Jersey, Wharton State...
GCGGCAACTGGTTCACGCCCGGCACCATCGAGGAACGGCTGCGGATGCGCGCGATGCTCGACCAGCTGCGCGGCAGCGGCGTCGATACGGGCGGCCCGTCCGCCTTCAGCCCGCGCGACGGCAAAACGTTCGCGGGCGAACTCGATCGCTGGCTCGCGCGCAACGTGCCGCGCGGCGATGCACCATGAGGCGCGATGGTGCGCAATAACGCGCAGTGATGCGCCGACGCCACACTCGGACGGCCAATCCACCGGCTGACGGGCCCCGGCGCGCCGCGCAAGCCGCCGCGAACGCCGGAGCGCCGCCATTCGTGATTACAATTCCGCGATAACGCTGGCGCGGTGCCCGCCGCACCGCCGGGAGCCGCTGCCGCGCACGAGCCGCGCTGCCGCCCCCGCCGCGGTGAATCGAAGAAAATCGAAGCACCCGCATCAATCACAGAAACAGAAACGCCGCAGCAACGCCACAGAAACACCCGCCCCACGCCGCAAACAACACCTTCAGAACGACGAGAGAGAAAAGACCCGCCACATGGACTCGATCAAACGCTACTTCGGCTTCGACGCCGTCGACACCAACCTGCGCACCGAAGTGCTCGCCGGCGTGACCACCTTCCTGACGATGGCCTACATCATCTTCGTCAACCCGGCGATTCTCGGCGACGCCGGCATGCCGAAGGACGCCGTGTTCGTCGCGACCTGCCTCGTCGCCGCGCTCGCCTCGATCATCATGGGCTTCTACGCGAACTACCCGATCGCGCTCGCGCCCGGCATGGGCCTGAACGCGTACTTCGCGTACACGGTCGTGAAGGGTATGGGCTATACGTGGCAGGCCGCGCTCGGCGCGGTGTTCATCTCCGGCTGCCTGTTCCTGATCGTCACGCTGTTCCGCGTGCGCGAGGTGATCGTCAAGGGCATTCCACACTCGATCCGTATCGCGATCACCGGCGGCATCGGCCTCTTTCTGGCGATCATTTCGCTGAAGTCGGCCGGCGTGGTGGTCGGCAATCCGGCCACGCTCGTCACGCTCGGCAATCTGCACGACCCGCACGTCGTGCTCGCCGCGATCGGCTTCTTCGGCATCGTCACGCTCGACTATCTGCGCGTGCGCGGCGCGATCCTGATCGGCATCGTCGGCGTGACGATCCTGAGCTTTTTCTTCGGCGGCAACGAGTTTCACGGCGTCGTGTCCGCGCCGCCGTCGATCACGCCGACGCTGTTCCAGCTCGACATCCGCGCCGCGCTGTCGTCGGGCGTGCTGAACGTCGTACTCGTGTTCTTCCTCGTCGAACTGTTCGATGCGACCGGCACGCTGATGGGCGTCGCGAATCGCGCGGGGCTGCTCGTCGAGGGCAAGATGCACCGGCTGAACCGCGCGCTGCTCGCCGACAGCACCGCGATCCTCGCCGGCTCGCTGCTCGGCACCTCGTCGACGACCGCGTATATCGAAAGCGCGTCGGGCGTGCAGGCGGGCGGGCGCACCGGCGTGACCGCCATCACGGTCGCCGTGCTGTTTCTCGCGGCGCTCTTCTTCGCGCCGCTCGCGGGCGTGGTGCCCGCCTACGCGACCGCGCCCGCGCTGCTCTACGTGTCGTGCCTGATGCTGCGCGAAATGCTCGATCTGCCGTGGGACGACGCGACCGAAGTCGTGCCGGCCGCGCTGACCGCGCTGCTGATGCCGTTCACCTACTCGATCGCCAACGGTGTCGCGTTCGGCTTCATCTCGTACGCGGGCCTCAAGCTGCTGACGGGCCAGGCGCGCCAGGTGAAGCTCGTCGTGTGGATCATCGCGGCGATTTTCCTGTTCCGTTATTTCTATCTCGGCAGCGAGTAAGGACGTCGGCGCGTGGCGGCGCGTCCGGGGCGCGGCCGCGCGTGCGAACGGGGCGGGCGGTGGCCTCAGGCGGTGAACCCCGGCAGTGAAACCGGACGGGCGGACCAGACGAGCGGCCCCAAACGGGGCGCGCCACCCGGCAGCCTCGCGGCACGTCAGCCACGGTCAGGCAACTGCCGGGCAACCGCCAGCCCGTGCCCCGGCGCCGCTCGCGTCCCGGCTAAGGGGCGCTTAAGCAAAGATCGACGATCGTTCTCCGAAACTGCAGCCACCCCCTGGCACCGTTTATCATCCGTTGATTCCGAAAACGACCGACTTCTCCCGAGGAGCCCCGCATGTCTTCCTATAACCGCGCGACGGACCGCTACACGAGGCCCGCCGTCTTTTTCCACTGGATCATTTTCCTGCTCGTCGCGCTCGCCTATCTGGCCATCGAGATACGCGGCCCGCGCGGCTCCGACAGCCGCGCGTTCTGGACCGGCATTCATTTGTGGGCGGGCACGCTCGTGCTCTCGCTATCGGTCTTGCGGCTGCTCTGGAAACTCTGGGCCGGCGCGCCCGAGGAAATCGAAAACACCCGGCTGCTCGCGTTCGCGGCACGCGCCGTGCACCTCGCGCTCTACCTCTTCATCTTCGTGCAGCCGCTGCTGGGCATGCTGATGCTCAACGCCGGCGGCCACCCGGTCACGCTCGCGGGGACCGGCATCGGCTTCACGCTGATCGGCGCGGATTCGATCGCCCGCCCGCTGCTCAAGGACGCGCACGAATTGCTCGGCAACGTGTTCTACGGGGTGATCGGCGTGCACGCGCTGGCGGCGATCGTGCATCACGTGATCTTCAAGGATCGCGCGCTGCGGCGGATGATCTGAGCGCGAGGGGCACAGAAACACGCTCGCCGCGATCTTGCACGGCGCGGCGTGGACAATGCTCGGGCAGCGTTCAGCAGCGCTCACATAAGCGCCCAGGCGGCGCCCAAACGGCGTCGCTCAATTGCGCCAGTTGGCCTCGTAGAAGCGCACATAGCCGCTTCTAAGCACGAGACATTGCGCCCGCGTCTCCGACAGCAGGCGGCGCGTGGCGGCCTCGATGCGGGGCCGGTGCGCGTCGAATGCGACGACCATGTCTTCGAGCCGCGGCGATAACGCGCCGAAGTGATCTTCGAGGGCTTCCGCAGTGATCATGCACTCCACCCTCTGCCCGTCGATCATCGCGGGAAACGCCAGGGTCAGTTCGCGACCTGAATATTCAGGCGCTTCGTTCGGGAATTGGATCTGCATGGGAATCACCTGGAAAATTGCCGCGCATGAGGTGATGCGGTAATGCGCGCACGGGTTGCATCCTGTCGTGTCCGCCGCTCGTTCCTCCTTGTCCCATGCAGCCGACGCGGGCCGTCACCTCGTTGCGGCAGCGAGTTCGCGGCGCGCCGAGGTGAATTGATTCACTTTAGACGAGTTCGCGCAAGGCGCAAGCCTTACCTGGGTTTTCCTTGAGATGCGTGCTGGTGGTGTGCGATTCGGTGCGCGATTCGAGGTGCCTTCAATGGGCTCCTGATGCGCATTTCGCCGCACACGCCGGTGCATGTTGCGGCGCGGTATGGCGCAACGGCAAAGAAAGGCGCGAAAACGGCGGTGAGGGCAAAACTGCGGAAACAACTGCAGACCGGCCGCGCGATTGCGTGTAAAGTGTCGCGCTCGACCGCTCGCTGCCGCGCGCCGCCCCTCATTCGCACGATGCCCGATTCCATCCGCCCGCCTCTGGTTCGCGTCGAACCGCTCGGCCAGAGCTTCGAAGCCCCCGATTCGCTGACGCTTCTCGAAGCCGCCGCTTTCGCGAATCTGCGTTTGCCGCGTTCGTGCCGCAATGGCACATGCCGTACCTGTCTGTGCAGGATGACGGCCGGCCGCGTGCGTTACACGATCGAATGGCCGGGCCTCAGCCGCGAGGAAAAGACCGAGGGTTATATCCTGCCGTGCGTGGCGATCGCCGAAACCGATCTCGTGATCGAAGTGCCGGACGCGATCGAATTACCGGCGCGCTGAGGAGCGAGGCAGCGACTCAGCGCCCGCGGTTCAAGGCTCGTAATTCAAGGCCCGCGATTCAATACCTGTGATTCAGGGCCGGTGACTCAGCGCCCGTTGCCGAGCGCGCGGGAAATCTTCTTGTCCGTGTTGTACTGGCTCAGCGCATAGACCGACCAGATCGCGGCCGGCACCCAGCCGATCAGCGTGACCTGCAGGATCAGGCAGATGATGCCCGCGAACGGACGGCCAATCGTGAAGAACTGCAACCACGGCAGAAGGATGGCAAGCAATAGACGCATTCGGTTTTCCTGTGGGTTTTCCTGTGGGTTTTCCTGTGGGTTTTCCTGTGTTTCTATCCGTTTCTATCGTTCCGGCAGACCGCGTTGAGGCGCATTTACCACGCATTTACCACGCATCTGCCGCTCGTTTACGGCTCATGTGCGGTATCAATCGTCGATCGGCGCAAAGCGCGGCACCTTCGCGCCCTCAAGCTCGACAAGCTCGAAAAACACTGTCGCGGGCCGGGTCCAGATCGTACCATTGGCCGCCCGGTAGACGATCATCGTGACCGTCGGATCGGATTCGAGCGTCGCCTCGCAAATCAGTTCGTAAATGCCGCCCTTGTAGTGCCGGTAGCGCACGGTATCAGTCCTCATATCGGGTTCGATCGAAACATTTGCAAGTGCGCGGTCCGCGTGCGTTCAGCACGCATCAGCCGCCCTCTTTCAGCTGCTTCAGAATCTTGTAGACGGTCGCACGGCCCATCGTCAGCACCGCGGCCACGTAGTTCGCCGAGCTGCGTCCGCGAAACGCGCCCTGCGCATGCAGCGCCTCGACGATTTCGCGCTTGTGCTCGCGCGTGAGCGCATTGATGCCGATCTGCCGTTCGCGCAGCCAGGTATGCAGATAGGTGTTGATGCGGTCCTGCCAGTCGTCGCGGAACAGATCCTCGGCGGGCGCGTCGGTCATCGAGCCGCCCTTGATGAACAGATCGAGCGTCGAGCGCACGTCCTCGAACACCGCAATATTGAAGTTCACGCACAGCATGCCGGCGGGCCTGCCGTCGTCGTCGAACAGGATGTTGCTCACGCAGCGCATGCGACGGCCGTCCCAGTTCAACTTCTCGTACGGGCCGATAGTTTGGCCGCGTGCCGCGAAGTGCGCGTCGTCGAGCACCGACGGCGCGCCCACCTCGAGCCGCGACAGATTGTTCGCCAGATACGCGACGGTCTGATCGCGCAGATCGTGAATCACCACTTCGGCGCACGGATAGAGCAGCGCGGCGATGCCGTCGGCGATCGGCGCGTAGCGCTTGAGCAGCAGGTCTTTGACAGGCGACACGTTCTGATTGCGCATGGAATAAACGCGGGGTTCGAAGAAGGCGGCAAGGGTGCGGGCCGCGAATAGCACAGCGATGCGGCTCGCCAAAGCCGGGCGGTAAAGCGCGCGCGCCGGCCCGGCTCGCAACGCGCCATTGTAGCGAGATGGGCCGGGCATCGCGACCGATGGCCGCCGCCGCGACATCGACGGCATGATGCCGGGTCCGCACGCCTGCGTGCAAAGCCCCGCCAGACGGGCGATGCGGGGCACATGCGGGGCGTGCGCGGAACTTTGCACTATCCAATCAGGCCCATTTAAGGCATCATATTGCAATAGTTGCATTTCGCACCCAGCAGCACTGGCAGCACCAGGCAGTCTCAAACCGGCATCTCCGCACCACCCCCGACTGTTCGACCGCCGCTCGCCGGCGATCCCGTCACCCCGGCAATGCGCCGCATGCATTCGCCGTCGCGAGTCGTACAACTGAGCGGTTCAGCTTCATGCGTCCGATGCGCGCGGCGTCCGCGCGACTTCAGCGTGTTTTTTCCGTCGAATCCGCGATTTCGCGCGGCCGCTCGAGCCATTGTCATTGAGCCTGCCCGGCCGGTTAGCCTGGCCTGTGCCAACCCTTTTTCATCGCGGCGCGCCTTCGGGGCTGCGCCGCCCGGTCCGCGCCGTCGCGCCGTACATCACGCGCGCCACGCGGATCACGCCATACAGGACACGTTGTTCATGAATCCAGCAGTCAAAACCTACAAGGGTTACGAAATTCATCCGCTCGTTTATCCGCACCGCCCGGCGGGCGCGCAGACGAGCCGCGATCCCGGCGCCGGCTACGACGCGTCGGTGCGCATCTGCCGCGTCGGCGCGAATGCGGCCGCCGACGGCCGGGTGTTCCGCCTGCAGTATCTGTTTCCGTTCGACGGCATGGGCAAGGCGCGCATCGCCTGCATGGCGCATGCCGAACGGCTCATCGACGGCCAGGTGAACGGCCAGTCGATCGCCGATCTTTGAGCGGCCAGGGCGGCCGGCGCCATCGCAGGCACGGGCCGGCGGCGCGCTCCGGCGCGACACCCCGCCCAACCACGTATTCCAGGCCGCGTCGCCCGGTTTTGCCGGCGACCGGCTCTCTACTCATCATCCATCGACCAGGAGTTATGCATGGCGAAAGAAGAACTGATTGAACTTGACGGTATCGTCGACGAAGTGCTTCCGGACAGCCGCTACCGCGTGACGCTCGACAACGGCGTCGTGGTCGGCGCTTACGCATCGGGACGCATGCGCAAGAACCACATCCGCATTCTGGCGGGCGATCGCGTGACGCTCGAAATGTCGGTCTACGACCTGACCAAAGGCCGCATCAATTTCCGCCACAAGGACGAGCGCCCGAGCGGCGGCGCGCCCCGCCCGCCGCAGGCTGCGCGGCGGAGATAAGCTGAAGCAGCGCATGGCGCACTGCGTACCCGCAAGATGCGGCGATGCAGTGCGCGCAAGTAGCGGGAAGGCACACCTCGCACCGCATGCTGCGCGCACGGCCCCCTACCCCCCGAACACCGCCCCCAGATCCTCTGCCGCTGCGCTTCTGCGCACCTGCTCGATCACCCGCTCCTCGAGTTCCGACAGATGCTCGCGCATCGCCGCCAGCGCGGCCGGCAGGTCGCCGGCATCGAGCGCGTCGATGATGCGCGCGTGCTCGTCGGCGGAACAGCTCGAACCCTTCGACGGATCGAACAGCGCCTTGTACAGCTCGGTCTTCGCGACCAGTTGCCCGACCATGCCGAGCAGTTCGGTGCCGCCCGCGAGTTCTGTCAGCAGCACGTGAAACTGGCCAGCGAGGCGCACGGATTCGTCGATCGCACCCGTGCGCAGCACCTTCTCCTCGCTGCGCACATGCGCACGCAGACGGCGCTTGTGAGCGGCGCTCAGCGCGCCGCACAGCGACGCGGCGATGCCCGCCTCGACGATCTGCCGCGCGCGATACACCTGACGAATGTCCTCCTCCGACGGCGACGGCACGAACGCGCCGCGATTCGCCTCAAGCACGAGCTTGCCCTCGAAGCCTAGTCGCGCGAGCACCTTGCGCAGCGCGCCGCGCGTGCAGCCGAACGCCGCCGCGAGGTCGCGCTCGACCAGTTGCGCGCCCGGCCGCAGACGGCCTTGCAGGAGCGCCGCGGTAATCGATGTGTAGATGCGCTCTTCGACGCTCGGCGCGGTGTCGTCTGTCGTGCCGGCGGCGGGCGTGGCGGATTCAGCAGGTAAAGGACGGCGGGTACGTGAGGCCATGAATTCAGTGACGGAAAAAGCGGGTAACGATGGAGCGAAGACCATGCAGAGCCGGTGTAAAGCCGGCGAGCATGGGCGATGCCGCCTTGCACGCCCGCGGCGTCCAGCCCGCGCGTAAGCGGCACCTTAGCCGCTCCTGCGCGGCAAGCCGGCATCGCGGCATCGCGGCATCGCGGCATCGCGGCATCGCGGCATCGCGGCATCGCGGCATCGCCTGGCATTCTAGCGGTGGCCCATGCGAGACGCCAAGGCGCTCGCGGCTCAGCCTGCATCGCGGCTTATGCGACGGCTTATACCGGACATTCCTCAAAATGGTCAACCATTTCAGGTTATTATGGCTAACCAAAAGAAAGCTTGCAGCGGTTTTTTCCGTTTCCGCGCCGGCTCGCGCCGCCCGCCCCATCGGGCTCCGGCGCACGCATGCGCCGCTGCTCGCCCGGTTCCATTCCGCGCCGCCGTTGCTCTTGTCAGGCCGCGCCGCTTTTTGCCTTCAGGTCCATCGTGAATTCGTCCTTCAGCGCCCGCTCGTCCCGCACCTCCGCGAACCACGCCAACCACGCCAACCACGTGGTCCATGCCGCACTGACGTGGCACGACATCGTGTGGCTCGGCGCGATCGTCGTGATCGGCATCAATCTGCGGCCGTTGCTCACGTCGATCAGCCCGCTGATGACGACGATCCGCAACGCCACCGGCCTCAGCTTCTACGGCGCGTCGCTGCTGACGAGCCTGCCGGTCGTCGCGATGGGGCTCGGCGCATTCGGCGCGGCCGCGTTGACGCGCCGCCTCGGCGAAACGCGCGGCGTCGCGCTCGGCCTGCTCGCGATCGCGCTGGCCTGCGCGGCACGCGCGCTCGCATCGAGCGGCGCGACCCTGCTCGCGACGGCCTTGCTGGCCGGCGCGGGCGTCGCCGCGATTCAGGCGCTGCTGCCCGCCGTCATCAAGCAGCGCTTTCCCGCGCGCGTGCCGCTCGCGATGGGCGTGTTCTCCGCGTCGATCATGGGCGGCGGCGGTCTCGGCGCGAGCCTGAGCCCCTTGGTGAGCCGCGCGGCGCAATCGTGGCACGCGGGTCTCGCGGTCTGGGCGATGCCGGCCTGCATCGCGCTTGCGTGCTGGTGGCGGCTGACGCGCGGACACACCGCCCCCCACGCCGCGCATGAGCCCGCCGCAACGTCCACCGCACGCTTCTCGCCCTGGGTCACGCCACGCGCATGGACGCTCGGCCTCTACTTCGGCATCGTCAACGGCGGCTATACGAGTCTCGTCGCGTGGCTGCCCGCGTTCTATCAGCAGCACGGCGCGAGTGTCGAGGCAAGCGGCTCGCTGCTCGCGGCGATGACGCTGTTTCAGGCCATCTCGGCTTTGCTGCTGCCGCTCGCCGCGGCGCCGTTCCGCGACCGCCGGCCGTGGCTCGCGCTCGGTCTCTCCGCGCAACTGGCCGGCGTGCTGGGCCTGATCTTCTGGCCCGACGGCGCGCCGCTGTTGTGGGTCGGCATGGCCGGCGCGGGACTCGGCGGCGTGTTTTCGCTGACGCTCGTCACGGCGATGGATCACTCGGCCGATCATCGCGTGGCCGGTCAGCTGGTCGCGTTCACGCAAGGCGTCGGTTTTATCGTCGCGGCGCTCGCGCCGCTCGTGGCCGGCATCGTGCGCGGCTGGAGCGGCGGCTTCGTTGCCGCGTGGATCATGCTCGCCGGCTGCATCGCCGCGATGATCGCGTTGACGCTGGTGTTTTCGCCACGCAGTTATACGCGCTGGCTTCGAGGGCTTCAGTAAAGCCAGCGCTTCAGGCCACCCAGCCTCCCGGTTCGAACGCGGCCGTCCACGTGCAGTTCAGACCGCAATGCAGCGTGACGTGCCGCTTTAACAGACCGTACCCGGACAGGCCGTGCGCCTCGAATCCGGTCGATGCCCGCCGCTGGCGCGTAGCCACCCTACGCGCCGAATAGCGAGCCTGCCAACACCGAACCTAGAAATTGAAGTTGTCGATATTGCTCGCGTCGAACGTGGTCGGCGGTCCGAGGATGATTTCGCCGTGCGCACCGACCGTGCGCTTGCCGAGCTTGCCGGCATCGAACGATTCGCCTTCCTTGCCGGTGATCTTGCCCGACGCGAGCGCGGCCGCCGCATACGCGGCGAGGTAGCCGAGCTGGTTCGGGTCCCACAACTGGAACGCCTGCACGGTGCCGTTCTTCACGAACGCGCGCATCTGGTTAGGTGTCCCGAGGCCCGTCACGGCCACCTTGCCCTTGATCGACGACGACGAGATATAGCGCGCCGCCGCCGCGATTCCGACCGTGGTCGGCGCGACGATCGCCTTCAGGTTCGGATACGCCTGCAACAGACCCTGCGTTTCGACGAACGACTTCTGATCGTCGTCGTTGCCGTAGGCGATCTTCACGAGCTTGATCTTCGCGTACTCGGGTTTTTTCAGTTCTTCCTGCATCCACTTGATCCAGGTGTTCTGATTGGTCGCGTTCGGCGTGGCCGACAGAATCGCGAACTCGCCCTCGCCGCCCATCAGCTTCGATACGAGTTGCACCTGGCCCCGGCCGATGCCTTCCGCGTTCGCCTGATTCACGAACAGTTGCCGGCCCTCGGGCGCGGTGTCGGAATCGAACGTGACGACCTTGATGCCCTGGCCCATCGCCTTCTTCAGATACGGCACGACCGCGTTCGCATCGTTGGCGGCAATCACGATCGCATCCTGACGCTGCGTAATCAGCGTGTTGATGTACGAAACCTGCGACGACGCGCCCGCATCCGACGGTCCCACCACCTTGCCCACGCCGCCGAACTCCTTGATCGCGGCCATGCCGCCATCGTCGGCGATCACTTCATAGGGGTTGTTGATCTGCTTCGGCAGAAACGCGATTTTCAGGCCGCTTTTGAGGTCCGCGGCCCATGCGCCGCTGCAACTGACCGCGAGCAACGCGGCGCACAGCGCAGCCATACCGGTGTGACGTAGAGGTTTGAACATGAAGTGTCTCCTGCGTTGTTGTCGGGCATCGGAAGACCCGGGTTATCGGTCGTTGGGACTACGGAGATACGGAACTATCAGGAAACCGAAGCAGCCGAAGCGGTCGATGCCGCCGCGGACTTCGCGATGAAGCGCCGGTCGCGCGCCGCACGCCAACGCGCGACGAGGTTCGGTATCAGTACCGACGCGAGCAGCAGCACGCCGGTCACGATGGTCAGCGTTTCGCTCGAAACGTCGTCGAGCGTCAGCGCGTTTTTCAGCACGCCGATAATCAGCAGCGACAGCAGCACGCCGACCATCGAGCCGCGTCCGCCGAAAATGCTGACGCCGCCGAACAGCACCGCCGCGATCACCGACAGCTCGAAGCCCTCGCCGTTATCGCCGCGCGCGCTCGTAAAACGCAGCGTATAGACGATGCCGGCCAGCGCGCTGACGAGCCCCGACAGCACGAACAGACGCAGCCGGATCTTCGCGACCTCGATGCCGGAGAACGCGGCGGCAGTCGGATTCGCACCGATCGCATAGAGGCTGCGGCCGAACGCGGTGGCTTGCAGCAGCACCGTGAACAGCACGGCCGCGACGATCACGATGACGAACGGCAACGGAATAAAGCTCGCGCCGAGCGTGTCCATGCCGAACGCCGTATAACCCGCGGGAAAATCGGCGACCGCCTGGTCGCCGAGCAGCACATACGCGAGGCCGCGAAACAGCGCGAGCGTGCCGATCGTAACCGCGAGCGAAGGCAGGTTCAGCCTGACGATCACGAGACCGTTGAGCAGCCCGGCCAATGCCCCGGCGATCAATACGAGCACGATCACGACCGGCATCGGCAAACCCATATGCCACAGCACACCCATCAAGGCACTGGAGGCGCCCAGCACCGATGCAACGGAAAGATCGATTTCGGCCGCGACGATGATGAGCGTCATCGGCAGCGCCATCAACGCGATCTCGGTCAGATCGGCGAGCACGTTGCTCAGGTTCGCGCCCGTCAGAAACACCGGCGAGAGCCAGCGCCCGAGCCCGAGCGACGCCATCAGCACGAGCACGAGCAAGGCTTCCCATTGCAGCGGCGTTTCGCGTTTGCGCGTGAGCAGCGCGGAATCGGGTTTAGCCATGATCGCGTTTCCTCATCATGCGTTTGGCGACGGAGCGGGCCAGCAAGGTATCGGCGGCGATCGCGGCGACGATCAGCGCGCCCTGGATCGCCTGCTCCCAGAACGGCGACACGTGCAGTACCACGAGCGCAATGCTGATGACGCCGAGCACGAGCGCGCCGAGCGTCGCGCCGAGTATCGTGCCGACGCCGCCCGTGATCGCGACGCTGCCGACCACCGCCGCCGCCACGACCTGCAATTCGATGCCCTTCGCGGTGCTCGCATCGACGGTGCCGAAGCGCGCGAGCCACAACGCGCCCGCAAAGCCCGCGATTGCGCCGGACAGCAGAAAGCCCGCCATCACGCGCCGCTCGACGTTGACACCCGCGAGCCGCGCGGCTTCCGGGTTCGAGCCGATCGCATAGTGCTCGCGGCCGCCGCGAAACTGCTTCAGATAGACCGACAGCCCCGCGAGCACGACGGCCGCGATCAGCGCGAGCGTCGGGATGCCGAGCAGCGTGCCGGTGGCGAGCCGCGAATACGCGTCGGGCAGACTGGTCGCGTTGATCTGGCCACCATGCACCCACGCGTAGTCGGCGCCGCGAAAGATGTAGAGCGTGGAGAGCGTCGCGACGAGCGACGGCACGCGTCCCACCGCGACCAGCAGCGCGTTGATGCCACCCGCGACGAGACCGATCGCGAGCCCCGCCGCGAGCGCAACGAGCACCGGCATATGCGGAAACGCGACGTAGAGACTGCCGACCGCGTACGCGCTGACGCCGACCGTCGAGCCGACCGACAGATCGATATGCCGCATCAGGATCACGACGGTCATGCCGGCCGTCAGCAGACTGATGATCGACACGTTGAGCAGCACGTCGCGCAGATTCTGCAGATTGAGGAACTGCGGCCTGGCGAGCCCGGTGCCGACGATCAGCAGGATCAGGACGACGAACAAGGTGGTTTCGCGGCTTCTCGCGATGCTTGCGACGAGGCCGCCCGATGCGCCCGACGAGCGTTTCGGCAGCGACGGCCGGACCGGCGCGGGATGAGTCGAATGGCGCATCATGCCGCACGTCCCAATGGTGAAAGACCCTGACCGAGCGCGGCGCCCATGATGCGCTCCTCGTTCGCGTCGGCGCGCGCGATCTCGGCGCTGATGCGCCCTTCGTGCATCACGAGCACGCGATCGGCCATGCCGAGCACTTCGGGCAACTCGCTCGAAATCATCAACACGGCCATGCCGTCACGCACGAGTTCGGCGAGCGCGCCATACACCTCGGCTTTGGCGCCGACGTCGATGCCGCGCGTCGGCTCGTCGATGATCAGCACTTTCGGACCGGTCGCGAGCCACTTGCCGAGCACGACCTTCTGCTGATTGCCGCCCGACAGCGTGCCGACCGGCGCATGCGGATCGCCCGCTTTCAGGCGCAGGCGCGTGCCCCATCGGTTCGCGAGTTCCGTCTCGCTGCGCGTCGAAATCAGGCCGTGGCGCACGAGGCGGCCGAGCACCGTCAGCGAGGCATTGCGCGCAATGCTGAGTTCCAGGGCGAGCCCTTGCTGGCGGCGGTCTTCCGGCACGAGCGCGAGTCCCGCGCGCACCGCGGCGGCCGGCTTGCCGGTTTCGAGGCGCCGGCCCGCGAGCCACACTTCGCCGGCATCGAGCGGATCGATACCGAAGATCGCGCGCGCGACCTCGCTACGTCCCGCGCCGACGAGACCCGCGAGCGCGACGATCTCGCCTGCGCGCACCTCGAACGAAATGTCCTTGAACACGCCGATGCGCGTCAGCCCGCGCACCGACAGCCGCACCTCGCCCGGCGCGCAATCGGCTTTCGGATAAAGCGTTTCCAGATCGCGGCCGACCATCTTCGCGACGATCGCGTCGGTCGTCAGATCGGCGGTCAAGGCGTCGAACACTTTCGCGCCGTCGCGCATGATCGTCACGCGCTGCGTGAGCGCGAACACTTCGTCGAGCCGATGCGTGATAAAGAGGATCGCCACATCGCGTTCGCGCAGCTTGCGCACGATCGCAAAGAGGCGCTCGACTTCGGGCAGCGACAACGCGGCGGTCGGCTCGTCCATGATCAGCACGCTCGCGTTCAGCGACAGCGCCTTCGCGATTTCGATTACCTGCTGATCCGCAATCGACAGACCGCGCACGAGTTGATCGGCGCGCAACTCGACGCCGAGCGATGCGAGCAGCTCGTCCACTTCGCGATGCATCGCCTCGTACTGGATGCGGCCGAAGCGGTCGACCGGCTGCCGGCCCATGAAGATGTTTTCCGCGATCGACAGATCGAAGAACAGCGTCGGTTCCTGATAGATGACCGCGAGCCCGGCATCGCGCGCTTCGGCGGGCGTTGCAAAGCGGCGCGGCGCGCCGTTCACGAGCAGTTCGCCGGCATCGGGCTGATGCACGCCGGCCAGTATCTTCACGAGCGTCGACTTGCCCGCGCCGTTCTCGCCGAGCAGCGCATGCACTTCGCCGGGCCACAGCACGAGATCGCCGTCGGCCAGCGCGCGCACGCGGCCGAATGATTTGCTCGCATGCCGTAATTCGAGTCGCGGCACGGCGGATGAGGATTGCTGCACTGCCTGTCTCCTGAGTCTTTTTTCGCCGGGGTTTTCAGCGGGTTTTTTTGCGGATTCTTCCGCATTGCCGCCTCGCTGCTTCTGCGTTCTTTCCGTGCCTCGGTTGTACCGCGTCAAATGCGATAACAACGTTCCGCATTGCCGCGAAACAGCGCGTTCTTTTCAGCCTCGCTCGCATCGGCGACGATCGCCGCATACGCGCTCCACCACTCCGTATACGAACCGAACAGCCGGTCGACGGGAAAGTTCGACGCGAACATCGCGCGCTCGACGCCGAACGTATCGATCGTTTCGAGCACATAAGGCCGCAGGCTTTCGACGGTCCAGCGGTGATCGAACATCGCGAGGCCGCTGATCTTCACCGCGACGTTCGGGCAAGCCGCGAGCCTACGCATGCCCTCGCGCCACGCGCGATAACCGGCCACGCTATTACGATCGACGAACATGCCCGCATGGTTGACGATAAAAAGCGTGTCGGCGTGCTCGCGTGCCAGCGCGGCGGCCTCTTCCATTTGAGACGGATACAGTTGCAGATCGAACGACAGATCATGCCGGCGCAGCAGCGCGAAATGCTCGCGCCATTGCGGCTCGCGCATGAAGTGGCGGTCGACGTAATCGAACAGCCTGTTGTCGTGCACGTTGAGAATCTGCCGGATGCCGCGCGTATTCGCAAACGACGCATGCGCTTCGAGCAGCGCGGGTGCGTTCGCCGCGGACAGATCGACGGCAGCGACAATCGCATTCGGCATGCCGCACGATTCCTTGCGATCGGCAATCGACTGAAGCCAGCGCGTTTCTTCGACCGGATCGACGGGATCGTGATTCGCCTCGACGTGCACGAGTTTGAGCACTTCGATCTCGCCCGCTTCGCCAAGCAGATCGTCGAGCAGATAGTCGTGCTTCAGATCACGCGCGTCGCCGACGAACGACACGCCCGGATTGTCGAGCCACGGGTAGCGATGCGTCTTCAGGTCCCACAGATGAATATGCGAATCGACAACCTGCATGCGGCACCTTCGTCGAGTGAAAAGCGTTTCGAGGCTCGTTCGAGAGATTCGTTCCTGCGGTGCCCGGTCATAGTCACCGGCACCCGGCGGTACTCAACGGTATGCGGTACTCAACCGCCGAGCTGAAAAACCGGTTCGAGCCTCTGCTGAAACGGTGTGTGATCGGACTCGGTTCGCATGATGTCGGCCATGTAATCCCACCATTTGCGCATGATCGCGAGTTGCGGCAACTGGTCCATCGTGTGCTCGCTCGTGCGTGTCAGGATGGCGAAAAGATGATGCGAACCGGGATCGAAGAAAATCCTGTAGTCGCGCACGCCGGCGTGGTGCAGCGCGTCAACCAGCTCGGGCCAGATCTGCGCGTGACGCCGTTCGTATTCCTCGCGCATGCCGGGGTTGAGCACCATCCGGAAAGCGATTGTCTCCATTGCGGCCTGTCTCCACCCTACACGATGCTTGCGGTTCGTCGCTTTCTCGGGGAAGCGTATGGAACGACTATAATTCCAGCGTCGATAGCATCTCAATCCGTTGTTGGGATTGGGCGATCCACAAACCGAATCGCACCGGAACCATGAGCCAACATTCAGCCGCCGTCTCACTCGTCAACCGGCTCAAGTTCAAACACCTCGCCCTGCTCGTCGCACTCGACGACACCCGCAATCTCCATCAGGCCGCCGAGGCCGTCAACGTTGCCCAGCCCAGCGCGAGCCGCATGCTCGGCGATATCGAGGAAGCCTTCGGCTTCCTGCTCTTCGAGCGCAACGCGCGCGGCATGACGCCCACGCCGCTCGGCGTCGTCACGCTCGCCTACGCGCGGCGCGCGCTCGCCGAACTCACGCGCTTCGCCGAAGACCTCGACGTCAAACGGCGCGGCGGTCACGGGCAATTGACCGTCGGCGCGATCATGGGCGCCGCGCCCGATCTGCTGGCGATGTCGGTGGCCGTGCTGAAGACCGAAAGCCCGCTGCTCAACGTGCGCATTCTCGGCGAAACAAGCGACCAGGTCGTGCAATTGCTGCATCGCCGCGAAATAGACCTCGCACTCGGGCGTCTTACGAATCCTCTGCAGCACAACGACTTCAGTTTCGAGCCGCTCGCGCGCGAAACGCTGCTGCTCGTCGTGCGCGCCGTGCATCCGCTCGCGCGCCGCGCGCGCATTACGCTGCGCGAACTGGTCGACTGGCCGTGGGTCGCGCAGCCGGTCACGAGTCCGGCGCGCGTGTTGTTCGAGGAAGAACTCGCGCGTGAAGGGCTCGCGACGCCGGTCAATCTGACCGAATGCGCGTCGATCTTCGCGACGCTGCAATTGCTCGAAAACTACGATGCGGTGGCGATGCTGCCGGAGTCGGTCGTGCGCGATCATGTGCGCGGCGGCCTGCTCGTCGCGTTGCCGCTCGAAATCGGCAAGAGCCTCGCGGGCTTCGGCATTCTCACACGCAAGGAAGAACCGCTCGCCGAACCGGCGCTGCGTTTCATCGAACTGCTGCGCGGTTTCTCGCGCAAGCTCGCGCGTGACGAAGGCGTGTCCGTCGGCAACGCGGCCGATACACCCGATACACCCATTACGCCCGCCACGGTGAATTGACGCAAGCATGGCTATTGCGCTCGACTCGCGCGCTTATTGCAAATTGACGAACAGGCCGCCATCGACGAGCAGCGCCGCGCCCGTCACATAGCGCGCGCGGTCCGAGGCGAGAAACACCACGCAATCGGCGACGTCTTCAGGGCGCCCCAGGCGACCAAGCGGAATGCGCTTCTCGAAGTAGGCTTTCTTCGCTTCATCGGCAAGGTCTTCCGCGTTGAGGTCGGTTGCGATCGTACCGGGCATCACCGAATTGCAACGGATGCCGAACGGTCCAAGCGCAATCGCGCACGACTGCATCAGCGAATGCACGCCGGCCTTGGTCGGTGTGTAATGCGTCTGCATCGCGCCGCCCACCAGCGCGCTGATCGAACTCGTCGCGACGATCGCACCGCCCGTGCCCTGCTTTTTCATCTGCTGCGCGGCGGCCTGCGTGACATAAAACGCGCCGTTCAGATTGACCGCGACCGTCGCTTCGAGCACCTCGGGCGTCATGTCGAGAAACGCGTGAAACGGGCAGATGCCGGCATTGCTCGCGAGCACGTCGACCTTGCCGAATGCGTCGACCGTGCGGCGCACCAGTTGCTGGCCCGTGTCGCGCTCGGCGACGTTGCCCTCCACCGCGATCACGCGCCGCCCTAGCGCCTCGATTTCGTCGACCACTTCCGCGACGGCGGAGCGGCGGCCATACGATGCGTCGTTATCGCCCCAGTAGTTGATCGCCACGTCCGCGCCTTCGCGGGCGCAGGCCACCGCGATCGCGCGGCCGATGCCACGCGAGCCGCCGGTGACGATCACCGCTTTGTCCTTGAGCAGCACGTCATTCTCCTTTGCTTCATTCGTCGTTTGGGGCAGGCGTAATGCGCCCAACGTGCTCAGCGTGCTCAGCGTGGATAAGGCCGCACCAGCGCGCATTCCGGATTGAGCCGCACGCCGAAGCCCGGCGTGTCCGGCACCTTCATGCGGCCATTCACGGGCACGGGCTCGTCGAGCAGTAGCGGGTTGAACATCGGCACGACTTCGTCGGCCTTCGGCGCCATCATCAGGAACTCGGAGAACGGCGAGTTGTGCCGCGTGACGACGAAGTGATAGCTGTACACCGACGAACCATGCGGCACCACCATCACGTTGTGCGCATCGGCGAGCGCGGAAATCTTGATCAGTTCGGTAATGCCGCCGCACCAGCCCACGTCCGGCTGGATCAGATCGCAGCACTGCATCTCGAGCAGCATGCGAAAGCCCCAGCGCGTCGCCTCGTGTTCTCCGGTCGACACCATCATGCCGCGCGGCACGTTGCGGCGCAGTTCGGCGTAACCCCAGTAATCGTCAGGTGGAAGACACTCCTCGACCCATTTGAGGCCGTATTCGTGCGCGCCCTGCGCGAGCCGCGTCGCGTAACGCACGTCGAGACTCATCCAGCAGTCGTACATGAGCCAGAAGTCGTCGCCGACGCGCGAACGCATGTCGGCGAGCTTTGCGAGGTTCTGCTTCAGCCCCGCTTCGCCCTCGGCGGGACCGTGCTGCAACGGCAGCTTGCCGCCGATAAAGCCCATCTCCTTCGCGAGATCGGGCCGCGCGCCGGTCGCATAGAACACCAGTTCGTCGCGCACCGGACCGCCCAATAGCTGATACACGGGTTCCTTGCGCACTTTCGCGAGCAGGTCCCACAGGGCGAGATCGACGCCGGAAATCGTGTTGAGCACGATGCCCTTGCGTCCGTAATAGAGCGTCGCGAAGTACATCTGATCCCACATCTTCTCGATGTCGGTCACGAGCTGTCCTTCGAGAAAGCGCGCGAGATGCTTCTCGACGATAAACGCGCCGATCTCGCCGCCGGTCGTCACCGCGAAGCCGACCGTGCCGTCGCTCGCCTCGATCTCGACGACCAGCGTGCCGAGCACGTTGATGCCGAACGACTGGCGGCTCTGCCGATACTCGGGATAACGCGCCATAGGTGTCGCGATGTGATCGTCGATCCAGTGTCCTCCGGCTTGATCGTGATAGTCCGCACCGCCGCCGCGAACGATGAAGGCACGCACGTGCCGGATGGTAGGCATGGCCATGAAGGGACTCCGTGTGGGATGCGTCAAGGCATCGTCAATGCATGTGCGATGCGCGTTTCAGGCGGGCGCGATGCGCGCTCAATAAGTGGCGCGGCCACCCGACAGATCGAACACCGAGCCGGTGCTGAACGCGCAATCTTCCGAAGACAGCCAGAGGATTAGCGAGGCCGCTTCTTCCGGCAGCAGAAACCGGTTCATCGGAATCTTCGAGAGCATGTAGTCGATATGCTGCTGCGACATCGAATCGAAGATCTCGGTCTTCGCCGCAGCCGGCGTAACCGCATTAACGAGGATGTTTTTCGTCGCGAGTTCCTTGCCGAGCGACTTGGTCAAGCCGATCAAGCCGGCCTTGGATGCGCTGTAGTGCGAGGCATTCGGATTGCCTTCCTTGCCCGCTATCGACGCGATATTGACGATGCGGCCATAGCCCTGCCTGAGCATATGCGGCACGACCGCGCGGCAGGTCAGATAGGGGCCGATCAGGTTCACGTCGATCACGCGGCGCCACACGTCGGGCTCGAGCTCCCAGGTCGTGCCGTTGCCGCCGGTGATGCCCGCGCAATTGATCAGCACGTCGATCGAGCCGTGTTCGGCAACGGTCTGCTCTGTCGCTTTCTGGACCGCGGCTTCGTCGGTCAGTTCGACCGTGACGGCGCTGACTTTGCCGAGTTCGGCCAGTTCGCGCTGGCTGCGCGCGAGACGCTCGCCGTCGAGATCCCACAACGCCACCGACGCGCCCGAGCGCAACGCCCGCTGCGCCACCGCATAACCGATGCCACGCGCGCCGCCCGTGATGACGACCGCGCGCCTCTCCAGATCGATCCGATTCATTGCCATGCTCCTGTGGGCACGCTTGGGCAGCATGCCATCGAGTTGTTGTATCGCTGCTATGCGCCTTGTTCGTGCCGACGCTTCGGTGAGGTCACCCGGCTGAGTCACTCAGTCAGGTCACTCAGTCAGCTCAATATACGGGCGCTGCGATGCGCCAACAATTCGAGTATTGGAGAGGGCGATAGCAAAAGTGAATCGGGGTGGGCCGCGCGTACTTCATGAGCACTTCGCGAGTACTTCATACTCGCCGGCCGCGAGGCGATGCAAGGCGAGGCGATGGCGTAATCCTGCAAAAGCAATGTCCCGCCACCGCTAATCCGCGTCGACAAAAAGCATCGAAATATAAAGAATCGTCGACACGACGATAATGCCGACGCCGACCAGTACCCGCGTCCGGTCGAAATTGATGCCGCCGATGATGACCACGCCGATTCCCGCGATTGACGATAACGTGCCGAACGCCGCGAGGCCGACGTGAATCTTGCTGCTGATGAGCTTTCTGCGCTCGGCGTCTCCGTTAGGCTGCGATTCGTTCCGTTCCATTCGATGCTCCTTCGCGCGTTGCAATCGATCCGGATGCGGCGTCGAGCTTCATATCGAAAGACACCGCCGTCCATCCATGATGCGCTTCAACACGCATCCGCGCCTATGACGCGGATCACGCTGCGTTACTTCACCTCGGTGCCGCCTCGCGTCACCGACGCGGCCACCGCCGCGACGAACACCGCGTGCACCGAGTCGCCAACCTTGATCTGATCCAGCGCGACGTCGGGCGACACGTCGAGCGTTTCCATGCGCGTCGGGCCGCGCAGCGTGATCGTGCGGTTCTTGTGATCGATCTTGCGCACCGTCGCCACGACCTCGATGTGCCGCGCCGACGCAACGACACCGTTGGCCGCCGGCTGCGTGACTTCGGTATCGACACGCTTGCGGATGCCGTTCGGCGCGAGCCTGTCGACGCCGATCAGCACTGCCTTCTTGTAGGCGATCGTCACGATATCGCCGATATGCAGCTTGCTGACGTCGGCTGCCTGCGGGTTCACCTCGAACGTGTCTTCGCCGCCTCGCGGACCGCGCAGCGTTACGCTATTCGTCGCCGGATCGATCGCGACGACGCGCGCCTCGACATGCAGCAGCGCGGCCGCGCCGACCGCCTGCGGCGCGGCCGCCGGCGCGTTTTGCTGCGCGAGCGCGGGCCCCGCCGTCGCGGCCAGCACCGCCAGTGCGATCGTCAGCGCTGTCACGCGCCCCCATCCCGAACCCGGTGTATTGCAAGCCATGCAACTCTCCTTTTGATTGCGTCGTTGGTATAGGAAAAACTCGTTATTGCCGATGACGTGCTACGCACCCGCACTCGAAAAAACGGGCGGACAAAAACAACGATGTGGAAAATAAACCGTGAATCGGGACGCGCGAAACACAATGCAATAAAGTGAACAACGCGTTGCCTTTATTCGCGAGACGAAAAAATCGCGCAACGCCGCCGCGCTTTTGCCCATGCAGCGAATAAGCGGACTTCTTCCGGATCACGGCGCGCGACGAGCCGTGCGGCTTCAGGCACGCGCTCGTGTGGGCGTCAGCGGCTGGGTCGGCGACGAGCCATAACATCTTCCTCGCGAGGATATCGATGACTGCACGATCACAGCACGGCCCGATTGATCCGGGCCAGGAAGTTGCCAATAAAAATTGGCAATGAATCGACAACGTTATGACTATTTCAAACTGTCAGGGGATGCTAACAAACGCGTAAAAGAATGGCAAGGCGAGTCACGCAACATCGTCATACACGCATTATCGAATGCATCATCTCTGCAAATTTTCGTGAAGATTTTCGTCAATCCGGATGCTGCCTCGATATCGATCGACCGATTGTTCGCATGACGATGCGAAACGAGTCATTCGTTGAGCTTCGATGCGCGGCGGCACGGCTCCTGCTCCGTGTTGCCGGGATACGTGAAAACCCTTAATGATAGGCATCGTAAGGGAATCATCGATTGCGCATCGCCAGATACAAAAAATTGTCGTCAATCATTGGAATACTGCGAGTATCGCTTTATCGGTCCGACGGAATTGCCGTCAAGCATCGCGCATGGAACTGCGAACCCGGGCATCGCGCTTGCTGCCCGCGTCGGCATCC
>Ga0154001_1000119_pt1 | contig 21711 bp, 5 predicted proteins | sample TSNJ085MetaG_FD_104699 | JGI IMG/M metagenome (GOLD analysis project Ga0154001, IMG submission 104699) | Attine ant fungus gardens microbial communities from New Jersey, USA - TSNJ085 MetaG | ecosystem: Host-associated > Fungi > Mycelium > Unclassified | place: USA: New Jersey, Wharton State...
GTACTGTAGAATAACTAAGATAAAACTTGTGTAAATACAATAATAGAAACAGTAGCAACTATAATATATAGAGCATATTGTTGAATATTACCAGTATCGATAACACTAATATTATTACTACTTGTGGTTAGACTAGAACTTCAATAAGATTAACTTTAAGACTAATAAGGTTACCAGTATTAAGACTAGAATAAATAAAATAATTATTATAGATAACATCGATTAGGTATTTACCATTGAAAAATAATTTGTAACCTATAGAATAATTAGTTAGAGAGATAAGATAACTAGGAATAATATAAATAAATAGCTGTAAATGATGCAACAATAGTAATAATTATTGGAAATACTTTAATAATTAGAGTTACACCAATATGACCTTTAACTAAACCAACCTGATTAGGATAAGTAAATAGACTATAAGTTAGTAAATAACTAGCAATATCTACATATAGATAACTAGCAAGATAACCAAAAATAATAACTTTTAATAAGAGAAAATATAACAATAATATTAGAATTATTTGCATTAATATAAACTTTAAATAAAGTACTAAAACACTACATTACAGCTATATTAAATATTTATATTAACTTTATTGCATTTACCAACAATTGTAGATAATTTTATTATTATACATTTTATATGATTTACCATAATTTATATGGGCATGGCAAGTTGGTGTTTTGTAATTTTATAAATAGACTTCAATTAGTATAATGTATGAATTTAGTGTATGCTTTTTACTTTATTGAGCTTTAATATGAATGTAATTAATTTAATGATATAATTAGCTATATATATTATATATATTATAAATCTTATTATTATTATTATAGTTTATATTTTGTAAATAGGTATTTAACAGATTTTGTATTTTAAATAATTTAACTAATAAAGATCTTGTAAAAATATTGATTTAATATTTAAACTATTTTTTATTATTTAGGAAGTTTTTATTTATAATTATTTAATGCTTATTTTGTAATTTAATTTTAAATAATTACTTTGACAGAGAGCTACTTTGTAGATATTGTTAATGATTGTTATTTTTAACACTACTATACCATTATATCTTGGTTACTATTTAAATGTATTTATGTTGTTGTATTTTTTATATTTAATTATACTTAATTATCTCTATTATAAATTTGTAATATTGAGTTAGTTGCATACTATTTTAATAAAAATTTTAGAGGGTTTTCCACAGTGCGCACACTTGTGAGCATACTTTTTAAGAATGGCAGCTCTAAATTTACTTTCTATCTGTTTCTCAGTTCGCTGATCGAAATATTAATAGTCTGAGCTTAAGTATGGATTCCTGTCCTGTTTTAAGGATCTTAAGGTTATAAACGCTACTTCACCCCTTGTTTATGATAGTTATTTATGCGAGGAGTCCCCAATTCCATCTTCTGTTTTCGGTTGCCACAAGGTATTTTCTTAAAAATTGTAGGTATGCCCCAGGGTTTTTTTTGTGTTCATCACCCAATACTTCATTTTCATGTATATCCAATGGTCAAGTTTTATTAATTAAGCCTGAGAGTGGTACGATATTCTTATATGTTCAAGCCAGCCTCTTATTAGATAATTAATCTCCTTAATGATATTAAAAAATGGTTTGTGTTTCGTAATTATTTTTCTTACGCTATCTTTGTACTTATCGATACCTTTAGTGCTAGGTTTAATGACTAGGACAGTGTTTTGATCATCTATTGCATTGAAATTAGCCCGTCGCTCCAATCTTTACTCGTTAAACCCTAGGAAATCCAAAACCATTCTTGATATGAGTCAGTTTTGTTTTCATTAAGCTGTAGTCCTCTTATCGCCAGGAAGTCTGTCACTATTTGTTGTTGCTTCTTGTAGCATTTCTTCTGTTCTCCCTGTAATTACCATATTGTCAGCATATCTAATAAGGTGGGTTGGGTTTTTATCAAATAATTGAAATTAAGTAAATTATTAATCATTATGTCTCCATACTACAAAATAAAATTATTCTAATAATTCTAGCAATAGTTGTTAAGATTATGATTAATTGTAACATTATTCACAAAATGTGAAGTCTAAGGTAGTTATAAACTAACCAAATTTTGCATTGTAAATAATTTACATAAAATATTGTTTCTTCTAATTACTATATACCTATTTAATGTAACTCTGTTAGATATTACTATTTAAGTAATAGACCATATGTTTAATTGCCTTATTATTAAGGCTAAACCTAAATTAACTATTAGTTACAGCAAGAATATGCCACTCAGTAAAAAAAAACTAACACAACTGTAAAGAGTAGTATCTAAAACAAATTAATTTAATAAATTAGGTAGATATAAATTATCAACAGGAAATAAACTCCAAAGAAGGAAAAGGTGTAGAAAGGGTTAGATGATAAAAGGTTAGGAGGGGAAAAAACTTGTGTCAGATAAACGTAATATGTTCAGAGAAATCATGGATAAGCCCGTTTAATACCTTAACAAGCTTGCTTACAAGAAATTAAAATTGAACTCGATATTGAAATACGAACTTTTATGAAGATTAAATAATGAAAATCTTAAGAAGTATCAAAGTAAAGATGTTATCAGGGTAATGATCCCAAAAGCTAATGGTAACTAAGAGCTATGGGAATACCAACAATGGATGATAGAGCCATTTGTTAAAATTAGTAATAGAACCTTACATAGAGCCACTCGGTGTTGATGCTTCATGAGGATTCAGGGGTGGACTAATTGCTTTCACGCAGTTACAGCGCTCTATGAAAAATAAGATGAATAAGAAGTAATGTCTCGTCTGACGGGGATAGAATATTAAGTAAGAGGGATGCCAATTTCCTGTCAAGAAGTGAATTGATGATGGATTATGATGTGATTAACTCTCAATATATCTCAAAAAGAGATTAAACCAAACTATTAATGAGAGAAATACGTGTTAGATGCATACATTAAAGGATGCTTTGACAACTTTGACCATAATTGAGTATTAGATAATCTCCCTATGGCTTTGGGATACGTTAATTTACTTTCTCAATGGATGAAGACAAGAATTGTAGCTCACGAAGGTGAAAAAGAATTTAAGGTATTGACCGAGAGATATTAAAATAATAGAGGAGTTCCACAAGGTTATCCAATAATAATGAACACTTGAGGGTCTCAAGAAGACTGTTAATGACAATTAATTCCTTAAGGAAGCAATCGGAGGTAAAGCGTCCCGTTTAGAAGAGTAACGCGGATCATGGATAGGAGCAAGCATAAATTATATGAAGACAATAATGTGTCAAACAAAGTGGGAGGAATTATGATAGTAAAAAAAGGTAGGCTCTATGCTAAGATATGCTGATGACTTTGTCATTGTAAGTAATGACTTGGAAGTCTTATATAACATTAAAAACGCTATAGAAGAATTTTTACGTGTAAGAGGATTAGAATTATCCCCATGAGAAAAACTAGTCTCATACGTTGAAAGATGGGTGATAAATTAGATTTTTTAGGATGAACCTATCATATTGTTAGACATACTAAGGTTAACTGGATAACGCGTTAATATAAAATAATTGGAGGAAAATTAGGGCTAGGATTGTAAATCTATCCTTCAACGAAAGCTACATCAAGCTTCATGAGCAAAATCAAGGAACTTAGTGATATGACAATAGCGAATAAATCTTTAGATATTATTATGAAGTATATCAATTAAAAAATAACAGGATGATCAAACTACTTTTCTCCTGCTCCAAAACAAACACCCATCATACAGCATCTTGATTGATTTGTCTTCAATAGATTCAAGATATATTTAAGAAATTTGGATAAGCATTTCCACTCCATTTCAAAATCAAAAGATATTTCCAGAATAAAGACGGAACATTAAGAGATCATATTTCCATCGATGGGTCAAAGAAACTTCATAAAGGAACATTTGGAACTACAAACCTTCTTAAAGTAGAAGATAATAAGATCAGAAGAGAAAAGGTATTATCTATTCCTAAATTAGTTGACCTTCATAGTGATTCGAACTTAGGTATTTTCAAAAACTTATAAGAGCCTTATATTTAACTCTATATTTTTAGTTCCAGTACAGTACATTCAAATAATTAAATTATTATCTTTTATTCCTCAAGATTTGAAGGATAGACTTATGTTTAGGCAGAAAGACAGGTGTCCGATATGTGAGAAGAAATTGATTGACTTAAGTTCCTTATTAGCGTGAGAGACTAAGATTATTGAGAATACTCCTTTTTTTAATTTTAGTGGTATACTACGCTTGATGACTATATCATAAAAAAGATTTGTCAACTGAGAACAGCTATCACTTCAATGAAGTAAAACCAAAGAAAATGGAGTGAAACAAGGATCTAAAGACAGATCATGAGATTCCTCTAATGTTAGAAGGTGCGGATCCTAGATTGAAGGAGATTTTAAATAAATTAGAGAATTTAAGACTTGTTCATAGCAAATGTAATAAGGAAAAGAATATAGAGGATTATGATCTTATTAAGGAATATCGTAAAAGTAGAAAGATACTATTATATGGTAGAACTCTAAAATAGTTAGATGATAAGTTAAAAACGAACTTTCAATACTTAGCAACATACTGAAGTTTCTAAAAAAGATTATTAATATAATAAGATCCATAAAATTCTTAGTGAATTAAGTAGAGTTATAGAATTTCAAGCAAGTAGTAAGTCTTTATATTTAATCATAATCGCCACTACATAAATTTAAAAATATTATTATGTATGTAGAGGTATATTTTATATCATTCATATCTAGTGTATATTGTGGTTGACAGACTTTGAAAGTTATTTGTATCTTACAAATGTATTTACTGAAGAGATGTATGCATAGAGAGGAGTTAGTAATGATATGTGTTGGGGCTCAATTAAATAATTTGTTCTATATAACAAGTAGGGATAAGATAGTTAAAGAAGTTAGAAGAATGATAATATAAGTAATATTTGATCCCTATTTATCCTATAATGCGATCGGTTTTATACAAACAACAAACTTGTCATACAGCTTTAACTTAAAGATTAACCACGATGGAAGTAGCGTAGCCTCTTGATACATTGATTGTGAAATTTATTTGATTCCTTTGTTAAAGATATATTGATAGAACTAATATAAAAATATTTTAACATATTTACTAAAATTAGTGATGCACTCTGCGTATTGAAATATAGAGTGATAATGATTAAAGTTAGACATCTGAAGAACCTTAATCCAATTTAAGTAAATTTTGATGAACTAGTGAACAAGAGACGTAAAAAACAATTACCTCTGTTTGAAGCTGACACTAAAACAACACACAAGTTAAAAATAAAATTGATTTTTCCTTTTAATTTAATTAAGACCTTATGCTTGGAATTTATAAAAAGATAATTTCCCTAGCTCAGGAATATAGACAATATACCATAAAACCAAACATATTGGAGACAAACCAAACACAGTAAATGCAGAAACAGGAAACAATTTAAACTCATCTAGATCATAGATTACAGGTTAAGTAAGAGAACAAGGGATAGCAACATCAACATAATATGATGAAAACGGATGTAACCCACCAACCGGGGTTTAAAATTTAAACTAATAGACTGATTTGCATCAAATTTTAAAGGATTCGTACAGTATCAACTATATAACTGTACCATGAATGTAGAAAAATAGAACAAGACTTTAGTTTAACCTAGGTTGATTTGAGCTAGATAGAAATAGCTTTAAAAAGTTAAGGATAAGCTATCACTTAGGTAATCCAAACCAAATCAGAAGAATTAAATAAGAAGAACTAGATTTAGACATCTTTAACTGTTTAACTATAGCAATTAACTCCTTATTTCACCAAATAGATAATGTTATATACAAATAGACAACACCCTATCGTAAAAGTAAAAAATCGAGGAAAATTTATACAAAAAGTAACAGAAAATACTTCTTTTTTTGTTTGTTTTTTTATGGGTAAACTTTATTTTTGATATAGTTATACTTAACCACTTTATAATTTATATGATCTATTTTAGTTTTTATAAAGATTTACCTAGGACTATATAATATATTATATTCATATATTCTAACACTTAAAGACTGATTTAACACATCCAGGTTAATTGTCTTCTCTATTCATCTTAGCGGTTTTAGATAATGATTTTTTTAATTATTTTATTGATTATATCTTAGTTTATCATATACAGATAACATTCAGCATATATTAAATATTTTTGATATTTAGTTATGAGTTATTATATTTAGAGTACTTATAGGACGAACCTTTATGATTATCTTTAAATTTAGATTATTTCTGGTGATGGATAGACTAATTTTGTATGTTAATTTACGAATATAGATAACCATCCTCTCTTTACATTATTTTATCAATCTATGAGGACTAATAATTTTTATTAAATTTAATTCTTTTTTGTTTAGTTAGTTTAGTTAGTTTATTTGTATATTAATTATACCTTATTTTATTACGTATACGGGTATAAGAACATATCATAGTTTTACTTTATTAAAAAAAAATTTAGATTTGTAATTTTTATATTTGAGAGGATCAAAGAATTTTTACTATTATTTTTGTTGAGATTTTTTAACTATACTGACTTACTTAATTAGTGATAGAGTTAGACTAGTGCTAGAGGTAGAGGAAGAGGAAGAGATAATACGATATCCTTAGAGTTTATAGGAAGTTTTATATTTTTATAATTTATTATTGAGTTACTTATTATATATGTATCGTTCTAAGATTATTGTTATTATTTATAATTATTTGATTATTACAGTTTTATTTTTACATAGTTATATGAGATTACAGGTATAGGTATTAAAGATATTTTACTTGGTATTGAATTTGATTGTAATTTTTACTATTATATAGTAGTCTCACTCTAAATTTATTTAATTTAATTTATATTTTATTTTGTATTTTTATTATGATTTTTATTATTTCTTTGAATTTTATTCAATAATTTGAGAATGTGTAGATGTTGGTAGGTTACACATAGATTTTATATTATCATTTTTATATTTATTTTGTATTTATTATACTGAGCTTATATTTTATATCCTTGCTTAAATTGCGCCTATTGAGACAATAGATATCTGAAATAAGATATATAATAAGTAAAGATATTATATGATATGATTAGTATTACATTCCTATTGATTGATTCATTAAAGCTTTTTAATTATTATTTTTTAAAATTGATACTTATTAGGGTTTTATACTAATTTATAATTATTATTTTAAGTTTAGGTGTATTAAACTGTTATCAAGTATATGATATATAGTAATATAATATAATGAGTAATAATTACTTTAATTGATGATATTTATTGTATAACATTTTTTAATAAATACCTTATACTCAATAGATATACTTAATTAAATAATAGGAGATGATATTTACATAGATTTAAAATATAATTATAGTTTTTATAAAATGATTATAATATATACTATTTAACCCTATCATATATATGATATTATTTATGATTTTAAAGTAAATTTAATTATTTTTAACTTATTTTTTATGAATTATTATCCATTAATAATATTTAAGATATAAATCTAATAAATATTTATAAATAAGTTTTAAAGATTAATTAAAATAGCCTATATTACTATAGATTTAATTCTAATTAAAATTAATAATGTTATTATATTAATAATTAATTTTAAGAAAAGATTTCAAGAACTGCTAATTTTTAAGATTTTAAAAAAGTTTACATGTAATAGATTTTTGTTAATTAATTAAGGTGTAGAATACTTGTATATAATATTAATTATTTTAAAATGTATAATATTACAATTAAGTTTATTAAGTATATAAATATATAGGTTAACTAAGGTATATTAAATATATAATATTATTATATCTTATTAATATTACGGAGATAAAGATAAGTATAACATAGGTTAAATCTTAATAAATAATGTATTATAAATTATAAAATAATCTTAAATAACCTTTTTATTTTACTTTGATGGAATTTAATTCAGCTTTTATAAAATAACTTAAATATTAAAATTAGTTATTAATTATTTTTATTTGTTACTGTTAATATACCTTTGAAAGTAAGAGATACTGGATTGGTTAAATTATAATGAATAGGTAATTATAAAAATAGTGAATGAATATGGGATTAGATAAGGTATAGCACCATCAGAAAATAAGAACATTATTAATCTTACTAAAATTTAACTAAATTATAAACATTATAAATTACCAGCAAAGTAACTATGAATCCATATAAAATATGAAAATAATTTAGTAGTGGTAAAGGATTAACTATATATTGTACCAATTACACCTTTAACTATAGCTAAAATTATATTAAAAATTAATAGTTTCCATCAACAGGAGAATAATGTTGATACTTTATCAACAAAAATGGTAATCTAGTGTTATCAATTAAAAATAAATTGAACAATGATAATAAACTTGAAAGATTTTTAAGATCAAATCATTATATTTTTTAAAAAGTAAATGAGTATGAAATAACCCATATGGATTAATTATTAAAACATGATAAAGATAAATTCCTAAATTAATAAATAAGAGATTTTCAAATAACTTTAAAGCATGCTATTTAAATGGAAAACTTCAATTGAGAGGCCAACTACTTTATCAAATATTGGAAATAAGTTTGTGAAGAATCATTGGAATGAAAATAATTACTTAGGTTATCAGTAAGATATGGCACCTGATTATTTAATTGGAGGAGGTTCAACTCTACAAACACCTTTAAAATTGAGTAAATTTGTAAAATTGGGTTTTAAAATAAGTTTATATATTTAAAATTACAAAGGTGGTCGAAACGAATTAGAATTTATTCTGTACAAAGTAGATCAGCACAAAATTTGGTATGATTCTGACTTGATTAGTGCTTATACAACTAATTTATTAAATGCAGGATTTAAAAACATTATCACTAAAAGATTTATTAAAAAGTTATACTATAATAAAATGTAATTTCAAATTTTCTGAAGAAATATAATATTGTGTTTGTTTACGTGAATGAAATTAATAATTAAATTAATTATATAAAAAACTTTAAATTTTTATTAAGACTCACTCTTTTAAGAGAATATTCATGATGAGTCTAGTAATATGATAACGGGTTAAAAAAGTAAAAACTCAATTGTGAACATTCGATAATGAAATTATCCAACTGGTGAATAAAACGATTAAAGTTAAGAACGAGCAACAAAGTAAGAAAAAGTTTATTAAAAAAAACGATAATTTACCTAGCGTTGAGGAGCGCGTTAGACGTATGTTTAATACGAAATATGAAAGACTCCATAGCTGAAGCCACTAGGAAATCGGACTGTTCTATAAGAGTCTAAATTCAAGTATTTCTTGATAAGCGTAGCTTAGAGCATTTACTAATTCTTCGCTTATGTTTATTTTTAGTTCCAAATTAGAAAATAAAAATTAAATAAAATATAAAACTTATAAACCATTAAAAATTAATAAATTTTAGAAGGACAGATAGTTTTTAAAAAAGAATAAAAAGTTTATTTGGCTTTATTAACTAAGGATAATTTATTATCTTTAGATTTTTTAATTTGAAAGGGGTTTTTTATTTTTACTGTTTCATTCAAATTTTTGGACATTTTTATGTAGTTATTTATAAAACCATTTTATTGGTAAACTTTTTTCTTTGTGGCTGTTTTTAACTTTAAAGTTTTTGTCTGTTTTTTTCGTGTACTTTTAGAAAAACTGAAAGATTTTAGAATCTTAACTTACATAAATTAGTTAGCTTGTAGTTTATTAGGTTCTTTGTTTCTATCTTTTATTTTTATCTTTTTTTACTGAGAAAGCTAAGAAGAACCTGCTAATATTGAATTTTAACAACAAGATGCGCAAGCAATAGTCCAACTTAACCTAATATAACATTATCTCAGGGCTCTAGTTTGGCAGCAAAGAAGTGCGCTACCTATGATATGTTATTCAAAGACTTAACAAAGAAGAGTATAAGTTAAAATAACTTCTTGATACGATTTATAAAATCAGCAATAATAGTAGTAAGTAGCCCTATTAGCGTTAAGAGTCTTATAAGACATTATAAAATTTACTTAAATTTTTACAGGTTTTTAGATTAACGATTTCTTAACAGGTAGCTAGAAGTTAAGCAATTATAGGAAAGGTTTAAATGGACAATTTATTATAACTCTTAGTAACTTATACACTAAGCGGCATCCTTGTTTAGAAACTTTGCTATTATAAAATAATAAGGTCTAGAGTAAACAGGTATATTTTTATAATAAAGACATAATTAAATTAAATATGACTCTCTTTTTATAGGGGTATAGGCTGCTTTTAATTAGGTAGCTACAGTTTCTCCTGCTAATAATAATTTTATTTTATAAAAATTTAACTTACTTGCTTTAACACCTCTAGCTTTAATTACTTTTTAAATTAAATTTGTTTATTGCAGATAATTTATTTTTAATGAAAATTTCTTCACTTAGGACATATTCTATTTTAGATTAAATTTTGCTAATTCTTTCACTATACATTTTTAAAGTAAAGGTTATGATAATACTACAGTATTTGTATCAGACATTACACAAGAATTACCTGGAATAATTTTAATTATAGACAATCTAGCGTAAGCATAAATTGCAGCATAAATTTGTACAGCATATGTAACTGCTTTATTTCTAGAAAGTTTATTATCAATATTATTATTACTTTAAATATCTGTCAACCATTTGCTTAAAGACTCCTTTATTATACTACTAATATTAAATAATATTAAATTATTATCTAATTCTGCAAATAGTGAATAATAATAGTTTTTATTTATTTTTATACTTTCTTTAAAGTAAACAATTTTCAATGAAGAAGTAATATCTTTCATACCAAATATTCCATATATTGAATATAGCATTAACTTACTTAATTGTTTTTCAATAGGAGTAGTCTTTTATATAAACTTAAGAAAGAATCTTTGAATAATTATTTACCTCTGTCAAATTTATATTCAACTTTAATACTGTATCTTTCCTTATATGCTTTTTTAATAATGAATATTTTTCTAAAAATGGTTGTTTTGGCTATTTACCTCTCCTGTTTTAGAATCTTTCATTTTAATAAATGGAACTCTTCATTTGTCATCATCAGGTGTGTAATTTATACTTAAACTAACCCAAAGTAATTATTTAGATTTTTATCTAAAGATAAAGTAGGTTTAGCTACAGGCATTTCATTATGCATTAAGCATAGAAAATAAATAAATCTAAATCCTATCGTAATAGTAACCCCGCAGGCTCTAATTAAATTTTGCATATAAAAATATGCAGCTCTAATCTCTTATCAACTTTACCTCTCATCAACTTAAATTTAAGTTCATAAGACTTAGTATAGTCTTTGCTAGTTTAAATAGCTTCAGCTAATTTAGGAGCTGTAACAAAATTAGTCACATTTAATGAGTATTTATTATATATTTTTTCACTAAACTTTATATGAACTTTTAATAATCTTAATACATCCTTGGATAATTATTTTATTCATTATTCTTTCATATTCCAATCATTTTTCTTAATATAAAGATTAAATATAATAGGAATATTATTTAAAATATATTTTATATAAAGTTTCACTATATAATCTAAATATCTACACAAATGTATGAAAGCAATAACCTTTATTCAATTTACAATTAAATGATTTAAATAATACATCTATACTACCTTGTTATCATTTGCAATGAATCTAAGAATTTAATTTTAAAATTTGTTAATTTATTATATAAAGTTATTGAAAGAATTTTATTATCTTTGCATTTAGTTTTAAATTAAACATTCTCAAGTAAAATACATGCTTTAATTAAGAATACAGAATCAAATTTTCCTAAATTAAGATAGTTTCAGATTATTATTATCAGGACAATCTGTTAAAACAATGAGTAAATCATTCCATATAAAAAGGACATTTCTAAATATAGAAAACATAAATAAAAAATGTAAAGAAGGCCTTTTTAACATTGAGCTGTAGTGAGGAACAGGGTTATGTCGTAACTTGAAAGACTGTTTTTCTTCTACTACTTGACCGATTTTAACATATGTCGTAAAACATAAGTAAGCTTTTACTGCAAATGAAAAAAATATTAAAAATATCTAGCTTTACATCTTTTCAGTAACCATGAATGTTGTGTATTGGAATATGAGCGAATATTTTACAACATAAATCAAGTTTAGTAAAAGTACTTGTATCTTAAAAAATTTTTGTTTCATCTAGGTTAAAATTTCCGTTTGTTAACAAGTATATTATTTATATTAATAATCCCAAATATTTGGTTTAAAGCAAGTATAAAATTATATGACTTAGGGTTTATATTTTATTTGGTTTTTTATTTAAGTGATCGGCTAATTGTATTAGACCTATTTTTGGTAGCTAATTGAGATATGGAATTGCCTTAAACATTGATTGCTTTTTTAGATTTTAAGAAGAAAGTTACACTTTTAAAATTATGAGGCGTAAACCCTGTACTTTTTTTACTCAAAATACGTAGTTTAATAACATCGACACTCTGCCTTTTCTTATTACTTATGTTTTTTTACTTCTCTTTCAGCTTTGATTTTTTGTGTCTAATACTAGGATATAATCCTAGCTTTTATATATCTGTTTTAGATTTTTATTCGATTCGAAGCCAGGTAGTATTAAATCGTAAGCATTAGCACCCTCAATAAATTCAAATTTGGTTTAATTATTATTATATTATACAAATCTAATTGAAGTTTGAACAAAAATAAAAAATTAAATTTTTTTTAGAAAACGGAATAAGGACGAGTTGAACGTCCAAGAGCTATTAACCCTAACAATTAGCAATTGCTTAGTCTTACCTATGACAATTATTCCTAAATTTTGATCCTTACCAGAATTGAACTGATCCTGACTCCTTGAAGGGGAGTTGTACGAACCACTATACTAAAGGACCTTAATTTAATAAATTTTGTATACATATAAGTAAATATTGATTAGTTTAGCGAAGTTAGGATTTGAACCCAATCTAACAGATCATGAGACTGTTGTGCTACCGTTACACTACTTCGCTTATTATTATATTTGTTTCTTTTTTATTATGATGTTTTGAACCTGATTCTTATATTTGAAGTTTTTTATCTTAATTTAAAAAGTAAACCATATTCTTAAACATAATTTATTAAATATATATTATATATACTTATATATATTTTTAATTAAAGGTAATGTATTTTTTTTAGGGTAAAATAAGAGACTCGAACTCTTAACAGCGTTGCCACAAAACGTGATTTTACCTATTAAACTAATTCTACCTCTTTTATATATAATAAAATGTTTTGGGGACTTATAAACCTTACATTAGCAAAATAAAACAAATTTATTAATTACTTGATTAGGCAAGGTATAAATTATACAAATTATTTTTGTTTTAAATTTCTTGTTAAACCAACTGTTATTGATTATTTTTAATAATTTTATTATTATTTTTACCTGTCTCCAGTTGATTAGTGAACAACTAAACCTTTTATATAAAATCAGATCAAATGTGAAAAAATATAATGGTCTTATTCATATCATATCTAACATTGATTTTCTTATTGCGTGCTACTATTTCATTAAAGATAGTTCGGAACACATTAATACCACCCCTGATAAATTGTATAAAATTAATTTTAATTATTTTAAAACCCTTAGTATAGATCTAAAAAAAGGGTACATTTAATTTTTATTCAACTAGAATGATTATAAATTATAAAGGTAAATTAGAAATAATACCTTTAAACATTGTAACACTACGAAAAAATATTTAAATTTGCTATAGCATTTATACTTGAAGCCATTTATTAACCTTTATTCTTGAATACCAATCATGGATTTTTTTTTTACTTTTTCTTTATTTTTTTTTTATTTTTTTTAAAGTTTTTAATTTTTTTAACCATAAAAACCTGATTCATTATAAATGATTCGATAATAAATTGTTTATCTTCTCAAATATCATAATTAATAACTGTAACTAACTAACCTTTATATTTAAATTCTCTTTTAATTTTCATCCTTATATACTATTTTTAAATATCTATTTTCAATTAACTCAATATTACTCAACTTTTTCTTTAAATGTTATCAAAAAATTTTATGAGAAGTAAGTAAAATACTTAATAACATATAATACGGGTAAATAATCTAATTCTTATCTACATTCATTACAATATTTTTATTAAATATCTCAATTTAAATAAGTAGTTAAAGAATAACTCTCCAAACTATAAATGATAATATCTAAAATTGATTTAAGAAGTTTATTACTAATTTTCTAATTAATAAAAATCTATAATTTATATCACCATTAACTCTTTAGAAATAATACTATTATAATAAAACATTAACTTCATAATAATAATTAAATCGTTATCAATAATCATTACGATCTTACTCTTATATTTAAGATATTAATAATATAATTATTCAATTATAATTAAGAAGGGTGTGATAATTTAATTGCAGAGATTAAAAATATTTAATATATTTGTTTTAACTAAAGTTAATAAAATGGAATATTACTACCTTAAGAAAAATTTAATATAAGCAGAAAAACTCAAATTATATCAGTTTATTTTGCTATTAAACTTGTTGTTATTAACAATAATTATAACAGTAAATTACCTATTTTAGCTGATCCTAGTTGTTTTGATAATCTTTATTTTGAGAGTTTAGCTCATGATTTATGCTAATTTGGTAAACGTTGTAAGTAATGAAATATATAGGAAGCCATTGACACATTTGATATTTTGTATAATTACACTTGATAATATAATGAATATTGATAATAAAAATAATTTAAAGATTTTTTAAATAAAGATATCTTCGCTAAATTAACGGATTGGAATATAACTTATGTAGTATGATTTAGAAAGTATGTTAAAGATTTTTATTAATAAATAGGGTAAATTAGTATATATACTTTATAGAAAGATAGTGTAGATTTAAGTTATTTAATAACTAATTGTAGTAAAACCAATAATTTAATTGATAGTTTTATTAAGATTTATAAAATTTTTATTTTGTTTATTAGCAAAAAGATATGCTTTAAGGAAGTATTTTCTTACTATTATTATATAATATTTTATTAGATTATGTAATCTTTGGTTTTACACGCATCTATACCTTATGCGAGTTTGTATATTATTGATGAAATATTCAAGTTATTTTTATTTAAGTTTTTAAATAATTCCTTTTAAATATTATCCTGAAATGGTTATATATAGATGTTATTACCTTATTAATATAAAATTACTAATTTAACATAAAATGCGTTTAAAACAGTAAAAATATTACAACTATTAATTAGTTTCATTAATTTAGTATATAAGTTATATTATATTGCGTGATATAAAATATCATATAAAACATTACAAGTATTAGATATACCTTATATTTAAGTTTAATATTTAGAATTATTTTATAGAATTAATTAAAATATAAAGTTTTAATAAAGTTATCATAAAATTTACTAATAAGTATTTCATAAGAAAAGATTAAAAAATATAATATGTTAATATAAAATATTTAATTAGTTATATAAAAATACTTAAATAAGTATTACACAGGTAAATTATTACATATAAAAATGATTAAATTATTTCATTTAGTTAGTTTAACTTAATAAAATTAGTATTTTACAGTGTCTAATTAAAGTATTTCATGTACTTAATTTTTAATATAAAGTTATAGAACTATTTACTTACTTTAAATATTTAGATTATAACATTTTTAATAGATAAATTATTACCATAAAAACTTTATGTTTTTTGTTTTTTTTAAACTGTCTTAAATAAATAAAAAGTTTAGAATTAAATTATTAATTAAAATTAATTAAGTTTGGCATGTATTCTTACTATACTGGGACATCTGTGGTTAAATTTTATCGACCTCATTATTTTTTAATTTTCTTGTATTTTTTTTTCTATAGGTTTTCCACGTTTTATACACGCTCTAATAATTATTATTTTTAATATTAAATTTTTTAAAAGTTTTAATTTGTATTATATTTTATATGAAGTAACATACATGACCCGACTTTTATTTTGGCATTTAACTTTAAACATAATTAAATATGTGACTATACCCATATAGCTTCGATTTTCTCCCTCATTATATGATTAATTTTATTATAAGTTATATTTTATTTTGTAAATTTTTGATGTGATTCTGTTCCATCTTATCCTTTATTCTATTTTAATATTTTTAAATAATATATAAAGTTAATTTATTTTATTTTTATTTGACATTATTGGCGATTTACTCCATCTGTCTCTTTTTTAAATAGATAATAAAATTTTAATGTTTTTTCTTTTTATTGCAGTTTTTGCCTAAAAGATAAGTTTTTGCTGTTTATTTATAAAAAATAAAGAACTAAAGTAAATTTTATTTAATAATTTAAGTAATTTAGATCCTATTATTTCATTTAAGGCTTTTTATTTTATTAGTAGTTTAGTAGTATAAGTCCTCTTAAATTAATATATTTATTTATAAAGTAGAAATAGTGTTAAGCAACAAAAACTTAAATTATTTAAGTGCTTAAATATATCTATTTTAGTTAAATAACTTCCCTATGGAGGGCGATTTAATAGGTGAACTTAAATATAACCTTATTTATACTTAGACTTTTATCTGACAAATTTCTTTTATAAATAAAGCACTTATAAATTATTTTATTAGTCTTAGATATATACGTAGGAATTAGAGCAAATCCTTATTTATATATAAATATATATAGATTGAATGGTTTTTATTATTAGATTTAGATGACTTAAATACAACAAAATAAATATTACGTAAATCTATTTATGATCTTGAGAGATATATATATCTATATAATCGACTTACAAATCAGGACAAAAGGACTTAAAATTTACATGAATTAGGTTAATCTATTTATGATCTTGATAATTAATATTGGCTTTTTACTTATGAATAGATAATAGAGTTTTATTTTTAAATTATGTTATTTATCGAATCTTTTGATTATGTGTAAAATATTTCAAATCTTCGTAGCATATTATAAATTTTATTCCATTATTCCGAATTTATATTACGGTAGCTTGTCAAAATTTTTAGCTATTTGAGTAGTGCTCATGCTTTCTATTAATACGTAAATCCAATGGGTTATGGCGCTTTGATGCTGGCCCTGGAAGACTTTGTCCAGTTTTTGTATTCTAGTGCTTTCTTTGCTTTTTTAACTTGCTTCCGGAGTGTCCTACTTGTTTAAGCAGTAGCTCATGGTGTCGGAGACGTATGTTACTTATTAGAAGACTTAAGGCTAAGGCGGCGAAACTTGAAATCTTGATGTTGTCGGTTTTTATTTTTTACCCCGTTTATGCTTAAAACTAGGCTTTTAGGTTATTATTAGCTTATTCATCGGATTCGCGGACTATATCTATTCATAATAGGTTTTTATACGTTAGCTTTAAATTTTTAGCTGGTAGATATTTCTTAACACCTCCTAAATATCTCATGTAAACTTTAAATAATTATAAAATATAATCAATAAATTATCGTAATGTTCCGCTCTTTCTATTAGGCCTTACGAGCTAAAGGCAGATGGTTTTCGGCGTTCCATTGTGTAGGTTTACGGCACGTGCTTGCATGCTTTTCCGGATGTTCTATTGTCGGTTTATAAATTAATCCTAGGAATTTTAAATATATCTTTCAGATTCCGGCTTTTATTACTTTACAACTTTTCGTTAAGTGAGGTATTATTCCGGATTCGGGTGGAAACTGTACTTTTTTCTTTACGATGGTATGGCTTGTCACTTTAGAAAATTCCGTAATCCGCAGATTGGTTTATTTCTAGATCGGACGTTATTCGCTAATAAGTATTTTGTTTATTATTATATTACTTAAAGTTGGGGGATAGTGGGATCCTTGGCGATACTCCATAATAGTAGCAGTAGGGCTTTTTACTTTTTGGCTAGAGAGTAGGTGTGAGATTTTCCTGCTGGGTAGAATAAGGTTTCATGCTAGATTTTTAGAGTATTTTTTAGGATTGGCTGCTTCAGGTTAAGTTATTTTTTAAGCGGTTTATTGGTGCTTGCATATAGAGGCAGGGTTCTATTGATTTTTTCTATTTTTTTTTTGATTAGAGGTTCGGGATAGCCCATCTTTTGCATCGTTTTATTTAAGTACTCTAGATTGATACTATCAAAGAATTTTGCTAGATCGAATTCATATATATATTTTTGAATGTTGTACTTATTTTGTTGCTTGGGTTGTTTGTTCCTTGTTTTTATATAGCAGTGTTGATAAGGACTGTAAATTTGTTTGTTGTACTCTTGTAACTTTTAATACTTTACTTACTTAGGGTCATTCGCAAGAACATGTAGGAGGTTCTATTATTCTTGCAGAAGTAATTCTTAAACTTTCACTGTATGGTTTTCTACGAGTAATAATACCTATTATACCTGATGCTACTATTTATTTTAATCCTCTAATACAAACATTTGCTGTTATTACAATTATTTGTTTTTAAGAATAATTAAAATTAATTAATATATATTATAAGTATATATAAGATTTTATAAAAAATATAATTAAATATAATTTATCATATTATATAATTAATAAATTTAAAAGTTTATTTCTTATTTTTTCTTTTATTTAAAATAATCACTTAAGACGAATTAGTAATAAAAACAAGCTACAAAATGAGTTTACTTAATTCTACCAATATTTATAAAAAAAATAAAATTGGCTGTTATTTTTCTGGAGTTCAATTCTTACAAGAAAAGCATTTGGTGCAACGTTATATTTGGCAGCAGAACAATAAAAAAAAGAAAACATTTTGGGATGATTACCATTATGATTTAACTGGAAAGATTGTTTTGAATGATTCTTTAATTAAAGCTGCTATTGATTCTTTTTGAATGAAAATAGTTAGTGAAATTAAAGATGATCACATCATCGCGTTATTTAGAATTCAAACTCAAGATAATATAATCTGAACTATTGGTAATTTAATAAGCTTATCAAAAGAAGATAAGAAATATTATTATGATTACATAATAAATAGATTATATATCAAGGATGACGAATACAGGAATGTTAATTTAACTAAAATTATTTTTAGCTTCGGTATTAGAAATGGGATTATTGAGAAGAAAAAACTAATCAATGAATATATTGATAAAGATTTAACTATTCAAAAACAATTATATAGAAAATATAAATTACCTATTACTATGGATCCTTTAAAATATGGTAAATTAATTATCTTAGAAAAAGGTGATCAAGGTAATAGTTACTATATGAAACTTACCCCATTAACTTTTGCCAAAATTATTTCTACTGATACTCTAAAAAACGATGTCATTATATATAGAAAAGGTATTCCAATTCTTGAGTATAACGATACCCATATAATTAAAGATGGTATAAACTATTTAGTCAGAAATATAAATAGTAATAAGTACTATTACCAATTAGATGGTAATTTAGCTTTAGTGTGTATTAACAAATTATGTAAATTCATAAAACCATTACCACAAAAGAAGTCAATAAAATTGAATAATAAATTTATCACTCTTGATATTGAAACTAGAGTTATAGATGGTAAACATATACCTTATTTAATATCTTGGTTTAAAGATACAAGTAAAAATAATGGAACCTTTTATTTAAAGGATTATAATAATCCAGATGAAATGATCAAAGCTTGTATTTTAGAACTTTGTAGATTTAAATTTAATTACCATAAAATATATATTCATAACTTTGCTAATTTTGATGGTATTTTTTTATTAAAAAATTTAACTGATTTATCTAATGATGTTAATGTTATAATTAATAATGGTAAATTAATTAGTATTGAATTTAAATTTAAAAAAGAACATTGGAAAAATCCTATGGTTTTAAGTTTTAGAGATAGCTATCAAATATTACCAGCTAGTTTAAGAAAATTAGCGAAATCATTTGATGTTACAACTCAAAAAACAATATTTCCATATAATTTTGTTAATAATCCTAATCTTGATCTTCTTTATATTGGGAAAGTCCCTGCTTATGAATATTTTGTTAATTTAACTTATGATGAATATGTTCTTTATTGTGAACAATTTAAAAATAAACAGTGGTCATTACATGATGAATCTATCAAATATTGTTTAGAGGATTGTAAAGCCTTACATGAAGTTATTTCAAAATTTAACTCATTTTATTTTAAATTATTTAAATTAAACATTAATGAGGCTCCTACTATTAGTTCCCATGCTTTCAAGTTATATAGATCAAATTTTATGCCAATGAATTTAATTCCAATGGTGTATGGAGACGAATATGATTTCAATAAAATTTCTTATACTGGTGGATCTACTGATATGTTTATACCAACTAATTCTAATGGTGAACTAATATATGGTTATGATGTTAATTCATTATATCCCTATATTATGAAAAACTGTCTAATGCCTGTTGGTGAGAAAATATATTTTGAAGGTGATATTAGGAAAATAAATCCGGATGCATTTGGCTTCTTCTATTGTGAAGTTGAGGCTCCAAAAAACTTATTGCACCCTATAATACAATTACATGTAAAAACTAAAGGTGGTTTAAGAACATTGGCACCAACTGGTACATTTCAAGTTGTAATTTTTTCTCCAGAAATGGATAATGCGATTAAATTAGGTTATAAATTTAAGATACTTAAAGGTTACACTTATAATAGTAAAATTATATTTAGTAACTACGTTGAGAATTTATATAAAATTAGATCGGAATATTATAAAGATCATCCTATGAACTATATTGCTAAATTATTCTTAAATAGCTTATATGGTAGATTTGGTATGAAGGATATTTTTGATACTACTTTACTGTTAGATGCTGAGAAATACGATGAATTTACTGACAATATAGATTCTAAACCTTACTTCATTAATGATATTATTAAGTTAAATAATAAATTTTTAATTAAATTTGAAAATAAGGTAAAAAGCTATAATAATTTAGAGTATAATGTTAATGTTGCTATTGCATCTGCTATTACTTCTTATGCGAGAATTTACATGAGTCAATTTAAGAACAACTCAAAGATAAAATTATTTTATACAGATACCGATTCTATTTTTACTAATTTAAATTCTAATGAAATGACTAAGATTTTCCCTGGGATAGTTAATAATAAGGAATTAGGTAAATTAAAATTGGAAAGTGTTTCAAAAAAAGGAATATTTTTAGCTCCTAAATGTTATGCTTTACAAACTGTAGATAATAAATTTATGTTTAAAGTTAAAGGTTTAATAAATAAAACTGATGTAAATATAAATGATTTTATTAATTTACTGAAAAAAGATTCATTAATCAAAAAGAATCAAACTAAATGGTATAAATCATTATCTCAAGGAACAATAGCTTTATTAGAACAAAGTTACACATTGAAAACTACCGATAACAAAAGAAAGTTAATTTACAACTCGAATAAAAAACTAATAGCTACAAAACCGTATAATTTATTGAATAATGAACTTGCATTAAGTTAACTATTTTTATTTATAAATTTATTTTACTAATAATACAGTTATTTCCTGTATCTCTGTTTAGTAATGAATCCCCACTCAAACCCACCCCCTCCCCCTTAGAAAAGAAAGAAAGCTTCCAAGAATTCCAGAGATTCTAAAAGTGTATTAAATAAATTAATATGTTAGACACTATCATTAACAGAAATTTTTAAAAAAAGTATTTA
>Ga0154001_1000122_pt1 | contig 21507 bp, 35 predicted proteins | sample TSNJ085MetaG_FD_104699 | JGI IMG/M metagenome (GOLD analysis project Ga0154001, IMG submission 104699) | Attine ant fungus gardens microbial communities from New Jersey, USA - TSNJ085 MetaG | ecosystem: Host-associated > Fungi > Mycelium > Unclassified | place: USA: New Jersey, Wharton State...
GGGCAGTCCTTTGTTCTATTCAAGGACAGATGATAATCTATGGATAAAGATCAGTGTTATGTGCAAACATTGAGGACCTTGTATCTCCATGGGATCTTATTGCCTCTGGTTCTATTTATAGCCAAAAGAAGTGCATTGAAGAGAGCTTCACAATGGTTATTGAAGCAAATGATTACGTTAAGTGGTTCCAGAGATATCAGTGATTTAGTATCTGGTAACTTGGTAATCACTGACTGATCTGCTAATAACTTGGTGAATACTGATCGCTTTGAGATGTTTTTAGTACTGTTTGAAATATCTTCCTAAGGGCTTTTGGTGGCCATTTAGATCATTGAAATCGGTCAAGTATTTCTGGAGTTATGGTCCAAATGAAGTTTGTAACAATTTGCAAGTAATGAACAATGGAAGACTTTGCTTCAGGTATGCAATTCTTTTAATTCTTGAAAATTAACTAATGTTTTTGATGTATGCATAGTTTGAGTCACATTTTGCTCCCCATTGAGAAAAGTTCTTTCCTATTTATGCTGAAATGGATGAAATGCTCAATAGAGCACTTGCTACTGGGGCTAATGCCTTTCAAGCTGGCTATAGCTATAAAAATGACTTAGAAATATCATCTGAGGGTGATGATGAAGCTGATATTAATGTTGAAACCTCAATTACAGCTTTAAAGGTAAATGCTAATTTAATATAATTTGCTTTAGCTCAAATATATTTTGAGAGACTGAAGTGCAAAACTTCTGTACTTGATGGACCTGTATCTAAGAAGCAAAGCTATTGTGATTGGGCTGGTAAAGCCTTAATATCTGCTTCTATTTTGGAGATGTCCCAAGCTATTGATAATATGGCTAATGCTATTACTTTACAGTCAAATGGGAACTCAGACAGATGTTATTGATAGACAATAAATGTCCTTAGTGATCACCCTAGGTGGATGTTCAAGAAGAACTCAATGGAGTTCTTTATTGGATTGCAGCCCTACTTATACTACTACTATAGTGGCTGTACCCTAGAGTCCCACAATCACATGTTCTTTCCAGAATGTTCTATGATCACCTGACCTTGTCATGTGATTTGACTTACTGAGTCCCCATCCTATTTATACCCTTATTCCATTGTATGCTTTGAGGTTTTGGATTAAGTGTTCAAATGCATGGGAAACCTTTTCCTGTTTGGGGCTCTCATAACAACAGAGATATTAAGAGTAAGGCTTTAGCATTTATCAAAGAGATAGAGGAATTCTCAAAGAATGAAAAGACAAAGTTTTGTCTCTACATATCTCAGGAAGTATCTTTTGCTGAATTACTTATTGATATGAATAATGATACAGAAACTTGTATGGAAATTTTAAAACTACAACTTAGTAAACTTTAAATAGAGTACTACTGCAATTGTAAATAGTTTTGGTAGTCTTGCCACATCTCCTCTGCAATTCTATCATGTTGTACATTTGCCCAAGCTTGCTTAGCTGCAGTTATCCTTCTACCCAATATCCCTTCCTCATTTTCCTTATAATTTTCATCTAGTCTATCTCTCTGATTATCTATATTATTTTGAGACAACTAGGAATAAGAAACATAGTTCAAATTATAAGCATTATAAGCATCATCTAAAGGATCTTGAATTTGTATAAAGTTATGAAGAGCACAAAGTGCTGGTGGAAGTTTACACTGTATCTTAAAAGGATATTCTGGAGCTATATTGAGTATCTTGAAGCAATGTTTGGAAACTCCAAAAATATGCTCAATGACATTATGAAGTTTGGCATGGCATAAATTAAACAGCTCTCTTGCATCACAAAGTCTAAAATGGCTATACTTTAGTAGAAATATATTATAAAGTAACAAATAAGCATACTGGAGTGAAACCTGTTCCCACTTTTTCAAATGATATCTAATACCACAATATAAAACTAGCAAAATGTCACAAGATAGAAATCCTACATTTGCCAAGTAAAATTTACCCTCTAGTATTAAAAAATCCTTTTTTCAAGCATCTTCAAAAACATGTCCATTACTAGTACTACTCTTCCATCTACTGAGAATATAACAAAATTGGAGTGCAAAAGTACATACTATCAGAACATTCTGTGAAATAAACCCCTTCCAATTTCTGAAACAACTGACTGTATCAGCACTTATATGAGCACTGAAATAGCATCCATCAATTGCTCCAATGTATCACAAACTTCATTTGGACTATAACTCCAGGAATACTTGACTGATTTCAACAATCTAAATAGCCACCAAAAGCCCTTAAGAAGACCTTTTAAACAGTACCAAAAATGTCTCAAGGCAATCAGTATTCACCAAGTTATTAGCAGATCAGTCAGCAATCACCAAGTCACCAGACACTAAATCACTGATATCTCAGAAACCACTTAACATAATTGTTTGTTTCAATAACCATTGTGAAGCTCTCTTCAATGCACTTCTTTTGGCTATAAATAGAACCAGAGGCAATAAGATCCCATGGAGATACAAGGTCCTCAATGTTTGTATATAATACTGATCTTTACTCATAGATTATCATCTGTCCTTGAATAGAACAAAGAACTGCCCTAAGATGGTTAGGTTATCCCTATTTCAAGAACAATAGCACTCCTATATATAGAACAATAGGTAGTGATCATGTGGTAGGCTGTTCTGGTACATAGACTACTACAATTATATATTTAAGAACTGTATGTCTGAGAATAAACCTCAGACTTAACAACATCTTTTGCTACTGTCTAAACTTTGCTTTTTTGATCCTTTTAATTATTAGATCATCAACTCACAAATCAGTAAGTGGCCATTTTTGATACAATGCAGTCTTCAAAAAAAAAAGTAGTACTTTGGATCCTTCAAAATCTGCTTAGGAATATTATTAAGGGGTAGCTTGATATATTTTCGATAGAAAGCCCCACAAAACATGTCTAAAATTTCATTAAAATAGCTAACTGCACATTAGAAAGAATTAAAAAAGAAAACTATAGTACTTACTATGAAATTGTATCTCCACTATACTAAAATCTTTCTTGAAGCTTGTAAGGATGTAGTTGAGATGACTTAGTCCCACTCCTAGTCTGAGTTGACAAGAAGAACTCAATAGAGTCCTCATTTGATTTCTGTATACTACTTATACACATTCTGTATTTACTTCTATTTATAAAGTCCTATGCATCTCCTTTGAGTCATTTCCTCTCATACATCTGTTGATTTCCTAATTAAATGAAAAGAAAAAGAAAAGAAATATAAATACTGACTTAGCCATTTGGCTAAGTCATGACAAAGCTCTCTATTGAATCCTATAGATACAACTGCTCTCAAAAAGATTGCTAGTTTCTTTTGAGCTGAAACATATTTATCACAAATGACCACTTACTGATTTGTGAGTTAATGATTTGACAATCAAAAGGCTCAAAAAAGCAAAGTTTAGACAGTAGCAAAAGATATTGTTAAGTCTGAGGTTTATTCTTAGACATACAGTCCTTAAATACATGATTGTGGTGGTCTGTGCACCAGGACAGCCTACCACATGATCACTATCTATTGTTCTACATATAGGAGTGCTATTGTTCTTGAAATAGAGATAATCTAACTGTCTTAGGGCAGTCCTTTGTTCTATTCAAGGACAGATGATAATCTATAGGTAAAGATCAGTATTATGTGCAAACATTGAGGACCTTGTATCTCTATGGGTTCTTATTTCCTTGGGATCTATTTATAACAGAAAGAAGCGCATTGAAGAGAGCTTCATGATGGTCATTGAAGTGAATGATTATGTTAAGCGGTTCCCAAGATATTGGTGATTTAGTGTCTGGTGACTTGGTGATCACCAACTGATCTGCTGATAACTTGGTGAATACTAATTGCTTTGAGATGTTTTTTGTACTGTTTGAAAGGTCTTTTTAAGGGCTTTTTGTGGCCATTTAGATTGTTGAAATCAGTCAAGTATTCCTGGAGTTATGGTCCAAATGAAGTTTGTGACAATATTGGCTATTTTACAGACTAGATGTCTTGCAAAGTTCCTGGACTAATGCTTGAAATACATGTTTTTCCATTCCAAACATTTGACAAAATCTTTCACTGTGCTCTAATACAATATAGTTAGAAGTATATGTGAGTTGAGATAGCTGTTACATACCTTTTAATATGTTATCTAACCACATCTTGCCTGTGAAGGTACCAGAAAGAAAGGGTCTTCTCAGCTGGTTTTCTCCTGCCATAGCAATAGTAATAGTACTTGCAGCAGCAATCACAGCAAGTGCAGCATAACTGTTCATGATAATCTTGTACTTTTGGGGTTTGTTTTATCCCATTGATTTTATGATAGTTGATATACACACACCAATAAGTTTATTAGTTTCTTGTCCTATGCTTATCCTATCTGATAACACTTATTCTATCTAAGTTGCAGAACAGGCCCTAAGAATCTAAGAATCTATTATCTATTTATTATCTATTATCTATTATTTATTATTATCTACTATGTATGTGAGAAGAATGTAGGAAGATAACTGCTTAGGCAATGCTTTACAAGCATTTGTCAGCACACACATACTCTTTTCACTTAATTCTCTCTAAAAAATTCTCTTTAAATTCAACAAAATTCACTAAAAACTCAGAAAATTTAGAATAAAATTGAAATAAATAATAAGCAATATCCTGCTATTAACTATAACACAACAGAGTGTTCTGAATGCCACAGTGTCTTCCTTTTCTCCTATTTAACCCAAATTGGATGTGTGGGAGTGAAACAAACATGTACAAATACATAGTGATGGTGCTAGCTTATCAACTTTTCTGTCTTCAATCACTATCCCCTATCCTCCCTCTTTGCTCTTTTACCCCTCTACTCTCTCTGTATACCTTGACTGGATACTGGGCCCTAGGTATAAAGGGAACAGTACTCTGCAGCTGTAGTGTAGAGCATGGTTAGTGTGACTAAGCTCAGGTCTACCTTCCTAGACAGACTGTTTCCTTGAGCAGTGCTGCAGTAGTATACCTGTATATCTTTCTATTAGTAACCTAGTACTTAGGATCTATTGTGATCCTTATACACAAGGGAATAACAGCTGCTCTTTAAGAGAGTTGTTTAGAGTAGAGATCTCCTTCTTAGGAGTGATAGTATATCTTTATTTTTAGGATAGTCATAAGTGAGACAGTCAGACAATTATGAGAGATAGATTCTATTGAAGAAGAATGTTGAGCTAGGAGAGCTAAAGATAAGACTAGACATCATATAGATAATCCTCATCATTATCATTATCATCTTTTTCTTTACCCTTTACTTTAGAATATTCCTCCTGCTCCTGTTTGGAATAGAGGAAGAGGAGGAAGATGTTATACCACTCCTTTATATGTTCCTGCAAATCTAGATAAAGCAATAGCTGATTTACATTGATAACAACAAGTAAATCAAGTGCAAATAGAACCAATGGCTCAGATTAATGAAATAATGATTGAATGGAGAAATGAAGAACATAATGGTCTTGATTATGATGAACAGCAAACAAATAAAGATAGTGATAGAAATATAAACTGAGTTATAAAAGAGAACCTTGGTAGAGTTCAGATAGTTGTTAGTAACAGATTTTGAATTTATTAACAACAAATTCTTACTGGGTATACAGAATAATAATTGTTATGAGAGCTCCAAAAGGAGAAAAGTTTCCCAAGCATTCAAATACTTAATCCAAAACCTCAAGATGTACAATAGGGTTAAAGATATAAATAGTGTGGGAACTAGGGTCATGCAACAAGGTCAGATGATCACAGAACATTCTGGAAGGACATGACTAAGAGTACAGCCACTATATAAGTAGTATAAGTAGAAGTCCAATCCAACAAAGAACTCTATTGAGTTCTTCTTGAACATCTACCTAGGGTGATCACTAAGGACACTCACTATCTCTCGATAACATAAGAACTTGATTCCCAATGGTGACCTCACATCTCATGGCCTCACCACCTACTTACTCTCATATCTTCCTCGCTAGTGAGTACAGTGCTCATAAGCTTTTTGGATAGCAGGCCCTAGCTATAAAGGGGACTTCTCAGTCAGTTAGGGACTGAGGGAGGAGACGAGATACCAAGTCCAGGTATCCTGCTCAAGTCCTGACCTCATAATTGGATGTTGTTCTTTACTTTCTTCTCTATATAAACTCTGTGCTGCACTCTATTGTGAGTAGTACATGCAGGAGATTAGCAGTCATTCTTTAGGAAACCGCTTAGCTTAGAGGTCCTCTCTTTAGAGGCAATTGTATACCAATTTGATTAGGGCAGTAGTTAGTAAGGCGGTAGAAATCCAGACAGGTGAAGATTGCATGCCCTGTTGGATATAGGCCTTAGTTAGCAACCCTGGATCAAGAATTGTCAGAGTACGAGTCGTCACCATCACCACCACCACCACCATACAATATGTTCCAACAACAATAGGAGGAAACCCCTTCCAGAGAGGAACAACTCCTTGTTATGATTGCCATCCTGCAGCAGCAGGTTAACACCATGCTCCTCCAGCAACAAGGGAGCAGAGTAGAGGTTGCAAGGCCTCAAGTCTTTAGTAGGAAGATAGAGGAAGTAAGTACATTTGTAAACGCAGCTCAACTATACATCAGAATAAAGATGACAGAGAAGGTGGGAGCAACCCAGATGGCCTGGGTATTATCATATGTGCAAGGAGGAATAGCAGAGGCATGGAAAGATAACCTGTTGGACGAGTTAGCAAAAAGAGAATCAGAGGTGGAGTCAGCAGAACAGTTGTTCGCAAAGATAAGAAACGACTTCAGAAAAACATCGGAGGAGGAAAGAAAGATAGAGCAGCTAAGAACAATCAAGCAGGGGAGAAGGACCTGTGATGAGTATGTATAGGAGTTTAAAAAGGTCGCTAGGGGGAGCGGCTATGAGGGAAGACCCCTCATTAAAGAATTCAAAAGGGGATTGAATGGGGCCATCAGAAGGAAGTTGGCCGAAGCAGAGGAACCACCTACTACCATTGGGGAATGGCAGGAAAGGGCAGTAAGATTGGACAGGAATCAAAGACAAAGCAGGGCAGAGGAAAGAGTGCTAGGAAGAAATGCAGTGTGCCTAGGGGGAAATGCTCAGCCAAGAGGAGGAGAATCATACAGAGGAAGAGGGGGACAAATAACTTGGAGAACGGGAGGGGGATACAGAGGAGGAGGAGGTAGAAACACGACTAATAGAGGGGGAGCTCAAATGGGTCCAAGGAGAGACCCAAACACAATGGATGTGGATAAAGGAAGAGAAGGAGATAGGACATGCTATGTGTGTGGAAAATGGAGCCATATGGCCAAAAATTGCTGGAAAAAACATAAGAGAAGGATAGTAGAAATGCTACAGGAGTCAGCAAAAGAAAATGGAGGACAGTGAGCTCTTGGCTGGCCTCCAATAATATGTATAGTGTATTGCGCCTGGAAAAACCAGGCAATAAATTGATATCTACCAATACAACTGAGAGAGTAAGAGATATACAGCGCACACTATGGCCATTGAGGGAAGTCTGGCTGAAAGTAGGGTTAGAGAAGCTGGAGAGTCATGAAGGAGTAGCAGTGAAGGCATTGTTGGATAGCAGTGTGACAGGTCTGTTCATGGACATAACCTTCACAAAAGAAAAGGGGTTTAAGATAGAGAAGCTAAAAAAAACCCCTGTTAGTTAGGAATGTGGATGGAACAGCAAATGCGGGAGGAGCTATAATACACCAGGTTGAGTGCAATATGTTCTTCAAGGGACATGTAGAAAGAGCGAGAATGGATGTGTACAACTTGGGAAAGACAGAGTTGATACTGGGAATACCATGGCTAGTAGCCCAAAACCCAGAAATAGATTGGGAAAAGAGAGAGGTGAAGATGACGCATTGCCCACCTATATGTGGAAAAAGAAAGCAAGAAGAAAAGGAGAAAAAAGTAAGGAAGACAGAAAAGAATGAGGATGAGAAAGTATTAAGAGAACTGGTACCTAGGAGATTCTGGAAGTGGAAGAAAGTATTTGGAAAAAAGGAGTCAGAAAGAATACCAGTGCAAAAGACCTGGAACCATGCCATAGAGCTAAAAGAAGGGTTTATGCCAAGAAAGGGGAAGATATACTCACTATTAAGAGAAGAAAGAGAGGAAGTACAGAAATTCATAGAAGACCAATTGAGGAAAGGATACATCTGACCCTCCAAATCACCCCAAACATTACCAGTACACTTTGTGGCAAAAAAGGATGGTACATGGAGGATGGTGCAGGATTATCAACACTTAAACCAGTGGACAATAAAGAATGGATACCTTTTACCCCTCATTGCAGATATATTGGACAGAGTAGGAAAGAGGAAGGTGTTTATGAAATTAGACTTGAGATGGGGATACAATAATGTCAGGATCAAGAAGGGAGATGAATGGAAGGTAGCATTCACAACATGTACCGGAGTATATGAACCCACCGTCATGTATTTTGGGTTGACAAACTCCCTGGCTACCTTCCAAGCAATGATGAATGACCTGTTCAGAGACCTCATAAACCAAGGGGACATAGTGACTTTCATTGATGACATTTTAGTAGCCATAGATACAGAGGAAGGATACAATGAGTTGATAGAGGAAGTACTGAGGAGACTGGAAGAAAACAATCTGTTTGTAAAGCCAGAGAAATGCAAATGGAAAGTAAGGGAAGTAGAATTCCTGGGAGTAGTAATTGGCCCAAAAGGAGTAGAAATGCAGAAGAAAAAGGTGGAGGGAGTCCTGAACTGGCCAGTACCTAGGAACGTCAAGGAAGTGCAAAAGTTCCTAGGCCTTGCCAATTACTACAGAAGGTTCATAAAGGACTTTGCTAGGATAGCAGCACTGCTACATGTGCTAGTCAGGAAGGAGCAAAAGTGGAAGTGGGAAAAGAAACAGGAGGAAGTGTTTGAGGAACTCAAGGCAGTGTTTACCATAGAACCCGTTCTGGCCATCCCAGACATTAATAGGGAGATGAGAGTAGAAGCAGATGCCTCAGATTATGCAACAGGGGGGGTGTTATCGATGAAGTGCAAAGATGGCAAATGGAGGCCAGTAGCTTTCATCTTTAAATTGCTAAACGCTACTGAGTGGAATTATGAAATTCACAATAAAGAGATGTTGGCAGTAATAAGATGCCTAGAAGTGTGGAGGTATTATTTGAAAGGAGCAAAACTTGAATTTGAAATCTGGACAGATCACAAAAACCTCCAGTATTTTATGGCGAGTCAGAAATTAAACTGAAGACAAGCAAGATGGGCCCTATACCTATCATGGTTTAGTTTCATGTTGAAGGATGTTCCAGGAAAGAGCATGGGGAAGGTGGATGGATTAAGCAGAAGGCCAGACTGGCAGGATGGAGTGGAAAGAGATAACGAGAATCAGAAACTAGTGAAGCCAGAGTGGATTAGGAAAGCAGAAACAATAATAGAGGAGGAAAGCCTAAAAGAAAGAATCAGGAAGGTGCAGGAAGGGGATGAGAAAGTCATAAAAGCAGTAGAGGAGCTGAAAAAGGCAAGAATCAAGATGCTGAGAGACAAAGAATGGGAAGTAGAAGATGGAATAGTAATGAAGGAAGGAAGGATATATGTGCCAGAAGGGGACCTCAGAAGAGAAATAATACAATTATACCATGACACCCCAGTAGGAGGGCATGGAGGGAGATGGAAAACAATAGAGTTGATTGGCAGGAATTACTGGTGGCCAGGAATAATGAAAAAGGTAAGAAGATATGTGGACAGATGTGATATTTGTCAAAGGTACAAGAACCAAAGCAAGGCACCAGCAGGAAAGCTAATGCCCAACACAATCCCAGAAAAACCATGGAGTCATATATCAGCAGATTTTATCACCAGACTGCCCCTAGCCCAGGGATATGACACAATCCTGGTAGTATGTGATCGTTTTAGTAAAATAGTGCATTTTATAGCAACAACAGAGAAAACATCAGCAGAGGGACTTGCAAAGCTGTTTTGGGACCACATATGGAAGTTGCATGGGCTTCCAGAAAGCATCATATCAGACAGGGGAGTGCAGTTTGCAGTAGGAATGATAAAGGAGCTGAATAACTTACTGGGGATCCAGACAAAGCTCTCGATGGCCTATCACCCCCAAACAGATGGGCAAATGGAAAGGATAAACCAGGAGCTAGAACAGTACCTAAGAGTCTTCATTGATCACAGGCAAGAGCAGTGGCTGGATTGGTTGGGAACGGTGGAGTTTGCATATAATAACAAGGTCCACACAGCAACAAAAACATTGCCATTCAAAGCAAATTATGGTCAAGACCCAAAGATAGGATTCAAAGGAAGAAGGAAGGGGAAGTACAAAGCGGCAGAAAAATTTGTAGAGAGAATGAGAAAAATCCAGGAGGAAGCAAAAACAGTGTTAGAGAAAGTGCAGGAGGAGATGAAGAAGTTTGCAAACAGAAAGAGAAGAGAAGAGGAAGAATACAGAGTAGGAGACTTAGTACTGCTAAGCACAAAGAATTTGAAGTGGCAAATGAAAGGAAGAAGATCAGAGAAACTGACTGAATGCTTTGTAGGCCCCTACAAAGTAAAAGGAATCGTCTCAAGTAATGCAATAGAGTTAGAATTACATAAATCTGTTAAAATACACCCTGTAGTTAATGTAAGTAGAGTATGACTCTATAAACCACAGGTGAAGGAACAGAAGAAGATACCACCAAAACTGGTTATCATCAAGGGAGAAGAGGAGTTTGAAGTAGAAAAAATTCTAAACAAAAGAATGATTAGAGGAAAGGAAAAGTTCCTGGTGAGATGGAAAGGCTACATGGCAGAAGAAGACACCTGGGAAAGTAGAGAGAACTTGGAGAATACAAAGGAATTGGTAGAAGAGTTCGAGAGGGAGTACAGGGAAGAAGTTGAGGAACTAAGGTAACAGGAGCAAGAGAAAGAAGAAAAGGAGTTCAGTCGGGAACTACCTAGGGAATTCATGGCAAAACTACTATATAGTTGGGGAAGAAAAAGATATGAAAGGGAAAGGGAGAGAAGATGGGATGAAAACTGGGATCGATGGAAAAATCCCTCAGGACGAGAAAACTTGAAGGGGGGGCCATGTTATGTGTTATCAATGGACAGTGAATGTCCTTAGCAATCACCCTAGGTGGATGTTCAAGAAGAACTTGATGGAGTTCTTTGTTGGATTGCAGCCCTACTTATACTACTACTACAGTGGCTGTACCTTAGAGTCCTGTGATCATATGTTCTTTCCAGAATGTTCTATGATCACCTGACCTTGTCATGTGATTTGACTTACTGAGTCCCCATCCTATTTATATCCTTACTCCATTGTACACTTTGAGGTTTTGGATTAAATGTTCAAATGTATGGGAAACCTTTTCCTGCTCAGTGCTCTCATAATGTTATGAGAGCCCCAAACAGGAAAAGGTTTCCCATGCATTTGAACACTTAATCCAAAACCTCAAAGCATACAATGGAGTTAAGATATAAATAGCAGGGAAACTTAAGAAGCCAAGTCACATAATAAGGTCACAAGGTTGTAGAACATTCTGGAGGAATATATGATTGTGGACTAGTAGCAGTACAGCCACTGTAAAAGTAGTATAAGTAGTAGTCTAATCCAATAAAGAACTCTATCGAGTTCTTCTTGAACATCCACCTAGGGTGATCACTAAGGATACTTACTGTCTCTCAATAACACTTCTATATTGAGTAGGCTCATAACTAGTTCTTCACTATCAGCTCCGTGCTACTGATCCATTGTGACCAGTCTATGCAGGGGAACAATGGTAACCTCTTAAAGGCCTATCTAGCTTAGAGATTCCCTTCTGAAGGATAATATTGTTTCACCCTTCTTAGTCAGTAGTCAGTCATAAGTACAGACAAAGAAAACCATTCCTCCTCCTATGAGGAATCATTACCATTGCCATTGCCATTGCCAATATCTTGCCAATAGCAACAGCAACAGGGGGAATGCCCCTTGGTACCCACCTCTCTCCAAACCAGAGAGGAGCAACTCTTCGCCATGATCACAAACCTGCAGCAGCAGGTCAACACTATGCTCCTTCAGCAACAGGGGAGCAGAGTGGAGGTTGCAAGACCTCAAGTTTTCAGTGGGAAGATGGAAGAGGTGAGCATGTTTGTTAATACAGCTTATCTATACATCAGAATGAAGATGACAAAAGAAGCAGCAACAACCCAGGTGGCCTGGGTGTTGTCATATGTATAGGGAGGAATAGTGGAAGTATGGAAGGATAACTTGCTGGATGAGCTGGCTAAGGGAGAGTTAGAAGTGGAATTGGCAGAGCAGCTGTTCACAAAGATAAGAAATGACTTTGGGGAAACATCAGAGGAGGAAAGGAAAATTGAACAGCTGAAAACAATTGAGCAAGGAGGGAGGACCTGTAATGAGTATGTGCAGGAATTCAAAAAGATTGCCAGGGGGAGTGGCTATGAGGGAAGATCCCTCATTAAAGAATTCAAGAGAGGGTTGAATAGAAGTATTAGGAGGAAGCTGGCAGAAGAAGAATGGCAAGAAAGAGTGGTGAGGCTAGATAGAAATCAGAGGCAAAGCAGAATGGAAGAGAGAATGTTAGGGAGGAATGCGGCACACCCAGGGGGAAATGTACAGCCTAGAGGGGGAGGATTGTATAGGGGAAGAGGGGAGCAAATAACATGGAGAATAGGAGGAGGGTACAGAGGAGGAAATATACTCAATAGAGGAGGAACTCAAATGGGTCCAAGAAGAGACCCAAATGCAATGGATATAGACAGAGGAAGAGGAGGAGACAGGACATACTATGTGTGTGGGAAGTGGGACCATATGGCCAAAAATTGTTGGGAAAGGCATAAAGAAAGAGTAGTAGAAACACTGCAGGAGTCGGCAAAAGAAAATGGAGGACAGTAAGCTCTCAGCTGGTCTCCAATAATCTGTACAGTGTATTGTGCCCAGAAAAGCTGGAAAATAAATTCAATTGCACCAATACAACTGAGAGAGTAAGAGATGTGCAGTACACTCTACAGCCGCTAAAAGAAGTCTGGATGAAGGTAGGGCTAAAGAAGCTGGAAAACCATGAAGGGGTAGCAGTAAGAGCACTGCCAGATAGCAGGGCAACAGACCTATTCATGGATATGATCTTTGCCCAAGAAAAGGGGTTTAAAATGGAGAAGCTAAAGAAACCCCTGTTAGTTAGAAATGTAGATAGAACAGTAAATGCAGAGGGAGCCATAACATACCAGGTAGAGTACAACATGTTCTTCAAAGGATATGTGGAGAGGGCAAGAATAAATGTATGTAATTTAGGGAAAACAGAGATGATAATGGGAATGCTGTAGCTAGCAGCCTATAACCCAGAAATAGATTGGGAAAAAGAAGAAGTAAAAATAACATATTGCCCACCTATATGTAGAAGGAGAAAGCAAGAAGAGAAGGAGAAGGAAGTAAAGAAGGTGGAAAAGGATGAGGATAAAGAAACGTTGAAAAAATTGGTACCGAAAAGGTTTTGGAAGTAGAAAAGGGTGTTTGGAAAAAAGGAGTTGGAGAGAATACCAGTACAAAAGACCTGGGACCACACTATAGAATTGAAAGAGGGGTTTGTACTGAAAAAGGAAAAGATGTACTTCTTGTTGAGGGAGGAAAGGGAGGAAGTACAGGCATTTGTAGGGGATCAGTTGAGGAAAGGATACATCTGACCTTCCAAGTCACCCCAAACATCACTAGTACACTTTGTGGCAAAAAAGGATGGCATATAGAGAATAGTACAAGACTATCAACACATAAACCAGTAGACAATAAAGAATAGATATCCCTTACCCCTTATCACAGATATACTGGATGGAGTAGGAAAGAGGAAGGTGTTCACGAAGCTGGATCTAAGATGGGGATACAATAATATCAGAATCAAGGAAGGGGATGAATGGAAGGCAGTGTTTATAATGCACATTAGAGCTTATGAACCTACAGTCATGTATTTTGGGTTAATGAACTGCTCTGCTACTTTCCAAACAATAATGAATGACCTGTTCAGAGACCTCATAAACCAAGGAGATATGGCGACATTTATTGATGACATCTTAGTAGCCACAGATACAGAAGAGGGGCACAATGAGCTAGTAGAGGAGGTACTAAAAAGACTAGAGAAAAATGACCTGTTTGTGAAGCTGGAGAAGTGCAAATAGAAAGTGAGAGAAGTGGAATTCCTAGAAGTAGTGATCAGTCCTAAGGGAGTAGAGATGCAAAGAGAGAAGGTGAAAGAAGTCCTGAACTGGCCGGTACCTAGAAATATCAAAGAAGTACAAAAATTTCTAGGCCTCACCAATTACTACAGAAGATTCATAAAAGACTTCACCAAAATAGCAGCACTGCTACATGTGCTGGTCAGGAAGGAGCAGAAATAGAAGTAGGAAAAGGAGCAGGAGGAGGCATTTGAGAAACTCAAGGTGGTGTTTACCACAGAATCCATCTTGGCTATTCCAGATATTGATAGAGAGATGAGAGTGAAAGCAAACACCTCAGACTATGCAACAGGGAGAGTGTTGTCAACAAAGTGTGAGGATGGCAAGTGGAGACCAGTGGCCTTCATCTCTAAATCGCTGAATATAATAGAACAAAATTACGAAATTCATGACAAGGAGATGCTGGCAGTTATAAGATGCCTAGAAGCATGAAGGCACTACTTGGAGAGAGTGAAACTCAAATTTGAAATCTGGACAGACCATAAGAACCTCCAGTATTTTATGATGAGCCAAAAATTAAACTGTAGACAAGCAAGATGGGCTCTATACCTATCACAATTTAATTTTGCATTAAAACACATTCCAGGAAAGAGCATGGGAAAGGCAGATGGATTAAGCAGGAGACTAGACTGGTAGGAGGAAGTGGAAAAGGACAATGAGGACCAGAAGTTGATAAAGCTAGAATGGATTAGGGAAGTGAAAATGATAATAGAGAAAAGAAACCTGAAAGAAAGGATCAGAAGGGCACAGAAAGGGAACAAAAAGGTAGTAAAGGCAGTAGAAGAGCTAAAGAGGGCAGGAATAAAAACATTAAAAGATGAAGAATGGAAAATAGAAGATGGGTTAGTAATGAAGGAGGGAAGAATATATGTACCAGAGGGAAAACTCAGAAGGGAGGTTATACGATTGCACTATGACACTCTAGTAGGAGGGCATGGAGAGAGATAGAAGATGACAGAGTTGGTTGCTAGAAATTACTGGTGGCCAGGAGTAATGAAAGAGATGGGAAGATATGTAGATAGATGCGATGCTTGTCAAAGATACAAGAATCAAAGCAAAGTACCAGCAGGAAAGCTGATACCTAATGCAATCCTAGAAAAACCATGGAGCCATATCTTGGTAGACTTTATCACCAAACTGCTATTAGCCCAGGGGTATGACACTATCTTAGTAGTATGTGACTGTTTTAGCAAAATGGCACACTTCATAGCAACAACAGAGAAAACGTCAGCAGAAGGACTTGCAAAGCTGTTTCAAGATCATGTATGGAAGTTACATAGACTTCCAGAAAGCATCATATCAGATAGAGGAGTACAGTTTGTGGCAGAAATGATAAAGGAGTTAAATAACTTGTTGGGAATCCAGACAAAATTCTCAACAGCCTATCATCCTCAAACAGATGGGCAGACAGAAAGGATAAACCAGGAGTTAGAGCAATATCTAAGGGTCTTCATCAACCACAGATAAGAGTAGTGGCCAGATTGGTTAGGAATAGCAGAATTTGTATACAATAACAAAATCCACACGGCAACAAAAATATCACTATTCAAAGCAAACTACAGTCAAGACCCAAGGATGGGATTTGAGGGAAGAAGAAGGGGGAAATACAAAGCAGCAGGAAAATTTGCAGAAAGAATGAAGAAAATCCAGGAGGAAGCAAAAGCAGCACTAGGAAAAGTACAGGAAGAGATGAAGAAGTTTGCAAACAGAAAGAGAAGGGAGGAAGAGGAATACAAAGTAGGGGACCTAGTACTACTAAGTACAAAGGATTTGAAATGGCAGATGAAAGGAAGAAGATCAGAGAAATTGATAGAGCATTTTGTGGGCCCCTATAAAATCAAGGGAATTGTCTCTAGTAATGTGATAGAATTAGAACTACCTAAGTCTATTAAAATACACCCTATAGTTAATGTAAGTAGAGTATGACTCTATAAACTGCAGGTAGAGGGACAGAAGAAGATACTGCCAAAACCAGTTATTATTGAAGGAAAGGAGGAATTTGAGGTGGAAAAAATCTTAAACAAAAGGGCAGTTAGGGGAAAGGAGAAGTTTCTAGTAAGGTGGAAGAGATACACAGCAGAAGAAGATACTTGGGAAAATAGGGAAAACTTGGGAAATGCAAAGGAATTGGTAGAAGACTTTGAGAGAGAGTATGAAGAAGAGGTTGAGGAACTAAGGTAACAGGAGCTGGAAGAAGAAGAGAGGGAATTTAGTCAGGAATTACCAAGGGAGTTCATGGCAAAATTGATATATGGATGGGGAAAAAGGAGGTATGAAAAAGAAAGAGAAAAGAGGTGGGATGAGAACTGGAATCAATGGAAAAATTCCTTGGAATGAGGAAACTTGAAGAAGGGGCCATGTTATGAGAGCCCCAAAAGGAGAAAAGTTTCCCAAGCATTTGAATACTTAATCCAAAACCTCAAGACATACAATAGGGTTGAAGATATAAATAGTGTGGGAACTAGGGTCATGTGACAAGGTCAGATGATCACAGAACATTCTGGAAGGACATGACTAAGAGTACAGCCACTGTAAAAGTAGTATAAGTAAAAGTCCAATCCAACAAAGAACTCCATCAAGTTCTTCTTGAACATCTATCTAGGGTGATCACTAAGAGCATTCACTGCCTATTGATAACAATAATGCTATGAATGATGATTTAAATCAAATCAATAATGTTGATAATGAGGTATGTTGATTTCTGCATAATAAAACTCTATATACTTATGAGTTATCAAGATCAAGAAGCTGTGGTTGCTGATGATATCCCACCTCCTATTCTTTATTCTGCACCCTATCCATCTGCTGGACAGCCATTCTTAGAGGCCAATATACAGTATAGCAACTTGGGCATACTGGCTGTTATCTGCTCTTACTGTTATGCTCTTTACTTTGAGTGTGAAAAACTTACTTCCTCAAGGGTCAATCATCCCAAGTTTGGCATATGTTGTTTACAAGAATAGATCCAACTGCCTCCTCTCCAACTACTCACTAGAATCCTTCATAACTACCTGACTGGAGATGGTTATTCCTCAAGAGAATTTTACAATAATATACAGCAGTATAATACAGCCTTTACTATGACTTTAGTAGGAGTCAAAATTGACAACTCAGTTACTAGACAGTCAGGTCTCTACTGTTTTAAAATCCAGAGAGAGCCTTATTATTTCACTGGTGCTCTTCTTCCTCATGCTGATCAGACTCCAATGTATGCACAAATCTATATCCTTGATACAACAGAGCAGCTCAATGTTAGGAGAGCTAACAACAATAATCTGGATCCTGTGGTAATGGATAATATTCAGACAATGCTCCTAGATAGTCATTCATATATTGGCCAGTACCATCATGTATATGAGCTTATCAGGGACAAACTAGCAGATAAACAGCAGGAGGTCAGGATTAGATTGCATATGGATCTATAGCATAATCAACAAACTCATAATCTGTCTACTGCTGAAGAGATTGCAGTTATTATTCCTGAGGAAAGAGTCTATCATACAATAGATAATAGAGATGTGGTATTATGGACAAAAGGAGAACAACTTGAGCAAATAAGCCAGAACAGTCCTTTATATGCTACTCTCTATTATGTTCTGTTGTTTCCAAAGGAAGAGAATGGGTGGCATCCAAGAATTCCAATTCATAGTGCTCAACTGAGAGAATAAGGGAAGAATGGAAGACAAAGAGATAGAGAGGAATGGGCTTGCTCACAGGTGGTCTCTGATACATGCTACCATGTCTATTATCTTCATGTTAGAGATGGTCCTCAGCCACCCTTCTTCTATAGTAGAAAGCTATTTCAGCAGTTTGTTGTTGATGCATAGGCAAATTGTGAACAGAGGAAACTCAATTGGGCCAGGACACATCAACATACTCTCAGATCAAAGCTCTACCAGGGATTACAGGATACTGCTGTATATGATAGGCATGATAGAAAAAATGTTAGGCATTTGGGATATAAACTTATTCTTCCTTCTTCTCATATAGGAAGTTCTAGGTTTATAACTTAGTTGTTCCAAGATACTATGGCCATTTACAGGCATTTTCACAAACCAGATCTATTTCTCACTATGACTGCTAATTCCAAGTGACCAGAAATTGTTTAGAGTCTTTTTTCTAGACAGACAGCCACTGATTGTCCTGACATTGTATCACAGGTCTTTGAGCAGAAGAAAAAAGCACTTCTCAAGCTCATTGATAATAGCTTCTTTGGTACTGCAGTAGCTCATATTCATACCATTGAGTTCTAGAAGAGAGGTCTTTCCCATATTCACCTGCTCATCTTTCTGTACCCTCAAGATTGCATTTGAGAGCCTCATCATATAAACTCTATGATTTCAGCACAGTTACCTGATTCTTAACTACAGCCACTTCTCTATGTAAAAGTCACCAAATATATGTTGTATAGTCCATGTAATGTTGACAATCCCCAAGCCAAGTGTATGGTCAATGGATAATATAGTAAACACTTTTCCAAAGACTATAGAGAGAAAACAGACTAGGCTGAGGACAGTTATCCACTTTATGCTAGGCCTGACAATGGCATGGTTTTTGAATGTAATAGAGCCAGGTTCACTAATCAATATGTGGTCCCTTACTGTCCTTAACTTCTTCTTCTCTTTAATTGTCATATTAATATAGAGGTCTTTACTGGATTGAAAGCTGTTAAGTATCTAAGCAAGTACATCTATAAGGGTTCTGATAGAGCAACTATGGAGATTAGTGGTAGGGTGCAGAATAAGATCAAAGTATACTTGTGTTATGAAAGCCCCAAACAGGAAAAGGTTTCCCACATATTTGAACACTTAATCCAAAACCTCAAAGCATATAATGGAGTAAGGATATAAATAGGGCAGGAACTCAGTAAGTCAAATCACATGACAAGGTCAGGTGATCATAGAACATTCTAGAAAGAACATGTGATCGCAGGACTCTAGGGTACAGCCACTGTAGTAGTAGTATAAGTAGGGCTGCAATCCAACAAAGAACTCGATCGAGTTCTTCTTAAACATCTACCTAGGGTGATTGCTAAGGACATTCACTGTCTATTGATAACATAAGAACTCGATATCACATCCAAGCACTGTTCACCTTGAACCCTGCTCAAAATCACTTAAAGGAGCAGTTGGCTTCATATTAGCCCCACGAGTGATTTCCTCTACCACTACTTACTCTCTTACCTTCCTCACTAGTGGGAACAGCACTCACAAGCATCTTGGATAGTGGGCCCTAGCTGTAAAGGGGACTTCTCAGTCAGTTAGGGACTGAGGGAGGAGACTGGGTACTAAGTTCAAGTATCTTGTTCAAGTCCTGACCTTGCAATTGGATGTTGTTTATTACCCTCTTCTTGATATAAACTCCGTGCTACATTCCATTGTGGACGGTATACACAGGAGATTAGTGGTTATTCCTTAGAAAGCCACTTAGCTTAGGGGTCCTCTTTTTAGGGGCAATCATATATCAAATTTGATTGGGGCAGTAGTCAGTAAGGCAATAGGAGTCCAGACAGGTGAAGATTGCGCACCCTGTTGGACATAGGCCTTAGTTAGCAATCCTGGATCAGGAATCATTAGAGTATGAATCATCAACCCCCCTATCACCATCACCACCACCACTACCCTACAACATGTCTTGGCAACAACAACAGGGGGAAACTCCCTCAGCATCTACCCCCCACCAAACCAGAGAGGAACAACTTCTCACCATGATTGCAACCCTGCAACAGCAGGTCAATACCATGCTCCTCCAGCAGCAAGGGAGCAGAGTGGAGGTTGTAAGGCCTCAAGTCTTTAGTGGAAAAATGGAGGAGATAAGTGTGTTTGTGAACGTGGCTCAATTATATATCAGAATGAAGATGACAGAGGAGATAGTAGCAACCCAGGTGGCCTGGGTATTATCATATGTGCGGGGGGAATAGCGGAGGCATGGAAGGATAATTTATTGGATAAATTGGCAAAAGAAGAATCAGAGGTAGACTCAGCAGAGCAGTTGTTCGCAAAGATAAGGAACGACTTTGGAGAGACATCAGAGGAAGAAAGGAAGATAGAGCAGCTAAGGACAATTGAACAAGGGGGGAGGATCTGCAACAAATATGTGCAGGAATTCAAAAAGGTTGCCAGGGGAAGCGGCTATGAGGAAAGACCCCTCATCAAAGAATTTAAATGAGGATTGAACAGGGCCATCAGAAGGAAGTTGGCTAAAGCAGAAGAACTGCCAACCACCATTGGAGAGTGGCAGGAAAGAGCAGTGAGACTAGACAGAAACCAAAGGTAGAGCAGGGCAGAAGAAAGAGTATTGGGGAGGAGTACAGCGTGCCTAGGGAGAAATGTGCAGCCAAGAGAAGAAAGATCATATGGGGGAAGAGGGGGACAAATAATGTGGAGAACAGGAGAAGGGAACAGAGAAGGAGGAGGAGGAAATATGTCTAATAGAGGAGGAGCTCAAACGGGTCCAAGGAGAGACCCCAACGCAATGGATGTGGACAGAGGAAGGGGAGGAGATAGGACATGCTACATGTGTGGAAAGTGGGACCACATGGCCAAAAACTGCTGGGAAAGATATAGGGAAAGAGTAGTAGAAATGCCGCAGGAGTCAGCAAAAGAAAATGGAGGACAGTGAGCTCTTGGCTGGCCTCCAATAATGTATACAGTGTATTGTGCCCAGAAAAACTGGGCAATAAATTGAACTCCATCAATACAACTGAGAGAGTAAGAGACATACGACACACACTATGACCATTAAGGGAAGTCTGGTTGAAAGTAGGGTTAGAGAAGTTGGAAAGTCATGAAGGAATAGCAGTGAAGGCGTTGTTGGATAGCGGGGTGACAGGTCTGTTTATGGACACGACCTTTGCAAAGGAAAAGGGGTTTAAAATGGAAAAGTTGAAAAAACCCCTCTTAGTTAGGAATATGGATGGAATGGCAAATGCAGGGGGGGCTATAATGCACCAGGTTGAGTGCAATATGTTCTTTAAGGGATATATAGAAAGAGCCAGAATAGATGTGTACAACTTAGAGAAAACAGAGTTAATACTGGGAATGCCGTAGCTAGCAGCCCACAATCCAGAAATAGATTGGGAGAAAGGAGAAGTGAAGATGATGTATTGCCCACCTATATGTAGAAGAAGAAAGCAAGAAGTGAAGGAGAAAAAAATAAGAAAGACAGAAAAGGATGAGGACAAGGAAGTGTTAAAAAGGCTGGTGCCCAGGAGATTTTGGAAGTGGAAGAAAGTATTTGGAAAAAAGGAGTCAGAAAGGATGCCAGTACAAAAGATCTGGGACCATGCCATAGAATTAAAGGAGGGA
>Ga0154001_1000123_pt1 | contig 21465 bp, 11 predicted proteins | sample TSNJ085MetaG_FD_104699 | JGI IMG/M metagenome (GOLD analysis project Ga0154001, IMG submission 104699) | Attine ant fungus gardens microbial communities from New Jersey, USA - TSNJ085 MetaG | ecosystem: Host-associated > Fungi > Mycelium > Unclassified | place: USA: New Jersey, Wharton State...
CAATGTCATATGCAAACATTGAGGACCTTGTATCTCTATGGGATCTTATTGCCTTTGGTTCTATTTATAGCCAAAAGAAGTGCATTGAAGAGAGCTTCACAATGGTCATTGAAGCAAACGATTATGTTAAGTGGTTCCTGAAATATCAATGATTTAGTGTCTGGTGACTTGGTGATTACTGACTGATCTGCTAATAACTTGGTGAATACTGATTGCTTTGAGACATTTTTGGTACCATTTGAAAGGTTTTCTTAAGGGCTTTTGGTGACCATTTAGATTGTTGAAATCAGTCAAGTATTCCTGGAGTTATAGTCCAAATAAAGTTTGTGACACTATTCATTACAGTACTTCTGTACTTTTTTCCATATGGAATACACTGGCCTTCTTTCTTGCTGTGTCTTTTGTGGTCTAGCCACATATACTACCTCTTTTCTTTTCTATCTTTTCTTCTCTGCCACTACTATTGAACACTCTCACTTGAAGTACCCTACCTTCTAATATCTGAAACATTATAGCTCCTTCTTTTCCTATCTCCTCACTTTTACTTCCTCTTTTACACCACATCTTATTATTTTGCTCACCAATATCTTAAACTTATTATAGAGAGTAGACTTCCTCTTTTTCACCTCCTTCCAGTTCCTGCAGTTATAGACCAGATGTTTGAACTTTTTGCAACCAAAACACTTTCTTTTTTCTATTTTTGCTCTTAGTTTGGCAAGAGTTCACTGTTGATTGAGTATATTGCTCATGAGTTGGTTATATTGTTCAAGAAACATAGTGTTATGTTCCTTGAAGTAGAATAGGATTTTTTGGATCTCACTAATTACAACTATGTCTGTTGGAGCACAAGATCTTCACCCAACCAGACACCTACTACTATATTGACTACTGCTCTAATCAAATAGTAAGCAATCACCTCAATAAGAGAATCTCTACTCTAACAGAACCTTCTTAAGATGATCAAAAAAGGTACAAGTAATCTACTAAGTGATACTACCCAATTACTAGATTAGATCTTGAGCATGATACCTAGGTTTGGTACTGAGTTTCCACTAGTAGTATAGCGACTTAGCCTGAGATAACTTAATCATACTCCAAGTCCAAGTTGACAAGAAGAGCTCAATGGAGTTCCTATTAGATTCTATATACTACTTATACAACTACTACATAGTATATACACTACTCTTTTATACTTATTATGTGACTCTATCATATGACATAACACTATGATATCCTAATATATGACTATGATATGTGATATTTGTCATGTGACACTTTCCCATACTTCTTCCTTATATAGTAAGTCCAGATAAGAAAAGAAATATAAATAATGACTTAGCTGTTTTGCCAAGTCATGACAGATAGTCTTTAACTGACTACCAAGTTCTCTTTACAGCTAGGGCCTACTATTCAAAAATACCAGTGATCAAGCTAATTACCAATCAAGGACAATAAGAGAATAAAGTTTTAGGCAAGGTTTAAAGTAAACAGTATCTGGAGTATAAAATTGAGTTCTTTTGTTAGCAACTGACTTAAGAACCTTAAGTTAGAGTTTAACTCAAAGTGGTTCTTCAAGGTTAGAAAAGAACTTGATGGAGTTCTTGATCAATTGCAGTCTACTATATATACAAGTATACTATTTGTCTATATTTAAACTATAAGCTGTCTATCAGCTACTGGTTCAATTTCCATCTATGCCACTTTCTTAGTTATAGTCAAGGTAACTTATAATACACAATACCCCAAAGTACTAACATTGATGGTAGTATCAAATTTAGGCTAACAACCTGCTGGGTATTTAATGTCAATGAATGTCAATATGTCAATATCCAGAAACTTTTTATTTCCTTAAAATATAGTCTTTTATATGTGTACTGCATTCTTAGAATTTGCCAAGTTTAGATAGGAAGGTGTACTAAACATACTAGTTTGTCTCTTATATGACTTAATTTGTACAGCTGATATAAATACAGATAACAATTTTGATGTGACTACTTTCAAATGCTAGGATTGTCAAGCTATACCTCCAAGACTTCTGGACTTGACCTTAACCTTCTGGGGTTGTGTTGAAAGGGTACAAAAGGGAATTGCTCACTGGAACAGACAATAAGATATGGTACTAGTTCTTAATTGTATGCTAAAGATTTAAGGGAACAAAGTAAAAATAGAGGATTAAAGAGAACTATCAGAAATTATATATAGCTTTATGTAAGTTTTATAATTGTTTGGTGTTAAATGAGTATAAGATTGCTCTAGATCCATGTTATATAGATATCAACCTTTACACACCATAACAAAGGTTCCTCTGGAAAATACAGTTAGTTGATTTCCCTAGATCCTCTATACTCAGTTGCCTCCTTGTTTGCACCTCCAACACTGAACCTTATGGGTATAATACAATCCAAGTATGCATCTAGATGAGCTTTCCCAGCTTACTGTCCTCTCTGAAGTCTGCCCAAGTTGAATCTGCAATTTAGTTCTAAATTGAGTCTTGGTATATTTTGTGTTCTGATCCTGATACTATACTGATTCCAAAAGTTGTCACTCAAGATATACCACATTAAACAATTCCAGAAGCAGTAAAGATAGAGGTATGTGCCAAGATAATTCCTTGTTGCCATTCTATCCACTCCTAGAACTATATATTAAATGTTACAAATTATGGAGACTTAATGAAATAAGATAATAAAGAAAATTATTACTACTTTTGGTGTTATCTCAATTTTCCTCTTGTACTAAGTTTCCAACTTCTAAGATGATATGTCCCTCTCCTAGAACCTTCCCATCAAAAATAATGTGTACTTAAGATGTAGTTTCTCCAGAACCTTCTTTTTCCTTTCTAGTTTATCTGTTAATGGAGAAATATAATAACAAGAGTAAACAAAACAGGTTAGAGAGGCAAAATCTCTAAGCTGTTTTACAGTTATATACAATTAAGTAGGTACTGGGGAGATAAATCAAATAATAGAGACCTTATGAAGGTTGATATAAGAGAAACCAATACAAACCTAGAAAATAAAATATTTTTAGTTTCTATTTAAGAGCACTCTCACTGAGTTTGGATCTCAAAAGCATACATTTATCTCATACTGTAATACTATCTTTCTTAGTCTAGTCTAGTAGCTTGGCTCACTGTTGATATAGCAGTATTATCTAAAACTTCTATACCTTTATGTAGGCTCTACTTCAACTGACCATACAGTTAGAAACCTACTCTGAAAACATGTAGCAAGTAGTTAAGCTTCTAGCTGAGCAAATGTCCAAGTTTTCCTCAAAGTCAAGTATTCCTCAAGAGAAGTTTTATAGAGTTTTACAAAAAAAAAAAAGTGGAAATAAATCTCAAATCACTCAAAGTAGTCTTTCAGCTCTAGAGTAACAGAAAGCAAGATAGTGGAGGTAATTCATATGGTGTTACTCTGTACTACTAGAGTATTTTATTAGGATTATAAATTATAGATACAACAAAAGAAAAGAACAAAAGAAAACCTCTAAATTCCCAAAAATGGCAAGAGTGGAATGATAAAGAAGAGTCTTATTTGATTATACAACTATTCCTTCCTATCTCTCTAGTTCTGCTTCTAGTATTCTTCTCTGGTTGGTATAGCTACTATAAGCCTTCTGGTGGTCCATGAAGAGTAGAGTCAGATATGAGTCTGACTGCTCTCAAGTGCAATGTTTTCATTTGCCCCCTTGTTATAACTTGGCAAAACAGCTAAGTTATTATTTTATTTTATTTTATTCTTCTTTTCTTTTCTTTTCTTATTTGGACTTACTACACAAAAAAGAAGTGCAGAAAAGTATCACATGACAATGTTGCATGTTACAGTCACATGTCAGGATGTCACAAGGGCATGTCACATGATGAGTGTGGGAAAGTAGTACACAGACCATATAGTAGTTGTATAAGTAGTATACAGAATCAAATGGAAACTCTATCAAGTTCTCCTTGTCAACTCAGACTTGGAGAGTAATTAAGTTATCTCAGACTAAGTTGCTACACTAGAACTCAATTCCATATCTAGACCACTATTTGCCTTAGACCTTGCTCATCTTAACTCTTATAATTTTTCTAACCCTTGACTAGTAGTCATTACAATTACCAGTTATCTCTATACATAGCTGGGCCCTTGGCTTAAGAGGACTTGATAGTCAGTTAGGGACTATCAGTGAAAGCACAGTACCAAGCTCAGGTATTGTGTCTGAGATCTGACCTTACAATTAAGTGGTTTTCAGTAGTTTACTTATACTCTTTTTATTCTATAAATCTTGTGCTAAAATTCTATTGTAGACTGTACATGCAGAGAAGTAACACCACATCCTTAGAAAAGCATTTAGGTTAGAGATCCTCTCCTTGGGATGATAGTATAACTATATTATTGGGGCAGTAGCAAGTAGAGCAGTAGAACTCTGGCTGGGTGAAGATCTTGTACCCCAGCAGATATAGTGTAATTAGTGAGATCAGACTTTCATTCAACTTTTCTAGGGATATATCATAATTTCTCTAGGACAATATAACTCTTTTATGAGCAGCATGCTCAATTAACAGCATGCCTTCACTAAACTAAGGACAGAGATAGAAAAAAGAGAAAAAAGAATGTGTTGGGAGTGTAGAAAGTTTGAGTACCTAGTCCATAGCTACAGGAATAAGAAAAAGAAGGCAAAGGGAAAACTAATTCTCCAGAATAAATTTGAGGTGATAGCAAGTAGGGTAATACAGTGTAGAGTGAAAGAAAAAGTGAAAGTGAAGAAACAGAAAACAATAGAAGAAGAAGTACAATATTTTAGATATTGGAGAGTGGGACACTACAAGTGGAAGTATCCAAATATTAAAGTTGAAAAGGAAAGGAGAAGAAGTGAAGAAGTGACACATATGGTTAGTCCATAAAAGACACAGCAAGAGAAAAGGCTGGTATACTCCTTATAGAGAAAGGCATAGGAGTATTATAGTGAGAGGGGTATGTCCCCAAGAGATGTAGCTCTAGAAGAGTAAGGATGGAAAACAAGATGGAAGGTAGTAACATTTGTGGAGTGTGGAGGGTATAAGTATAAAGGTACCAAAACACAAGAGAACCAGAAACAGGGTTTTGTCTCTGGAGAATAGCTAAAGAATATTTGGTATAGCTGATATCTTAAAGTATAGAAGTGAAGAGAAAATTCAACAAAAGAAAGAAAAGCAGTTAGAGTAAAGTGTACTCAATGTGGACAAAAAGATATGGTAGCAGGGATATCAAAAAAGAATGGGGAGAGAATTCTGTACCCAGAATGCAGAACAGGAAAGAAGCAGCTATGGTGGGATTGGAGAATAGTGATACATGGACAAAAGTTCCAAAAAGTACAGTAAAAGAGAAGAACAAGTAAAGAGACATCAGGAGAATGTTCAAAATGCTAAAAGAAGTATGGTTAAATATAGGAGTAGAAAAGGTAAATACATATGAAGGTGTAACAGTGAAAGTACTCTTGGATAATAGTACAATAGAGATGTTCATGGACAGAAAGATGGTAGTAAAACATAGATTTAGGCTACAGAAGCTAAAAAGACCATTAACAGTTAGAAATGTAGATGGAACAAACAATAGTAGAGGGGCTATTACATACCAAGTAGAAGTGAACATATATTATAAAAGCCATGTAGAAAGAATAAGAATGGATGTGTACAATTAGAAATGCTATGGTTGCAAGTACATAACCCAGAAATTAATTTGGAAACAGGAGAATTCAAAATAACCAGATATCTACTATTATGTGGAAGAAATACAAAATTGAAAAAAGAGCAGAAAGCAAAGAAAGAAAAAAGAGTAGTGATGCTAGAAGAGAAAAAGATAATAAGATGAACAATAGATGATAAGGAAGATTGGGGAAGAGAGAAGGAAGTTGAAGTAGACCATAGGAAGATCAAAGATGTCATAAGTCACCTTGACTATGACCAAAGATATGTATTTATAAAATAATAGACAAGAGAATTGAACTGGCAGTCTCTTGGCTAGTTGTAAAATACCATCAATATAAATAAGAGCAAATAATATACTTGTATAAGTAGCTGGCACAATTGAGCAAGAACTCCATTAAGTTCTTTTTGTAATCCTCAAAGACTTAGCTACTGAGTCAACTCAACTTGAGTTGCACAACATTTGGCAAAATAGCTAAGTCATTATTTATATTTCTTTTCTTTTCTTTTTCTTTTCTCTTACTACGCAAGGAAAGAGTATAGAAAAGTGTCACACAATAATATCACAGGGTCATATCATATAATGAGTATGGAAAAGTAGTATACAGACTATGTAGTAGTTGTATAAGTAGTATACAAAATCTAATAGAAACTCTATCAAGTTCTTCTTGTCAACTTGGACTTGAAGTGTGATTAAGTTATCTTAGGCTAAGTTACTACAAGTATATTACAACTCATCTCCAGAAGATTCCTCAAAGAATAGGATAAGGCTCTGGAAGGATAATCTATACTATATATATAAGTTCTTTAGTTATGGAACATCCTAGTAGTCAAGAATAGGAATATAAGAGTGGACAACTGATTAAATATGAGGTAATTAGAATTTAATTAGTTACAGAGTCAGTCCAGTGCACTACTACTAGTGCATTAGAAGTGAACTTTGGTACAGTCTCTTTATAGATATCAATTATATTCCTAGTAGTCAGTAGAGCTCCCTGGTGAAGAGTACTACAAATTAGAGTCTGTAGTCTAAGATTACATATTTTGGTAGCCTATGGAGCTTTTATACATTATGAAAAAATAATCTAGCAGCTCTTTCTACAGTTGCTATTATGTATATTAGAATAAAATGGGCTCTTTTTGGCATAGGGTCTACTACTGTCATAATAGTATTACATTTGGAGGATTCAGAGAGCTCTACTACAAAGTCTATACTAAGGGTATCCTATACAGGAAATAGGTATAGTTCTCCAATAGAGAAATATCTCACTGCTTTTGTATAGAGGCTATAAGGATAACTGGAGCAAAGTGGACTCTAAAAGAATCCTTAGTCATATTGTACTCCTAAGTTATATTACAACTCACCTCTAGGAAAATTCTTAGAGTTTAGGATAAGGCTCCTGGAGATATACTCTACAATATATATACTATTATAGTCTGTCTATCCCTAATCCTATAGTCTTATCAACCAGAGTTAGAAGTTGTCAAGTTAAGTTAGAGACAATTAAATATTACTATGTAATATTTAATTTGGTACAGAGTTACTCTAGAAAGTTGGTCTAGTATTCTAGGAGTAGTGTTGGTAGGATTTTCTTATAGAGGCACAGATCATAGATACTAATATACTGTCCTATATACTTAGATATCTGAGACCACTAGTAGTTATAAGACACCAGCTTTAATGTCTTTCACTGTCTAGAGTGTCTAGTGATCTTTATATTATAGCATAGGGCTATAATTTTCCTATACAGGTCTGGGGTCTGAGAGACATAGATCTTTCCTTTAAAATAGAACAGACTATCAATGTTTGACCATTTTAAAGAGTGTACTGTCTTGCTAAAGGACTTTTGCAGTTCTAGAGTAACCTTGGCTATAGGCTCTTCTTGGTCTCTAGAATAGTTACCCTTGTAAACTTTAGTCAAGATACTGTGTTTAGCTCTAGTTAGCTCTAGTTTTTTGAAAGTATAGATAGCCAGGAGTTCTAGACATAGCACAATAATGTTTTCATTGTCCAAAGAACTGTTACTATGGTTGGGCCTCTAAAAGAGTACATTTGGCTTATCCATAAACTATTCTGGATGGTGACAGAGAATAAAGTCAAAACAAGCCAAGTAAAGGTATCAGTATACTTGCCTCCAATTCAATTTTCTTGCTATTATAAAGTACTCTAGATTTTTATGGTCTATACAGATCTCCACCAGATTAGCTACTTCTTCTAGAAAATACCTTTACTCTTCTAGGATATGGATAATGGCTAGTATCTTCTTGTCATAGATCTTATAGTTTCTTTCTACTAGAGATAAAGACTTGCTATAGAATGTTACTGGCCTTTATTTACTATTTATCATGGATTGCTAGAATAGGACAGGACAGTACTAGTGGTAAAGTCTGAGCTATCTGCCTTAATCTAAAAGGGTTTCAAGTCCTAGGGTGAGATCAATACCAGAGCAGTAGTCATTGTCATCTTGAGGGCTTTAAAGGCAATCTGCTTCTTATCCTTCTACTCTCATGCTTTATTGGAGCATATGAGGTCAAAAAGAAATTGAGCAATAGCTGAGAAGTCCTGTATAAAATATCTATAAAAGTTAACAAATCCTAAAAAAAACTGAATATCAGTCTATAATACCCTCTATACCACTTGGGCATGCTCTTCTACCATTCTCATAAAGATAAGGATGTTATCTAAATACACTACTATAATACCTTCTATAATAAGATTTTGGAAAATATTATTCATCATTGTCTAGAAGGTAGCTGAACTATTAGTCATCCTAAAGAATATTACTAGGGATTTGAACAAACAGATTAGTATAGAAGACAGACTTCCACTCATCTCCAGACTTGATGTGTACATTATTGAAACCCCAATAAATGTTTAACTTAATAAAGTACTTAACTCTGCAAAGTTGAAATATAAGCTCAGAGATAAGAGACAAGAAATACTTGTTTTTCACTGTTATAGAATTAAGGGTCCAGTAGTCCTGTACCAACAAGAGAATTGTTTTTTTTTTGATAAAGAATATAAAAGTAGCCATGGATGACTTAGATAGACAAATGTATCTAGTACAGAGATTCTCTTCTAGAAAGACATCTAGTTCCTTTTGTTTAATCAAAGACAGAAGGTATACCTTAGTAGACTTAGGTTTAGAGTCTGGCAGGAAATCTATGGTATGGTTCCAGTAATAATACTCCAGAAGGATATCAAAATTGTCCTTTTAAAACCTCTGGCATATGGAAGTAGCAGAGTTACTATGGCCTATACCTCCATACTCTAAGGTACTCCTTTAGCCAGTTGTTGGGAGGTGGTTGTGAAAGCTCATATGGTTTTCTTAGAGAGCTTAAAGAATAGCCTAGTTATAAACAGTTAATCTCCAAGCTCTTAGTCTCATCTATTAGTTTTACATGGAATTTTAGGTTTCTTTTCATCACTGTCTAAAAGAGGGGAGGGTCTAGTTCAATAGTATAACAGGGCTCAGACTTTCTGTCTTTTCTTCAAGGTCTACTCCTTCTATAGTATATGACATCTTTTGCAATAGAGTAGACATTAGATTATGTAGACTTCTCTTTTTTCCCAGTTAAATTCTGGATTATGATTTTTTAGCTAAATATAACTAAGAATCAGGTTCTATTTCCCCAAACTAGAGACAGTCAAGAGCATTCACTCTAAGCAAGTCTTATAGTGAAGAACTATGTCTACTACTTCTGATATCTGACTAGCTTTTTTGGGAGAGCTATTGATATTAAAAACTAGTATAGGTCAAGAGATAGTCCAGATGTTGATTCTCTTGGAGTAGACAAAATCTTAGTCTATGAAGCTACTGGTAGTTCTGCAGTCCAGGAGTATCTTAACAGAATAAAGCTAGAGATGATTAAATATTATATAGTAATATTTAATTAGACATAGGGTTGCTCCAGAAGATCAGTCTAGTGTTCCAGAAGTAGCAATGGTAAGGTCCTCTTACATTCATAGTTCTTTAGGGTTTAAAGAAAACTCAATAGAGTTCTTGAGTAATTGTAGTCTACTATATATACAAGTTTACTATTTGTCCTTATTTAAACTATAGGTTGTCCATTAGCTACTAGTTCAACTCCAGTCTATGTTCATTCTATTTATAGCCTTTTGTTATAGTTGAGGCAACTCATAATATTATACTTGGCAGTTTCCAAGATATTAGTAATTTAGTAATTGGTACCTTAGTAACTACTGACTGATCTTTTGATAACTTAGTAAATACTAATTGTCTTGAGATACTTTGGGTATTGTTGGAAAGGTTTTCTTAAGGGCTTTTGGTGGCAAGTATTTCTGGAGTTAGATCTGAATAAAGTTTATGGCATATATCTAGTTATCAATAGAAATCTAAAATCTTATATCTAACTAACCTTTGATCAATAGTAAGAATAATTTGATACAGCTATAAGAGAAATGACACTGAGCTACTTTAATGTTTTAATCTTAATGAAAAGAGAGCCTTATAGTCAGAATAAATATATCTAGGAGTTTCAATCAATATTAGGATAAAGTATTTTGTCAGAATAAACTCCAAGAGAAGATTCACAAGGGAGCTTGGTTTTAACTACTAGTTGTACTAATTCCTACACCAGCCCTAATGAATAGATATGAATGAGTTTTTATTTGAGGAGTTCAATAAAGGTTGGATAAGAGAGAAGTCTATCTAAGAGAGAATGAAACTAAGAGTCATTTAGCTAGTGAAGTTATTTGAATATTATGGAAATTTCTGGAGACTAATTAGATCAGGCTAATAGCATAAGCAGAAGTGGCTAGACAAGAATGGGTAGTCATATATGTAACTAATAGCCTATCATAATGTTATAGTACATGATATATTCTATCATAATTCTACTATATATCTACTAGTATCTAGTAAGTATACTATATTGCATGTGGGATGATGGATGACACATATATGTATCTAATCATTCCTATACTCTCTCTTTTTACTCAAAAAATGCAATAAATTGATTAAAAATTAGAAAAAATTCAGAAAAAATAAAAAAAAGAGCAGAAAATTAAGCAAAGTATTGGAAGAAGGAAGTATAGTGTACTACAGACTATTGGAGGAAAGGAGTATAGAGGACTGGAGACAAGACTACTAGAAGTTATTGGAGGAAGGTAGTATAGCAAACTACAAACTATTGGAGGAAAGGAGTATAACATACTACAGACAACCTACTTACTGTATACATTGTAGACAAACTGTTGGAAGAAGGAAGTATAGTGCACTATAAACAATACTAAACTATTGAAGGAAGAAAGTGTAGTAATCTGATAGATAACACTATACACTATTACACAAACTGTTGGAGGCAGAGAGCATAGTGACCTGCTAGACAACACAATGTCAATTTTACTCAGAATTAGTAGAGGGTTCAAGTTAGACCAGAGGTCCAGATAAAAACCTTGTCTAAGAAAATATACAAAACCAAATGTAAAATGATAGGCCTTTGTTATTGCTTAGTCAAATTTATCTAATCATTCCTATAGCTTTTCTTTTTACTCAAAAACTCTACAAAATTGAAATAAACTCATTAAAAATTAGAGAAAATTGAAAAAAAAATTAGAAAAAAATTATATTCTACTTTTTTGTTTTTTTCTCTGAATTTGGACAACAAAACTCAATTATCAGTATCCTTCTCTTTTCATATTCAACTCAAATTGGATATGTGGAAGAGAAATAAACATATACAAATATACAGTGATGGTACCAGCTTATTGACTTCTCTGTCTCCAATTACTATTCTCTGTCTTTTCTCTTTGCTTTTTTACCCCTCTACTCTCTCTATATATCTTGACTGGATACCAGGTCCTAGGTATAAAGAGGACAGTACTTTATAGCTATAATGTAGAGTATGGTTGGTGTAACTAAGCTCAGGTCTACCCTCCTTGTTATGAGATAGTTCCTAAAGAAAAAACTATTTTCTATACATTCATCAATCTAATAGAAAATATCAAAGAATATAATATAGAAAAGATATAAATAGTGTGGAAAAGAATTATATAAGATATATATAGTTACTAGTATAGGTCATGTGATTGCAGGAGATAGGTGCACAGACCAACAAACATTTGTATAAGTAGTTAGGAGAATCCAATAGAAAACTTTATCAAGTTCTTTCTGAACAACCATCTCAGTTGAGCTCTAAGTCCTCAAAACTCCATGCTAACACTCCTAGACAGACTGTTTCCTTGAGCAGTGCTACAGTAGTATACCTGTATACCCTTCTATTAGTAACCTAGTACTTGGGATCCATTGTAATTCTTATATACAAGAGAATAACAACTGCTCTTTAAGAGAGTTGTTTAGAGTAGAGATCTTCTTCTTAGAAGTGATAGTATACCTTTATTTTTAGGATAGTTGTAAGTGAGATAATAAGACAAACTGTAAGAGATAGATTCTGTTGAAGAAGAACATTGAGCTAGAAAAGCTAAGAAGTAAGCATAGCAGCATATAATTGTTCCAGAGAATCATCATCTACCTGCTTTGCTCCAAAATATTCCTTCAGCTCCTGTTTGAAATAGAGAAAGGGATAGAGGGGGAATAAGATTCCATATGACTCTTATACATATTCTATAGAACCTTAATAATACTATACTTGATTTGCACAGATATCAACTTGCTCAACAATATCAACTTCTTGATCATTTGCAAATCACAGGAGTAGAGGCAGAAAAACAAAGAGAAATGGAAAAGAAACAGATATAGCAACAGAGAATAGTAGAATAGTTAAAAGTATTACAAGCAGAAAAAAGAGCTTATATAGTTTAAATCAACCAAATAATAGAGGATTGGAGAAATGAGGATGCATATGCTCTTGATTATGAAGGACAGCAGAATAGAAATAGTAATGGAGACCTAAATGTAAATAGGAATATACAGAAAATATTCTAAGAGTTATGAGTAATAGATTTTACTAATTGTTGATAAATGAATTCTAACCCAATATTACAGGATATTAGAGAGGAAAATATTCAAGAGGTTGATATAGAAGATGATATGATTCAGGTATGTTAATTTTTGTATAATAAAATTCTATATACTTATAAATTATCAGGATCAAAAAGCTATTGTTGCAGATGATATCCTACCATCTATTCCTTATCCTGTATCTTATCTATCTGCTGGACAGCCATTCTTGGAGGCTGATATACAGTATAATAATTTGGGCATGCTGACTACCATCTGCTCTTACTGTTATACTCTCCACTTTGAGTGTGAAAAACTTACTTCCTCAAGAATCAATCATTCCAAGTTTGGTATATGTTGTTTACAAGAACAGATCCAACTGCCTCCTCTCCAACCACTCACTGGAATCCTTTACAACTACTTATAAGAACTTAGGCTATGATGCCTTAGAACTACTTCTAGTCTAAGTTGACAAAGAGAACTCAATAGAGTTCTCATTCAATTGCTGTACACTACTTATACACATTCTGTTATTTATTTCTATTTATAAAGTTCCATGCATCTTCTTTGAGTCATTTCCTCTCCTGCATTTGTTGATTTCCTAATTAAAGAAAAAGAAAAAGAAAAGAAATATAAATAATAACTTAGCTATTTGGCCAAGTTATGATACTATTTGACTAGAAATGATTATTTCTCAAGAGAATTTCACAATAATATATAACAGTATAATGCAGCCTTTGCTATGACTTCAGTAGAAGTCAAAACCAACAACTCAGTCACTAGGCAATCAGGCTTTTACTATTTTAAAATTCAGGAAGAGCTTTATCATCTTACTAGTGCTCTCCTCCCTTATGCTGATCAAACTTCAATGTATGTACAAATCTATATTCTTGACACAATAGAGTAGCTTAATATTAGGAGAGCCAATAACAATAATCTAGATCCTGTAGTAATAGATAATTTTCAAACAATACTTCTGAACAATCATTCATATATTGGTCGATACCATCATGTATATGAGCTTATTAGGGACAACCAGCAGATGAACAGCAAAAAGTCAGGATTAGATTGCATATAGATCTATAATATGATCAACAAACTCATAATCTATTTACTGCTGAAGAGATTGTAGTTATTATTTCTGAAGAAGATGTCTATCATACAATAGACAATAGAGATATGATACTATGGACAAGAGGAGGACAAATTGAGCAAATAAGCCAAAATAGTTCTCCATATGCTATTCTCTATTATATTCTGTTATTTTCAAAGAGAGAGAATAGATAGCATCCAAGAATTCCAATTTATGGTGCTCAACTGAGAGAACAAAAGGAAAATAGAAGACAAAGAAATAGAAAAGAACGTGCTCACTCATAGGTAGTCTCTAATACATGCTACTATACCTATTGTTTTTATATCAGAGATGGTTCTTAGCTACCTCTCTTTTATAGTGGAAAGTTATTTTAGCAGTTTGTTGTTGATGCATAGACAAACTATGAACAGAGAAAACTCAATTAGGCTAGGACACATCAACATACTCTCAGATCAGAACTCTACCAGAGACTATAGAATACTACTATACATGATAGGTATGATGGAGAAGATGTTAGGCCTTTAGGACATAAACTTATTCTTTCTTCTTCTTATGTAGGGAGTCTTAGATTTATAACTCAGTTGTTTCAAGATACTATAGCCATTTGCAGGCATTTTTACAAACCAGACCTCTTTTTCACCATGACTGCTAATCCTAAGTGGTCAGAAATTGTTCAGAGTCTTTTCTCTAGATAAACAGTCACTGATTGTTCTGATATTGTATCATAGATCTTTGAGCAGAAGAAAAAAGCACTCCTCAAGCTTATTGATAATGGCTTCTTTGGTACTATAGTAGCTTATATTTATACCATTGAGTTCCAGAAGAGAGGTCTTTCTCATATTCATCTACTTATCTTTCTGCACCCTCAAGATTGCATTTGAGACCCTCATCACATAAACTCTATAATTTTAGCATAGCTATCTGATCCTCAACTACAGCCACTTCTCTATGCAAAAGTCACCAAATATATGTTGTATAGTCCATATGGAGCTGACAATCCCCAAGTCAAGTATATGGTTAATAAATGATATAGTAAATACTTTCCCAAAGACTATAGAGAGAGAACAGACTAGGCTGAGGACAGTTATCCACTCTATACTAGGCCTAACAATGACTTGGTATTTGAACACAATAGAGCCAGGTTCACTAATCAATATGTGGTCCCTTACTGTCCTCATCTTGCTAAGTTTCCACCCATGTCTTTTCTACAGCAACAGTGGGGTCACAGAATACCTAATCCTCTCTTATAGACTGAGTAGTATGATGTAAATGAAATGGCAACTTTAGTAAATGAGCAGAGGACAATGTTTAATCCTGAACAAGCTGCTGCTTTTAATGCTGTTTTGGAGTCTGTTACCAACAACCAAGGTTATCTTTTCTTTATTTATGCTGCTGGTGGTTGTGGAAAGATATTTCTTTGTAACATTATTGCTGCTGAGGTTAGAAGGAGAGAACAGATGATATTGTGTATAGCATCATCTGGAATTACTACTCTTTTGCTAGATGAAGAAAGGACATTTTATTTATACTTCAAAATTCCTCTTTTCATTAATGAGGACTCTGTGGCTGGACTGAAACAAAATAGTTACATGTTTCCAGTCATTCAACAGACCAAGGTTATTATTTGGGATAAAGTTCCTATGCAGCACAAGTATAACATTGATACTGTTGATCAATATCTGAGAGACTTGCTTAAAGTAAGTGATCACTTACACTTGATAGCTGTTGGATTAACATATTATCTAGAATGATTATCCATTTGGTGGAATTATAGTGGTATTTGGAGGGAATTTTCATTAAACTTTGTCTGTAGTATCTAAAAAACACGCCAACAAGTGGTAGTAGCATCTCTTTGCAGAGGAAATCTATAGAGACATATCAAGTTCTTATATCTCAGATACAATATATGCTTGGGCCACTCTGAAGCTGATAATCAATATACTTAGTGGTTATTGGAAATTGGTGCTGGATCAACTATAGATAATAATGAGACAATACAAGTTCCTCAGTCTATGGTTTGTACTAATTTCAATACTTTTATCAACAGGATCTATTCAGGAATTGGTAACCCAAGAGTTCAAAATAACCAATACTTCTTGAAGTATATTATTCTCTGTTCTAGAAATGATGAGGTATATAATATTAATGAAGCTATTCTCTAACAGTTCAACCCAGTACCAAGTGCAGAAGTCTATATACTGAAAAGTGTGGACTCTATATCTGAGAAAGATGGAATGTACCATGCTTATCCTGTATAATTTCTTTAACAGCTCAATACTAGTAGATTACCTTCTGTTTTACTTTGTCTCAAGGTTGGCTGTTCAGTTATCTTACTGAGGAACTTGGATCCAGAAGAAGGACTTTACAATAGGACAAGAATAGTAGTATTGAATATGAGGAGAAAGGTACTGTAGTATAGGATTATCAGCAACAATAGAAGGTTTAGAGGAAAGGTTATATTGATTCCAAGAATCAAATTATTACCTAATACAGACATATTGCCTGTGCCACTCAAGAGACTTCAATTTTCAGTCAGGCTGGCCTTTGCTATGACTATCAACAAGTCTCAAGGACAATCAGTAGAGCATATAGGGATTAATTTGCAGATATCAGTATTTTTATATGGACAACTTCATGTGGCATTTTCAAGATGTACTTTAGCATTGAATATTTCAGTACTTCTTCCAGAACAGAGCTGGAAGAGCAGAAGAACACTTAATGTAGTATATAAAGAGGTATTCAATAGTATTAGATTATAGATTGTATATATATAGACAATGGACTTGAGATCTACTATAATATCAGAAGTAAGTAAGTAAAGTCAGTCAGAATAGTTAAGTCAATAAGTAATTGAAAAAATATTACAGAGTATACAGTAAGTTGAAGAAGAGAGCATAGTGGACTGACTTTAACATATACTCAACTATTCAGAATTAGTAGAGAATTCAAGTTGGACCATAGGTCCAGATAAAAGCCTTGTCTAAAAAAGTATGAAAGACCAAATATAGAATGATGGGTCTTTATCATCACTTAGTCAAATTTACCTAATCATTCTTATAGCCTCTCTTTTCACTCAAGAAATACAATAAATTCATTAAAAATTTAGAAAAAATTAGAAAAAAAACTGTAGAAAATTAGACAAAGTATTAGAGGAAGGAAGTATAGCATACTGCAGACATTATTAGACTACTTACTGTATATACTGCAGACAATACTACTAGAAGTTATTAGAGGAAAAAAGTATAGTGAACTACAAACTATTGGAGAAAAGAAGTATAATACACTGTATATAGTATTACTCACTTTGCATACTGCAGACAATACTACTAGAGGAAGAAAGTATAGTGCACTACAGTGCACATACAAGACTACTTACTGTTATGCTTACACAGACTGTTGGAGGAAGGGAGCATAGTGATCTAATAGACAATATAGTGTTAACTTCACTTAGAATTAGTAGAGAGTTAAAGTTGGGCCAAAGACTTAGATGAAAACCTCATCTAAGAGAGCATATAAGACCAAATGTGGGATAATGCCTGCTGACACAGAACTTGTTAATTAGCTTTTTTATATACTTTCTCTTTTTACTCAAAAATTCCAATCAAATTAGGAAAAATCCAGGAAAAATTGGAAAAAAATTGAACTAAACTATACCTGTTCCCAAGTTTTTTTCAGCATACTCTTTTCACTCAAAAATTCGACAAAATTCAAATAAATTCATTAAAATTCAGGAAAAATTAGAAACAGCCCCTCTTTCATTCAAAAAATACAATAAACTTATCAAAAATTACAAAAAAAGTCAGGAAAAATTATGAAAAAAGTACAGAAAATTAGATAAAGTATTAAAGGAAAGAAGTATAGTAAACTAGAAACTGTTGGAGAAAAATAGTATAGTGAACTATAGATAATACTACTATACACTATTGGAGAAAGGAAGTATAGTGGTAATAGGGATAAAATAAGATTACAAGAGTGAATATAACAGGTTAGAGAAATAGAATCTCTAAGCTACTTTATAGTTGTGTACAAACAAGTAGACACAGAGAAGATAAATCAAAAATAAGAGAGTTCATAAATGATAATAAAATATAAAAAGCTCAATAGAAACTAAAAAAGGGTGCTGTTTTTAGTATTCTCTCAAGAAGATCTCTGCTAGTTGTGAAGCTCAAAGATATACATTTGTCTTGCACTGTAATACTACCCTTCTTAATTTAGTCTAGTAGCCTGGCTTGCTATTAATATAACAGTACTGTCTAGAACTCTCATGCTATTATATAAGCTAACTATATAGCTAGAAACCTACTCTAAAAATGTACAGTAAATAGTTAAACTCCTAGTCAAGTGAATATCTAAGTTCTCCTTAAAGTAAGATATTCCCTTGAGGAAAGTTTTGTATAAGTTTCTATAAGAGAGAAAACAAGAAAAAACTCAGTCACTCAAAAAATAGCAGTGGAGTTCTAGAGCAACAGAAAAAGAGAGATAATGGAGGCTACTTTTTGTTAGACCTCTCTGCTCTATTAGAGTATATATTAGGATTACAAATTGCTGAATCAACAAACAAAGACAAAAAGAAACATTCCAGAGTTCTAGTATAGCAGGAATAGAATGATAAAGCAAGATCTCCTTTTGATCACACAACCAGTACTCTTTGTCTTTCTAATCCTTCTATCTATCCTTTTTCCATTTCCAACTATTGAAATAGGTTATAACAAACAACACAGCAATGCTTGATATAAATATAGTTAAACTGCTCTTAAAAACACTGTCTTCATTGGCCACTTATACTACTGTTCCCTTAATCCCTTTGTTATATTCTTTGATACTCCCAACCTTCCTCTATATTTTTAGATATTCCATTCTTTTTATATATTTTAGTAGTACTCCCTTTGAGAGGATATCTCTGGTATTCCTAATTATAGATGACCATCAAAAGTAATAGTCAAGATCTGATAGTAACTCTAAAACCCTAATCCATTAAATAGAATAGCCACTAAGTTATGATATTATTCTGCTAGAGAAAATAGTCTCCTTAAGGTTTTAGTTATTCTTAAAAGTACTTCTAAAAGGAAGTTCTAAGCTGGTTCTAATATAGAGTGTCTGGATAGGGCCTATGAGGTTGGTATAGCAGTGGTTACAGCTACTATTCTGCTACTTAAGTATTAAACCCAAGTCTATAACTGGGTTTTTAGTAGTTATCTATAAAAAGCCAAACTTGCTTCTTAAGCTGAATTATAGTATAGTTTTCATAATAAATGTCACTTATATTGCCTAAAAAGACTATCCAGTATGATATTAGTAGCAGGTGAAGAATAATCTGAGCTGCTTGAAAATAAACAAAGTTTTCTGACAAATTGCTGCAATTGACATGTCTCAGAGGTGCCTGTTATGATTTTATTAACTGAGATCACACTTCTTTTGTATTATAAGAATCCATGCTTCTATTCTTCTTCTAATATACATGAAGAGATTCAATATCCTATATGGTATTTTAATTCTATTTGTTTTATACAGTTCTTCTTTTCTTCTATATTCACCACATGTGAAATACTAGATAATAAATCCTTACTCAAATATCTTTAGTCAAATACCTTTTTGCTATTAACTAGTTGATGTAGTAAGTAGTATATAAACTTAGTATCCAATATATCTAAGTCTGTATACTTAATCCAATTATCTTTTCCCTCTACAAAGATCTTTGTATCCTACTACAATAAAAAGGTCTCTCATTCTCTATAGAAAATATCTCTAGAGTTTGTAACCTAAGTAGGACAATAGAGGTTGTAACAGTGCCTTTATATGTAATATCATGCAATTGGAGTTTGATCAAAAGACTTCCTGGCATATACCACAGCTATTCCAGATAACATCAAATAGATAAAAAGACAAAATAGGTTCAGAAAGATATTGAAGGTATGTACAGAGTATAGCATATATGTTTTCTGTTATTTCTATATGAAGAGATATTCTAGTATTAAAAGTGCTCTCTGAGTAGTGGTGTAATTGTTACCAAGTAATACAAATACTTTATAGTAGATCATGGTAATTGTAGATTTTGACTAATTCTTCAACACACATGAAATTTGGGATATATCTTAACAATTGTGGTTGATAGAGGCCTATATAAATATATCAGATTCTTATTATATTGGAAAAAAATCAAACTGACTAGTTTGATAGAGCTTCTTAACATACTTGATCACAAGCATAGAAACTAAATATTTGGTACTAGCTATCAATATTGGTAAGAAAGCATATATGAAAACTTTTGATGTCAGCTTTCTAATTATACCTAGAGTTTGATTAGATGTGTACAAAAAGATCAGATATCAACCATACCATCAGTAGTTGGTATTGTCAAAACAATATTTTTACTTCTTATCTGTACCTGTCTTAATTGATGATCTTGATCCTACTGGTAAAGGACTGTGATTTCTTTAGCACTTAGAATGTCTTTCAATACATCACCTCAAGAATTTATAAGAGATCAAAATACATCCACAAACATTAGATATTCTATTTGCCATTTATCTAGGGACTTATTGTACTTTTCTGGAAATATTGAATAAAGGCCAAACTTCAGTGAATCTGAAACAAATTACTATATAATATTGAAATGCTGCCTATGAAAATTATCTGCCTACTCTGTAAAATCAATGATTGGTAGACTCCTAGTACCAGAAAATTAGTTTGTATAATTATTGTAGATGTTATAACCTTTATTGTCCTAATCAGGTTATAAACTCTAGAGATATTCTTATAGAGGATGAGAGACCTATATTGCAGTAGAATATAATATTTTAGAGGAAAAGGATAATTAACCTAAGTATACAGACTTAGGTATATAGGTAACTAAGTTTATATACTACTTATTACATCAATTGTTCAACAACAAGAAGGTAGTTGACTAAAGGCATTTGAGTAAGAATTTATCATCCAATACTAATATATATGATTAGAATACAGAAAAAAGAAAGATATACAAAACAAGTAGAGTTGAATATCATATAGGTATTGAACTCCAACATATATACCATAAAACACAAAAGAATAGAATCTTTTTAGTATATATGAAAAAAGTATGATCTAGATTGATGAGATTATAACAGTAAACAGAGGTTTGCATGAAGTGTAATACTAGATTGTATAGCAAAGATCCACCTCAAGATTTCTCAACAATTGGTATAGAATATTATATATTAAAAAAATATTTTTCACAAAATTGAGCATCAATTATGCAATTAACTCCTATCACACCCTTATGACACCTATAATGTATTGCCTTGCATCCAGTTATTGTCATCACTTACCTCAGTCCTATTCTTTCAAATAACTAAGTACTATATAGTTTTTCCCATTATATTTAAGTAGTATTAAAGTAGACAAAATTCCTTAGCTTCAATATCAACTAAGCCTATCTCTTGCAAAACCTTCTCTTCTTGCATATAACCTATTTTTGTTCTATCTTTGTAGGTATAGCACAGAAAGTAATACTATTATGTGGCAAATAAATTTTGTGTGAAAAGTAACATTTGATACACTTTATAACAACAGATTCCTAAGAAGAATTCACTCTAGAACCCATTATACATATATTCTCAGGCAGGAGTAGAGTTGATGACCAATCTAGAGTAATACCTAAGGTATATAAAGTATCACAAATGGCCACTTACTGATTTGTGATTGAATGATTTGATAATCAAAGGGCTCAAAAAAGCAAAGTTAAACAAGCAGCAAAAGATATTGTTAAGTCTGAGGTTTATTCTTAGATATACAGTCCTTAAATA
>Ga0154001_1000126_pt1 | contig 21370 bp, 16 predicted proteins | sample TSNJ085MetaG_FD_104699 | JGI IMG/M metagenome (GOLD analysis project Ga0154001, IMG submission 104699) | Attine ant fungus gardens microbial communities from New Jersey, USA - TSNJ085 MetaG | ecosystem: Host-associated > Fungi > Mycelium > Unclassified | place: USA: New Jersey, Wharton State...
CGCGGCAACTGCTCGCCCGGATACCATTTGCCCTGGCCGAGATGCAGGAAGCCGCCCGCGCCGTAGCGCTCGCGCAGCCGGTCCATCAGCGCGACCGCGTAGCCGCGTTTGGTGGGCCCGAGCGCATCGGTGTTCCATTCGGCGGCGTCGCGGTCGCGCACCGACACGAAGGTCGGCTCGCCGCCCATCGTGAGGCGCACGTCCATCCCGGCGAGTTCGCGGTCGACCCGCGCGCCCATCGCCTGCACGTCGCTCCAGACTTCCTCGCTGTACGGCTTCGTCACGCGCGGCGTTTCGAGCACGCGTTCGATCGACATCGCGTGGCCGAACTCGACCTCGCATTCGTCGACCGCGCCCGAGATCGGAGCCGCGCTGCCCGGCTCCGGCGTGCACGCAACCGGAATATGCCCCTCGCCCGCGAGCAGCCCCGAGGTCGGATCGAGCCCGATCCAGCCCGCGCCGGGTAGATAGACTTCGCACCACGCATGCAGGTCGGTGAAGTCGACTTCGGTGCCGCTCGGGCCGTCGATCGCTTTGATGTCGGGCGCGAGTTGCAGCAGATAGCCCGACACGAAGCGCGCCGCGAAGCCGAGTTGCCGCAGCGTCTCGACGAGCAGCCAGCCCGAATCGCGGCACGAACCCGAAGCGTTCACGAGCGTTTGCTCGGGGGTCTGCACGCCGGGCTCCATCCGGATCAGATAGCGGATCTCGTGTTGCAGCCGCTGATTGAGCGCGACGAGAAAGTTAGCGGTGCCGGCCGGCGTGCGGTCGATGCTCGCGACGAATTCGGCGAAGCGCGGCGTCATCGGCCGCTGGATGCGATACGGCGCGAGTTCGGCGGCAAGCTCCGGCGCATAGTCGAACGGAAACTGCTCGGCCGACGGTTCGAGAAAGAAATCGAACGGGTTATAGACGGCCATTTCGGCGACCAGATCGACGGTCACCTTGAATTCGCGCGTCGGTTCGGGAAACACGAGCCGCGCCTGATAGTTGGCGAAGGCGTCCTGCTGCCAGTTGATGAAGTGCCGCTCCGGCTCGACCCGCATCGAATACGACAGGATCGGCGTACGGCAGTGCGGCGCGGGCCGCAGCCGCACGACCTGGGGCGACAGCGAGACGAGCCTGTCGTAGCGGTAATGAGTAACGTGATGCAACGCGACGCGAATGGACACTCCGGACTCCTCGACGAAGATGGGCAGCCCGCCAGAAAGCAAGCTCTATGCCGTTGAGCGACAACCGCTACCTGAACCGCCTGGTGCTTCATGAATTGCGTTGTGCTGACGTGTGCTGCTGTTGCATCTGCTGCCGCTGCATTCGCTGCTGCCTGATCTCGCCGCCCGGTCTCGCGACCCAGTCTCGCTGCCCCGAGGCGACTTTCATCATGTTGCGCTGGACTTCGATCTAACCTCTATCCGGTTAACCGCGATCTCTCGCGAAACACTCCCGCCACGCACAGCGCGTTGCCGCGGTGCGCCATCGAACCGTGCACCAAAGCGGCGCGCCGCCGATGCACGATCATGTACGTACTGTGCGTTAAAGCAGTGAGTTCTGGCAATCGCGGCATGAAGATTGCGGCGGGCTTTCGCTCATGAACGTGACTCATGCCTCTTCACGCCGCCTTCACCACCGGGTCCGACCGATGAAAACCTTCCACTGCAATCGCTGCTCGCAACTCGTGTTCTATGAGAACGTCCGCTGCGAACGCTGCGAGTCCCTGCTCGGCTACCTTCCTGATCTCAAGGAAATCAGCGCGTTCGAGACCGCCGGCGAAGACCGCTGGCGCAGCCTGCATCCGCGCGCGGACGGCACGCTGTTCCGCCAATGCCACAACTATGCGGTCGAAAATGTCTGCAACTGGATGATTCCCGACGCCTCGCCCGACACGCTGTGCCGTGCCTGTCAGCTGACGCACACGATCCCGAACCTGGCCGAACCGGAGAACCGCCTCTACTGGTATCGGCTCGAAGTCGCGAAGCGGCGTCTGTTGTACACGCTTGCTGAACTCGGGCTCGACGTGACGTCGCGCGACGCGGACCCCGAGCACGGCCTCGCCTTCGAATTCCTCGCCGACGGCGACGACGGCGCGCGCGTGATGACGGGCCATGACAACGGGCTGATTACGCTGAACATCGCCGAAGCCGACGACGCCCATCGCGAGAAAGTACGCACCGCGATGGGCGAACCGTATCGCACGCTGCTCGGACACTTCCGCCACGAGACCGGGCATTACTACTTCAGCCAGTTGATCGAAAACGAGCCGAGCCGGCTCGAACCGTATCGCCAACTGTTCGGCGACGAACGCGCCGATTACGGCGAAGCGCTCGAAGCCTACTATCGCGACGGCGCACCGGCCGACTGGCAGGCCTCGTATATCAGCGCGTACGCGACGATGCATCCGTGGGAAGACTGGGCCGAGACGTGGGCGCACTATCTGCTGATCGTCGACGTGCTCGATACCGCGAGCACGTACGGCCTCGCGCTGCTGCCCGACGATCCGCGCGAACCGACGCTGACCGACCGCACGCCGGTCGAGGACGCGAGCTTCGACAATCTGCTCAAGCGCTGGTTTCCGCTCACGTATGCGCTGAACAGCCTGAACCGCAGCCTCGGTATCGCCGATGGTTATCCGTTCACGCTCGCCACGCCGGTGGTGGAAAAGCTGCGCTTCGTGCATCACGTAATCGCGGCGGCGGGAGAAAAGAAGACGCGGGCCACCGATCCGCCGGCAACGCCTGCGAGCGAGGACGAAGCCGCCGTGAACGAAGCCGCCGCGGCGGGTCCCTCGCACGAACCGCATCGACTCGACGCCGACAACGCCTGAGTTCGCGCACGACGACGGCATAAAAAAAACCCGCTGCCGGATCGACCGGCAGCGGGTTTTATTCATGCAGCGATGCGCGGCCTTCGCTCACAGGCTCGCGCATGCCCTCCGCGCCATCGCTCAATACGCGACATAAGGCCCGGTCCCGCCCGGCGTCCCCTGCTGCTCGATCGCCGCATACACGTTGCGGCCATAGAAGAACGGCAGCCCCCAGTCGAATACCGCCGAGGTCACGAACGCCGGTCCCGCGAGCAGCGGCAGCGCCGCATCGCCGTTATAGGTCTGCGCAACCGAGGTCGCATTGGCGACGCCGAACGTCACCGCGCTCGTCACGCCGTTCACGCCCTCGATCATCGCGCTCAACTGCTGCGTCGAACCCGGGCAGTAGTACGCGCTATTCGGGCTCGCGCAGGCCTGCATCGACGAGGTCTGGAAGAAGAGTCCGGTCGAGCCGCTATCGAGAATGCTGTGCGAGTACGTCGTGCCGTTCTGCACCGTCGTGAAGGTGCCGTTCGACGGACTCACGCCGATCACCTGCGCATTGCCGAGCGCGTTGTTGCTCTGCGTGCCGATGCCGAACACGAGTTGCCCCGATACCGACGGCGCGCCGCCGTTCACGGTCGGCAGACTCAGGACCGAGCCGTTGTTGTCGGTCGCGAAGTACGGCACCGGATTGGCGACCTGATAGTTCTCGGCAAGCGGAATCGAGGTGCAGCCCGAAGCGCCACAACCGTAGTACGTCGCGGGAATCGCCTGCTGCACGCAGTTGCCGCCGCAATCGTGCTTGAACACGCCGATGCCGAGAATGCCGTTGGCCTGCAACGCCGCCGGCGTATTGCGCGACGCGCCGACGGCCGCGCAATCGGCGGGCAGCGAGGCGTAGTTCGGGTCGATCACCTGGACCGGCAGCGACGCCGCCGTTTCGCCGGCGATCCGCAGATCGGCGAGCTTCACGGCGCCCCACGTATAGCCATCGAAGAACTGCATGCATTCGGCGACGAGGTTGCCCGCGCCGTCCTTCTGTTGCGGCAGGTTCATCGACGCGGGCAATTGCGAGGCGAATACGCGCACGCCCCACGAGCCCGTATCGACGAGCACGTGATCGATCGTCTGACAGTCGCTCGTGCCGGGCGCGCAGATCGTGATGCTGACGAACGGCATGTTCGGCACGTTGCTCACGCCCGAGTCGACCGTCACGCGTACGGCATTCGCAGCAAGCACCTGGGGCGCCGGCGAGGTGTTGGTCACGGTCGGGCTGCTCGACGAAGCCGTCGAGTTGCCCGAATTGGCCGAGTTGGCTGTGCTGCTCGCGCCGCCGGAGCCACCGCCCCCGCCCCCGCCCCCGCATGCGCTCACGATCAGTGCGGCGAGTGCCGCGCCCAGCAGGGTCATCCACGAAGACCTGTATCGCATGATTCGCTCCGTTATTGAATGACGCCGACATCGACACCCGCGGGCAGCGCCCGCGGCAGATACGCGTAACCGGTGAACGCACGCAGATGGCCGCTCGAAAACACCACGAGGTCGCTGTTCGACACGGCGAGCGGCGTGCCGCGCCGGTTCGCGACGGCGGCCACGTACACGTCGAAGGAGGCGCCGAGCATCGCCTTGAGATCGGGCAAGGTCGGGCCGTCCCACGCGACGCCGAACACGATGCCGTTTTGCGCGACGTACTCGCGCACCTGCGTGCCGGACGGCAACGTCAGTCGATGCACCGAGTACGCGCCCTGCGTGGTGGCCACGTGCGCGACGGCGTGCAGGTGCGACTGATCGCCATCGACGGTGCTGACGTTCTGGCCGAGTGTCGCGTGCGCGGCGAACGGCAATGCGCAGCTCGCCCCGAGCATTGCGCAGGCAATGCGGGTAAGAAACATCGGTTTCAAGAGATTTCCTTCGAGATGAAACGCCCGTGACCGCATGAAGCCGCCACAAACGCGAAACCAGGGGCGCACACCTGACCGGCGGAACCGGCTTGCCTTCACGCCGATCGGTTGCGTGAATGCGTCTACGGAAGGATGGGGCGAAACTTTAGCGAGGCGGACGGCACGCGGCAATCGTTTGCGCCGCGATTCAAACCGCGACGCGCGATCAGTACGTTCGACTTCGTTTGACTGACGATAGCGAAACCTTTTACGAACAGTACTTTGCCGTCTTTTTCTGTTTTATATGACGTTTAAAGCAAACGGCCACGGAAAATCCGGGAAGGGCTGCATAAAAAATAGAGACCGCTCGAAGCTTGTCCGGATCATGTAAGCGCTCGCTTAACAAACTGGGTCCGACGCGTGTATTCCTCTGACTACGGGCGCTTTCTACGGCTTGCTGTCGGACTTTTTTCGGGCCTTTTATCAGACCTTATATCGGCCAAAATATCAGGCCAAAAAAATGCCGCGGATGGCACGATCGCCATCCGCGGCATGGGTGTTCGAAGTGTGCTTTGAAGCGCACGTCGAAGCGCGCAACGCCGCTTGCTTCGCGGTTATTTCTTTTGCTGCTGCAAAAGCGACTTCAGCTCCTGCACGTTTTCTTCCACGCGTTTTGCGATGACCGCATACGACTCCGCGTGCGTCTGATACGCGGCCTGCGCGAGTTGCTGCATATCGGCGAGCGATTTGTGCAGGCTCTGCTGGACCAGCTCCGCGGTTTTCGCCGACGGCGACGCGCCCGCTGTCGACAGTTGCGCCGTCAGCGCTTGCAGTTCGTTCAGCGTTGCGCGCAGCATGTCGGCCTGTTTCTGCGCGAGCGACTGCATGCCCTGGAAAGCCGTCTGATTCGCCTGAACCAGTGCTTCCATGTCCTTGCGCCGTGCTTCCATGATGGCGGGTACGTCGAAGCCGGGGAGCTTGAACTGCTCGAGCATTTTCGTGAGATCGCCAAACGGATTGGCGGCTTCGGGTCGGTCCATGCGAAATCCTCCTTGCGGTTGAACGGACGCCGCCGGTGCGCGGCCACCTCGCATAAGCATGGCATCGGGACCTGGCGACGGCGTGTGCCGCACGAGCCACCACGGCAAGCTGGGTTTGGGGGGTGCACGGCACATCGCGCTCAATCATGCTCTATCCGGCCGCATTGCGCCAGCGGACTCACCCTGACGCGCCGCCCCCGATGCAAGGCCCGGTAAGTTACCGCAGCGCTTTCAGTAACCCGACGAATCATCGAGTCGACTATCGTTGCGGCTGGACCGGCCCATCGTGGCGCCGGCACCGTTCTCGACGGGAGCGACATGATGAAAAAAGCCCTATTCTGCGCGGCGCTCGCCGCGGTTTCCGGCCTGATCGCAACGGCCGCCTGCGCCGACGATCCGCCGCCCCCGCCGCCCGGCGCGATGCATGGCGACGGGCCGCCGCCGTTTCGCGGCCATGGTCAGATGAGGGGTCCGGGCGGCGCCAACTTCGCGGTGATCCACGATCTCGAACAGTTGCGCCGTCTCTATGCGCTGAGCGGTCATGAAAACGAAATCGTCGCGGTGTACCGCGACGTGCTGGGCAAGACGCAGGACCCGATGCTGCGGCACTACGTCTACGACTCGCTGGCTCGCGAACAATTGAAGCCCGCGAATCCCGAACAGGCAATCGCCACGCTGCGCACGAGTCTCGCGGAAGACCTCGCCGTGGCAAACAAGGCATCGCATGGTATGCCGGATGGCATGCCGTCGGGGCAGTCTTCCGGTCAGTCGCATTGAGTCGCCGCACTGCACCGACGCACTGAGCCGATGCGTCGAGTGGAGGTGCCGGGTTTGCGCGGCCGTTCGTGGCTGCGTGTTTGGATGGAATAAAGCGTCGCGTGGTATGCGGCGCTTACTCGCTTCATGCTCGGCGCAAGACCGGCCATTACGATCGGCCGTCCTCGCATGGAAGCGCTCCCTCCACCGCATCGCGGAGCCCTTCGGCACGCTACGTTGGCTGTCCCACATTGGCGCTTCACTGGCGCTTTTCATCTTCCCCCAGGTGACTAGGATAGGAGCACCGAAACGTCCGGGCAGGGTGAAGAATGCGCTATCCGTTGAACCTGGCCATTGCCGCCGCCCTGCTCGTGTTCGTCCTGTGCTGCATCATCAAGCTGGCCTTGAATTGATCGTGGCGCATCCGTGCGGACGCTCATTGCGTTGCGCATGCCGACGACTTCGACGCGTACGCCGTATTGATCCGTGCCGGTCCGCATGGACCGCGGCGCATACGGCTCACGCTGCTCGCGCGTAGGCGCTTTCATCTCACGCCCGTTCTTTTTTACGTCGCGGGCTGCTGCGACCGTGCCCTCGACACACCTTCACTCGCGCGCATTTCGCCGCGACATCGCGCGAAATAATTGTCGAATGGCGTCCGGCGCACCACGCGCCCATACTTCGTTCGCTGCCGGTGCGTACGAATCAACGACGCATGCGATCGAAGTGCTCCACGTGCGAATCCCTTCGCCGATGATCGACGATCCCACGGTTGCCCGATCATCGGCGCATGGCTTCGAACCGACCGGCACCCGGTGCCGACGACAGGATCATCATGTTGAACCCAATGAACTTCATCAAACAGAATGCGGCCCGTTTCACCTGCATGACACTCGTCTGTGGCAGCGCGCTATTGAGCGGTTGCGCCGGCGCGCAGATCACGAACGCGAGCGCGATGAATCCGCCCGTTGCCACGCAGCGCGATGCGCAAACCGGCACATCAGCCGGCGTACCGGCGATGGCGCACCCGGACACGATTTACGTCTCGACGTTCGACGCCGATCCGCGCCAGGTCAAACTCGATAGCGGCATGCTGCAGAAGCTGAAGACGCAGTTGTCGGGTTCATCGGCGCAACAGCAGCAGGTCGCCGATGCAGCCCAGGTCCGCAAGCAGACCGCCGATGAAATCGTGCGCCAGTTGCAGGCGATGGGTCTGCACGCGGCACGCTCGGACGGCCCTGTGCCCGCCGATCAGAACGTGCTGCTTGTGCAAGGCAGCTTCGACACGATCGACTCCGGCAATCGCCGCCGTCGCACGCTGATCGGCCTCGGCGCAGGCAAGAGCGAAGTGACGGGCTCGGTGCGGATCATCTACCAGCCGGCGGGCGGCGCGGCGCGTCTCGTGCAGAGCTTCACTGCCGATGCGGACAGCGGCAGGATGCCGGGCATCGCCGAAACCGCCGGGGTGGGCGCGGCCGCCGGCAGCATCGCGACCACGGCCGCGGCGGGCGCGGGCCTGCACGGCATAAGCGAAACGAAACGCGCCGGCGTGTCGGACGATGCGAAGCGCCTCGCCGGCGCGGTCGCGAAACAGATCGCGCAGATCGGCGTCGCTAACGGCTGGATATCGGCGGAGCAGGTGAAGGGCTGAGAGCTGAGAGCTTAAAGACGAAAGTCGGTGCCGTTCGTGCGGGACCGGGATAACGGAACGGTTAAATCCCCTCGCGATTCGCACGGTTCCGATTGAAGCGACGGAATATCAGAATTATTCAAGCTTACAGCCGCGTTATTTCTACCGATTTCTAATTACCCATCTTTTGATCGGCATTTTTTTCTCATTTTTCGCCTTTCTCCCCTTGATTTTCAAAGCATTAATTGCAAGGCATTGATTTCGTCACACAAATTTTTTATAAAATGCTCGCGCGATGCAAATATGACTTTGAAAGGCAGGGTGGAATGGGAACGCAAGATTTGGCCAGCACGATTTCGAGCGATCTGACACAAAGCGACCGCTTGCTCAAACTCGATACTCCGTTGGGCTCGAATATCCTGGTGCCGCAGCGTGTCGTTGGGCGCTCGCGCCTCGGGCGCCACTTCGAATTCACGGTGGACGTCGTTTCGACGACCGGCAGCATCGAACTCAAGTCGCTGATCGCGCAGCCCGTGACGCTCTGGGTCCAGCAGGCCGACAAATCGTATCAGCCGCACAACGGCTACGTGCATACCGCACGCCGGCTCGGCTCGAACAGCGGGCTGACCAGCTATCAGCTCGGTTTCGCCTCGTGGATGCACTTCCTGAAATTCCGTCGCGATCAACGCATCTGGCAGGACCGGAGCGCCGACGACATCGTCGCCGACGTATTCAACGCCCATCCGCAATCGCAGGGCCTGTTCCAGTTCGCGTTGTCCAGTCCGCTTCCCGCGCGCTCCTACTGCCGCCAGGACGAAAGCGACTGGAACTTCGTGCACCGGCTGCTCGAAACCGAGGGGCTCTTCGGCTTCTGGCGCCAGGCGCAGGACGGGCGCTCGCACACGCTCGTCATCACCGACCGGCTCGCCACGCTCGATGCGCTCTCGCCCGAAACAGTGTCGTTCTATCGCGGCGGCACCGGCAGCGAAACCGACGCGCTCGTGCAATGGTCGGGCACACGCACCCTGCAAAGCACGGTACTCACCACGCGCACGTTCGACTACAAAACGCCGTCGTCAATCCACAACCCGAAGGGTACGGCCGTGCCGACCATGCCCGATCAGGGCGCCCTCCCGGATCAGGCGGAAGTCTACGAATACACGGGCGCCTACACCTATAACAAGCAGGATCGCGGCGATCAGCTTTCGCGCATCCGTATGGAAGAATGGGAGTCGCGCGCCAAGCGTTTCGTGGGCGTGGGCGGCGTGCGCGCGATGGATGCGGGCAAGCGCTTCGTGCTCGACGGCCACCCCGATCACGACGCCGATCCCGCCAGCCAGAAAGAATTCGCGGCAATCGAAACGAACTGGGTGATCGCCAACAATCTTCCGTCCGGTAGCCAGGGATCGGCTTTTCCGCACAGCCTCCAGGAAACCGTGGACGCGGCGCGCGCGCGTCACGCGAGCGACGCCGCGTTCACGGTCGCGCACGACGACGGTTCGGTGGGCTTCTATCTCGTGGAGATCGAGGCACAGCGCACGAGCGTGCCGTACCGCAGCCCGTTCGAGCACCGCAAACCCGAGATGCACCTGGAAACGGCGATCGTCGTCGGTCCGCAAGGCGAAGAGGTCTATACGGACGAGCTGAACCGTATCAAGGTGCAGTTCATCTGGGACCGCCTGAACGGCGGCGACGAACGCGCCTCCTGCTGGGTGCGCGTGGCGCAAGCGGATACGGGCGGCGGCTACGGCGCCGTGCATATGCCGCGCGTGGGCGAAGAGGTTCTGATCGATCACATCGGCGGCGACTGCGACCGGCCCGTGGCAACGTCGCGGCTCTATAACGGCGCCGCGAAACCGCAGTGGCATTCGAACGGACTGCTCTCGGGCTATCGCTCCAGGGAATATGGCGGCGGCAGCGGCTACAACCAGCTCGTAATGGACGACTCGACGGCGCAGAACCGCGTCCATCTATATTCGAGCAGCTATCAGTCCCACCTGCATCTGGGCTATCTCGTCGATCAGTCGGCCAATACGCGCGGCGCGTTTCTCGGCAGCGGCTTCGACCTCAAATCGGAAGCCTACGGCGCGGTCCGCGCGAGCCAGGGCCTGTTCGTCACGACGCATCCGGCTTCCGTCACGCAACCGCTCAACGTCACGGCCGCAGCCGAGCAACTCGCCAGCGCGGAAAGCGTGGTCGAACTGGCTTCGCAGGCGAGCGCCGCGAACCAGGCCGAAAGTCTCGACGAGGGGCACGACGCGCTGAAGAAGTTCACCGACGCGACGCAATACAGCGTGCCGGGCGGCGCGGGTTCGAGCGGGCGCACGGGCGGCGGCGGCACCGGCAACGCGAACGGTTTCTCCACGCCGATCATGCTGCTCGCGAGCCCGTCCGGCGTGGGCGTTTCCACCCAGGATTCGGCGCAGTTGACCGCGAACCAGCAAGTCAACATCGTCAGCGGCAAGAACACGCACGTGGCCGCCGGCAAATCGCTGATCGCGAGCGTGACCGAAAAGATCAGCCTGTTCGTGCAGAACGCCGGCATGAAGCTGTTCGCCGCCAAGGGCAAGGTCGAGATTCAGGCGCAGAGCGACGCGCTGGCGCTCACGGCGCTCAACGACGTAACGGTGACGAGCACCAGCGGCAAGCTCGTGCTGTCCGCCGACAAGGAAATCTGGATCGGCGCGGGTGGCTCGTATATCCGCATCACGGCCGACATGATCGAAAACGGCACCTCCGGCCAGATCCTCGAAAAATGCGCGTCGTGGGACAAGCCCGGCCCGGCTTCGATGCGGTTGCCCACGCAGGTGACGAGCGTGACGAAGGGCTGTTCGTGGAAATCCGCCGCGGCGTCGGCGGACAGTGCCTCAAGCGTGGTGCTGGAGTAAGACAATGGACTATCGACACCATCACGACGAAGCCGCGAACCGCGCATCCGAAGCGTCCAGGACGACCGAAGCCGCGCGGGTCGACGCGTCGACCGCGACGATCAGACAATGGTTCGGCCGCCATGCGAATCAGCGCTGCTTTCTCTCCGTCGACCCGAGCCAGCGCGACCTGAACGCCGACTTTCCCGAACACGACAACCCGTTCGCGGATCTGCCGCGCGCCGACGTCGTCATCGATCACGAGGCGTTCGCCGAAGCGCATCGCCCCTATCTGCTCGAACTGGATCTTGCGACCGACACGGGCTTGGCCGCGCTCGCGCACAGCGTGCAGGCCGCGTTCGACGACCGCCTCCCGGCCTCGATGGCGTCGGGCCTGGGACAACGGATCGGCGGCTGGCTCGCAAGCCCGGCTTCGCTCGAGGATGTCGCCGCGCACTGGTCGCGTCTCGCGCTGCAACGCGACGCGGCGGGACGCGCCTGCGTGCTGCGCTTCTACGACACGCGCGCGCTCGACCTGCTATGGACGGCGCTCTCCCCGGCACAACAGCAGGCATTGCTCGGCCCGGTAAAGGCATGGCACGCGCTCGACGCGTGCGCGCGGCTCGTGGTTCGCCAAAGCGCGCAGACGTCGCCGGCCCGCTTCGCGCTGCTGCCGCAGCAATGGGACGCCATCCATCGGCACGGTCTCGTCAATCGCGCGCTGGCGCTGCACGCGTATGCGAGCGAGCGTCAGCCGCAAGCGCACGAAGTCGAGGCGGCGCTCGCCGCCGCCGCGCGCGCCGAACGCTACGGGCTGCTCGACCGCGACGACCAGATCGCGTTCATCGGGCACGCGATTGCTTGGCATCCGCAATTCGATCTGCATCCCAAAGTGTTGCAGTTGCTCGGCCGCCGGGCCGACGACGATTTCTACTCGGCCGCAATCAGCCGGCTCTCCGCGGACGAGATCGCCGAAATCCGCCAGGGTGCCTGGTACGACCGTCTCACGGCGTCGGCTTCCCGCTAATCCATTCGCCTCCGCACGCAATCGAAACGACGACACAGCATGACGACGAATAACCAGAAATGCGCGAACTGTGAGAAGTCCGGGCTGCCGATCTTGCCGGTTCGCTATACCGCACTGCCGAAATACGTGAAGGCCGGCTTGCCCGCGGGCATCGGCGGCGCACGCGTGACGGACGTCGCGCTCGAAGCGCACCACTACGGCGTGCGTACGCTGCGCGAAGGCTGGGTCTATCTCTTCTATGAAGCTGGCCCGCGCGGCAGCCGCTACTGGGAAGCGTACAAGGTCACTTCCGACGGACGCCTCTGGAAACAGACGCTGCCCTTATCGCTGGTGCCCGTGACCGATCCCGCCTGCGCGCAATGTGCGATCGCGGTGCCGATGGACCTCATCGCCATCGAGCACCCCGAGAAATGCACGGGCCGCGTGTTCATCGCGTTCTCCCAGCATACGTGGCATCAGCAGATTTTCGACCTGTACGCGTCCGACGACACGCTGCGCGAAGCACGCATGCAGTACATCGAGCCGTCGAAGTGGATCGGCGGTAGCGCGGACGCGCACCAGCATGCGGTCGCCGCGACCGCGCAGACGATCGACGCCGTGATCGAATACATGCCCGGCTTCGATCCGAAGTCGATGGCGCTTCCCGACGACAAGCAGGCCTTCAGCGATGCAACCGGCGCCTACAAGGACGACCTGCTGCAGCATGAAGTGACGCGCTATGCGCCGTTCATCCGCCAGGCGTCGCCGGCTTCCGCCAGCCAGGCACTCGTGAAGCTGATGCAGCAGATCGGCGCGAAAAACGAGGATGGCGGCAGCGCCGATGCGCATCATCCGCCGATGTTGCTTGCGTTGTGGGACAGCATCGGCACGGTGCACGAGCTGAACGGTTTCCGCTGCGATCCCGCGTCATGGCTCGATCGCTATGCGACCGGAGAGCGCCAGCTCCAGGTCGGCGCGCTCAAGGATATCGACACCGCGCACGCGATCGTCCAGTCGCGTACCGAACAGGCGCTGAACAACCAGGAAGCGCTGGCAAAGCAGGCGCATTCGATGACGCCGCTCGGCCAGCCGGGCGCGCAAGGCGCGCTCGCCGCGCAACGCGCCAAGGCGCTGGCGGGCGCCGACCCGACGCGCGCGTCGCAGATCAACGCGTATTACGACGACATGGACTGGATGGCCGCCAACAACATTCCCGGCAGCTACCAGACCCGGCTCGTGCAGATGGGCCGCTCCACGGCGGCGGGCAGCCCGGGCTCCAGCGTGCCCTATACGGGCACGTATCGCGACCAAATCATGAACGAGGCGCATGCGTACGCGCAGGCGCAGCCCGGTGCTCACGACCGCAATCTCAAGAGCATGACGACATACAACTGGTCCGATTACGAGGCGCGGCTCAAGCGGACGGATATCGAGAATTTCCGCAAGAAGTACAACGCACTGCAGGCGAAGGTGCACGACATCCAGGAAGCGCGTACCGCCGACGTCGGCAAATGGCTGCAGTCGAAGCTGTTCCTCGACACGCTGGAAGACTACGCCTCAACCGATCTGCGCGACGCAGTGGCCTTCGAGATCGTGATCACCGATGCGCTCGCGGGCATCGGCTCGACGCCCAAGGGCAAGACCGTGCTCGATACGCTGGTCACGCACTGGGACCCCGTGCAGCCGGCGAGTCTCATCTGGCGGGTGTTCGCGATGAACCAGAAGGACGCGCGCCAGGAAATGGCTCAGTTGCTGAAAACGGCGCTCGCCAAAAAGGATACGCCGCTCGAAGCGCTGCCCGGGCAGCCCGCCGCGGGACAGAGCGCGGGAGTGAACGCCGTGATTTCGGCGGCCGGGTCGCTCAAGACGCTCAACGGCTACTACAAGAATCTCGGCAAACTGGCGCTCGAAACGGACCCGAAAAAGATCACGCCGCTAGGCGGGCTGCTCAAACGTCTCGAAGTGGACGTGTTCGGGTTGACCGTGGGCGATGCGGTTTTTTCGAAATTCCGCATCAACCAGATGGGCGACTTCGTCAGCGAAAAGATCATTCAGTCATTGCTGCTGCAACGTGCCGGCATCTCCTATTCCGACGCGATGGCGCTCGTGCGCAAGCAGGCCGAGGTGGAAAAGATCAGCCGTGCCGAAACGATCGAGCGCCTGTTGAAGACGCGCTCGCTGCTGCGCTCGGCGGCGCCCGCGAATACGCCGAAAGCAACCCAGGCGCTGTATGACGTGTGGAACGGCATGAAGTCCACCGACGAGGGCATCAAGGCGCTGAGGTCGAGCCGGATTGCCGTGGTGGCGGCATTGCTGGAGGCGGTCAACTTCTACAAGATCATGTCGGGGACGCACGACAAGGATACGACGCTCAAGCTCGTGCAGTCGGGTGCGTCGATGCTGTCGTCGGTCATCACGATTACGATGACGCCGTTTTATGGGGCGCTGAAGAACGCCATCAAGTCGCAGAGCTGGAAGCTGGTGGGTGGGGGGTTGAGTAGTTTTGGGACGTTTATTTCGGCGTGGATGAGCTTTGAGCAAACCGGCGATAGCCTCAAAAAGGAACAGTACGACATTGCGGTCCTCAATTTTGGGCAGGCGCTGCTAGGTAGCGCAATGGGTGTAGCAACAGTGATCGACACCATAAGCACCGCAGCTCCCCTGCTCAAAAGGCTCGCAATCCAGTATGGAACTGACGCGGTGATAGAGGCGGTGGAAACCGTCACCGCGCGCATGGTAGCTTGGGCTGCATTGAGATCGGTAGGTATGCTGATAGGCTGGGAAGCGACGGTGGGACTGATCGTGCTGCAGACGCTCGCCAGCTGGCTGACGCCCGATGCGCTCGAATCCTGGTGTTCCCGGTGCGCATTCGGCACTGGACAGGAAACGATACTTCGCGTCGCGGACCATAGCGTCACGCGCTACACGGACCCTTCTCAGCAAGAGAAGGACTATGTCGACGCCATGACCAAACTCTCATGAAAAAAGACAACTCGACAAAACCCGCTGTACTGTTGAAAGGCGTGATTTCCAATCTCGAACGCTCGAAGCGAAACCACGACTTCGTGCTGAGCGAAGTTCAGCACCAACAGGTCGGCGCGACGGCGGTTGCCGCCTCGGCCCTAGGCTTGAGCGCTGCGGGCATCGGCCTGATCGGCATGGCGGGAAATTCCGCCGAAGAAGCCGATTGGGTCGAGTTCGAGCTCGACGGCAAGCGTATCAAGGGTTGGCTCTGGATGATGCCGATGCGCAATGGCGATCAGGTCGAGGTCGCCGCCGAGCAGGTCGGGAGCGGGCAGTACATTGCATACGCGGTCAAACGGGACGGCGACAATCTGCTTGCCGTCTACCCACACGCTACGGCAGGCAGAAAAGTGCATTATCGAAAGTCCCTCAAGATATGGCTCTGGAGCGCAGCGTTGCTTTATGCGGCAGGGATGATCGTCATGCTGATCCAGCAAGGCGCGAGTTTTTTCCTGCGCGCGGATATGGTCAAGTTCTTTATTCTGCCCGGGATCGTTTTCTGGCTGCTGATATCGGGCCTCATGGCATTCCGCATTTCGCGCAAATTCATGGGCTTCGTGAGAATCGCGGAGACGATCTTCGCTACCTTCGGCTGGCCCGACGTCGAAAACATCGATTTGCGGAAAACATCACGCGAATCTCGCCGTGAAAACAAACTGCCCAACTTCGGCAACCTGTACTTCCGCTACAAATAAACCTCTATCGCACTCGAAAGTCAGACAAAAAATGATCGATCTCATTCGTGTCGGCGACGACACCGACCACGGCGGCAAGGTCATCACGGGTTCGTCGACCCTGTGTTTCGACGGTCGTTACGTCGCGCGCAAGGGCGACGAGGTTTCGTGTCCGCGCCACCCGGACGTGCAGCCGAACACGATAGTGGAAGGCGACGAAACAATGACCGACAACGGCGTTCCGATTGCCCGGCATGGACATCGGGCCAGTTGTGGCTGTCGTTTGATTTCGAGCCTGCTGTAGCGGCAAAAGTCGGCACGAGTCGAATTTCGTGCCACCGTCTGCCAGGCCCAAGAGCACGCGCCGCACACACGAACGAGAGCACAACGCAGCCCCCGACGCAACGATCGAATCATTCCCCGCAATGCGGCAAAACATATGGCGGAAAAGCGCGAACTTCGTGCCACCCATATCTACGCGCCCGACGCCCCGGCCACCGCCTCGGACGCTTCGGCTTGCGCGCCCATCGTCACGAGCACGCTGCACGTAACCCGGTCGAGCAGCAGACCGTCGTTGCGGCTGCCGCCCCACCAGCGCGCGAGTCCGTGGCTACGACGGTGCCCCACCACCACGAGATCGACGTTCAGATCTTTCGCAAAGAAGGGAATCTGTTCGAGCGGTTCGCCGATCGCGAGATGTCCCGTCGCGTGAATGCCACGTGCGGCGAGTTTCTTCAATCCCTCGTCGAGCAGGCTCCGCGCCGATTCGTTGATGAAGTCGACCGGCACCGCGGAGGTGATATCCGCGCCCTGCATCCAGGCCGAGCTATTGAGCACGGAAAGCAGATGAACCTGGGCGTTCAGTTCCTGCGCCAGCGCGGCACCGTCTTTCAGCGCGTGCTGCCCTTCGCGGGTTCCGTCGTAACAGAGAAGAATGCGGTTAAAGCATGCCATAGCGTTTCCCCTGCACTGCTTTCGCGGCATATGATTAATTCATTATATGTCAGTTTGTGATACATACGGCACGGCGAGCGGCACGACGCAGACCATCGCGAGAACGATCGTGAAACGCCGCCGCGACAACAGCCGCAACAACCGCCGCTTCATCATCAGGCCTTCGCCAGGCCCGCGTAAAACGGAATGACCCATCAGGAAGCCGAATAAAATGCGTTCACAGTCCCCAGATAATGTCTGCCTCGCTCTTGCGCGCCTCACGCATCATGTCGAGAAACGGCCATGCGCGTTGCGAGAGCCGGTTGCGCGAGTCGCGCTGATTGCCGGCCGAGCAGTGCAACGCTTCGAGCGTCGCCTCCGCAGTCGCATCGTCGGAAATCGCGGCTTCGAGCCGGTCGATCGCGTGGGGCAGTTCGTCGTGCATGATGACGCCGCGCTCGCCGAGCCGCTTGCCGATCAAACCAAGCAGATATTGCGCGAGGTCCCTGAGCATCACGACATCCGGTGACGCCGTCGATTGAAATGTAATCATCATGATGGCTCCTTTCCCGATAGACGCGCTGTACCGGCCAGCGGCCCGCACCCGCCCTGTCGCCATCATTTTATATCACAACATGATGCAAATGCGCGAGGTGCCGTGCGCGGGCATGCACGGTCCGTATCGTCGTTGCGACACTGCACCGCTGTCTCAGCGCCACGCCACAGTTTTGCCGCACTGCGACAAGCCGGCGCCGCGTTTTATATCATATTGAAATATAATCATGACCACACTGTATTCGCGTTGCCAGGGTTTCCCCGGTAATGTCGGGCCCGGCATTCTCGACTACTTTCTGATCCTTATCTTGTCCCGCTCCCCCGTCCTTAGCTGGCTGTCCAGTTTCTTCCCCGCACCGGTCACCGTGAAATGGCACGAGCGTGCGCGATCGTGTCTCGGCGCATTGCTCGGCATCGCCTTCACAGGCGGACTCATGTACCTGCTGCTCGGGCCTGCCGCGAGCATCCCGCTGCTCGTCGCGCCGATGGGCGCCTCGGCGGTCCTGCTGTTCGCGGTGCCCGCGAGTCCGCTCGCACAGCCGTGGTCGATCATCGGCGGCAATCTCGTCTCCGCGACGATCGGCGTGACCTGCGCGAACCTGATCGGCGACCCGACGCTCGCGGCCGCGCTGGCCGTCTCGCTGTCGATCTGCGGCATGTTCGCGCTGCGCTGCGTACACCCGCCGTCGGGCGCAGTCGCGTTGACGGCCGTGCTCGGCGGCCCCGTCATTCATGTGCTCGGCTACCGTTTCGTGCTCGAACCGATCGCGATCCAGTCAGCCGCGCTGCTGCTCGCGGCACTCGTCTATCACGCCGCCACCGGTCACCGCTATCCGCATGCAGGCCGCCAGGATCGCGCGACGGCCAGCCAGGCCGCCGACGAAGCCTCGCGCGTCGGCTTCGCGCGCGCGGACGTCGAAGCGGTTCTCGCGCGCCGAGGCGAAATGCTCGACATCGATCCCGACGATCTCTATTCGCTGCTGCGCGAAACGCAGCTTCAGGCGTTCTCGCGCAGCTTCGACGAACTGCGCTGCGAAGACGTCATGTCGCGCCACGTCGTATCGGTCTCCGCGGAAACTCGCGCGGCCACCGCCTGGGATCTGTTCAAACGCAACAAGGTGAAAGCGCTGCCGGTCGTCGATGCGGAACAGAAACTGGTCGGCATCGTCACGCGCGCCGATTTCGTCGACCATCAAAGCTCCGGCGCACTGGCGCCGATCCTCGACTACTTCGACGGCTGGCTGCGCGGCGACGCGTCTCGCACGCCCAACGTCGGCAGCGTGATGACCACCGAGGTCTGCACCGTCGACGCAAGCGCGCCGATCACCGAACTCGTGCCGATGTTCGCGAACTTCGGCCATCACCACGTACCGGTGCTCGATGCGAGCGGGCGCGTGGCCGGCATGATTACGCAAGTCGACCTGATCTCCGGCCTTTACCGGCAAACCATCGCCAAAGCACGCCACGCAGCCTAGACATACGCGCAACCGGGGTCGCGAATCAAGGCCTTCATTCGACCAAATACATCACCATGTGATATATTTGAGGTTTTCTCCTCTCGGCTGATCGCCCATGAAAGTACGAACTCGCAAGCTGAACAAAAGCGACTTCGAGCAACTGTCGGAGTTTCGCTATCAGATGCGGCGCTTCGAGCGGTTCTCCGAACAGGCCGCGCAGAGCGAAGGCATCACGCCCTTGCAATACCTGCTGCTGCTGCATATCAAGGGCTATCCGGAGCGCGACTGGGCCACCGTCGGCGAACTCGCGGAGCGCCTGCAGGCGCAGCATCACGGCGTAGTCGCGCTGGTGTCGCGCTGCGAGGCGCTGAATCTCGTGCGCCGGCAGGTCAGCGAAACCGATCGGCGCCAGGTTGAAGTACACATCGAAAAAGCCGGCGAGCGGGTACTCGAGCGACTCGCGGAATTGCATCGCGCCGAATTGAAATCGCTCGAAGGCTCTTTCCAGATTCCACAGATCGACTTCGACTAACTATGAGCATGGATTCCCATAAGCGCGACTTTTCGACCAACGCACGGTTGCCCGGCATTTTTGCGCTGGCGGCCGCGATCGGCATGGTCAGCACGCTCGCCGCTTTCGTATTGCTGAACCTGATTCATCTGTTCACCAATCTGTTCTTCTTCGGCACGCTGTCGTTCGCCGACCGTTCGCCGGCCACCAATACGCTCGGCCTCTGGGTCATCGGCGTGCCGGTGATCGGCGGGATGATCGTCGGGATGATGGCGCGCTTCGGCTCCGAAAAAATCCGCGGCCACGGCATTCCCGAGGCGATCGAAGCGATCCTGTTCGGCAAGAGCAAGATGTCGCCGAAAGTCGCGATACTCAAGCCGCTGTCGTCGGGCATCGTGATCGGCAGCGGCGGACCGTTCGGCGCGGAAGGCCCGATCATCATGACGGGCGGCGCGCTCGGCTCGCTGATCGCGCAGTGCATCAAGGTCACGTCGGCGGAGCGCAAGACGCTGCTGGTCGCCGGCGCCGCCGCCGGCATGACCGCGGTGTTCGGCACGCCGGTGGCGGCCGTGCTGCTGGCGGTCGAACTGCTGCTGTTCGAATGGCGGCCGCGCAGCTTCCTGCCGGTCGCGGTGGCCTGCGCGGTCGCCGGTTTCGCGCGCGCGATCTTCTTCGGCACGGGTCCGCTGTTTCCGCTTCAAACCGCCACGCCCGACGGCTGGTCGCTGATTTCGTGCCTCGTCGCGGGCGTGCTGTCGGGCGCGCTGGCCTCGGGACTGTCCGCCGCGCTCTACAAGGTGGAAGACCTGTTCGGCAAGCTGCCGATCCACTGGATGTGGTGGCCGGCGCTCGGCGGCATCGTGGTCGGGATCGGCGGGTGGCTCGAACCGCGCGCGCTCGGCGTCGGCTACGACGTGATCGGCGATCTGCTGCATCAGCATATCGCGGTGCAGGTCGCGCTTCTGCTGCTCGCCGTGAAGGCGGTGATGTGGGTCGTCGCGCTCGGCTCGGGCACCTCGGGCGGCGTGCTCGCGCCGCTCCTGATGCTCGGCGCCGGACTCGGCACGGTGCTCTCGCACTGGCTGCCCGGCAGCGAGCCGGCCTTGTGGCCGCTCGTCTGCATGGCCGCGACGCTCGGCGCCACGCTCGGCGCGCCGCTCACGGCCATCGTGTTCGCGTTCGGCCTCACGCACGACAGCAACGCGTTGCTGCCGCTTCTGACCGCCACGCTGGTCGCGCACGGCTTTTCGACCATGGTGATGCGCCGCTCGATCATGACCGAGAAAATCGCGCGCCGCGGTTATCACATCTTTCGCGAGTACGGCGTCGATCCGCTCGAACGCCACTATGTCGACGAGGTGATGACGGCCTCGGTCGAATCGGCCGAGGCGAGCGCGACGGTCGGCGCCACGCTGCAAACGCTGTTCGGCGCGAACCAGGTGCGCCGCGCCTATCCGGTGGTGCGCGACGGCGCGGTGATCGGCGTGGCCGACCGCATGCTGCTCGAACGCTTCTGCGCCGACGACGCGGAGCGCAAACGCGCGCTGCCGCTCGCCGAGGTATTCGCGCAGCACAACACCGCCTTTGCCTTGCCATCCGAAACATGCCGGCTCGTCGCAACGCGCCTCGCCGTGCTCGGTCTCGAACGCCTTCCGGTGGTCGCCGACCGCAAGAGCATGCGGCTGATCGGCATCGTCTCGCGCAGCGATCTGGTCAAGCCGTCGCTCGCGCACTTCGAAGAGGAACACAAGCGGGAACGCTTCAGACGCATCGGGCCGGCGCCCACCAAGCGGCGTTTCGCGCCGGTTCGCAAAACCGGCTGAAAAAAGCCGGGATTGGCGATAGCAGAAAGGCCGAGGCCAGTGATGGCCTCGGCCTTTCCATTTGCAGGTCCCTGACGCGTTGCGCGGCAAGAAACGGCACCACCGACCGCACTGCTGTCCGCCGTCCCCTGCTCCGTGAGAGGCATGGATCACGCTTCCCATGAGGCCCCGATCCGTACCGGACATCATCCCAAAAACCGTATAGGTACTGTACCGGATCACCCCGATAGAATGAGCTTCATCGGTCATTCACCTTTCCGCCGCCACGGAGCCATTCATGTCTTACGTCAGTCTCAGCGCGCTGCCCGCCAGCATTCTGTTCGCGCTCGTCACGTCGATCACGCCCGGTCCGAACAACACCATGCTGCTAGCCTCGGGCGTCAATTTCGGCTTTCGCCGCACGCTGCCGCA
>Ga0154001_1000127_pt1 | contig 21342 bp, 24 predicted proteins | sample TSNJ085MetaG_FD_104699 | JGI IMG/M metagenome (GOLD analysis project Ga0154001, IMG submission 104699) | Attine ant fungus gardens microbial communities from New Jersey, USA - TSNJ085 MetaG | ecosystem: Host-associated > Fungi > Mycelium > Unclassified | place: USA: New Jersey, Wharton State...
AATCTCGATTTCTTCATTCCGTAGAACTCCCTCAACAAGAAAATTCTACTTCTGATCACACCGGTTTCTCGGGGGGATTACCTCACTGCCGCTGACACGTTACGTGCGCTACGCGAAGGACTCGACTGACTTATGTATAACGCTACTCCTCTAATCCCACACAGATCGACAGCACGGATTAAGAATCGTCTGATTGCCCGCCGCCCGTCCTTGCCGCTACCGTGGGCGTTTCACCAACGGAAGTAGTTGAGTAATGGCTTTTACTGGCAAGTTTGTAGTAGATAACCAGGATATATGTAAGCTTGCTATTGTGGGACTCGGCACGTTTAAAGCTTACTCCGGGAACGATCAATACAAGAATCGCGGCGGCTGTACGGATGTTCCAGACAATGGACCGACTCCGGCCGGAAAGTATTGGATCGTTGACCGACCTACAGGCGGATTCAGGTCGCAAGCATGGGCCACAGCAAAGGATATAGGAAACTCCATAATCGGGTCGCCGGTAGACCATCGGGAATGGTTCGCGCTCTATCGCGATGATGGTGTGATTGATGACGTGACCTGGATAAACGGTGTAGAGCGGGGTAATTTCAGGTTGCATCCGTTTGGAGGTCGCGGTATTTCGCCAGGATGCATTACTCTGCTAAACCATGCCGATTTTATGTTTATCCGGCGCGCCCTTCTGGGAACCACTACCGTCTCCGTCCGTAATTCTGGGCTTCGTGCATATGGAACAATTGAGGTAGTGACCTATGGCAACACTTGCCCGTAAGCTTTTCAAGGTTGCACTATTCTGCGTGCTGTTCCGCATCTCATTGGCCTACGTCCACACATACCCGATGCCTATGCCAGAAAGCCAGGGTATTGCTTGGTTGCATGCGGCAAATCGGCTCGGGATTCGCGACCCGGACGATTTATACATACCCGTTATCCTGGTAGTCAATCTGTTCGTTGCCGCATTGCTCTATATGGCGATCATGAAGCTATGGCGGCGGTATCGCTCAAAGTAGAGCCACGTCATGCAAAAGCCCGGACGCTACACACCGTCCAGGCTGGTGCGGCCCTCCGTAGCGGGTGCGGTTGGCGTTACGCGGTAACTTCAAAAATGTTTTCGTTGATGTAGCGGCTAATTGCAGGTTTCAGGGTTCCGAATCCGGTACGCTTGCAAAGCGCCTCAAATTCCGTAATGTTCGCAGTCGCTATATATCGGGTGTCCAGATAGGCGCACGCGATGATGACGGCGCAATCCTCGCCTACCTTGTCGCCGTTCGACATTTCATAACCCTTGATGATGCACAATCCGCAGCAGGCGCAAATTTTCCAGGTGTTGCGCGGAGGCGAAACCTTTTTACCCGAAAGAAAATCAACAGCGCGATCATCAAACATCCTGAGTTGGCGAATCAATTGCATGTCGTTCCCCTTGCCCGCGTACCAGTGGGCAGAATTGGAGGCGCTGGGTGGTCTGAAGCATGTCGTTATACGCAACGTGCCCGTCGTTCGGCGACGGCGGAGATAACGGCAATGACGACAACCCAAAGTCCGGCGGCACCCAGCCCTATTCGGTCGCCTACACGGATCTCAATGCAGGCGCGGGCATTAGCGGAACGCCGTGGGCCGGCGCTTCGTTCGTCGACAACATGCCGACCAAAACCAATGCCCAGACGCTGACGCAAAGCGGCTGGACAGACCAGATCACCTACGGCGTTTCCGGTAGCCCCAAAACCTTGCAGGTCAACAATACGGCCAGCGCCAACCTGAGCCCGATCGGCATCGTCGGCAATACGTCGGTCCGCCTCTTCGATCCTGACGACGCGACCGGCACGCCGCTCGGCACGACCACCGAGCCGAATCTCGACGGCGCGTTCGAAATCTGCGCTCCGGCTCCCGCAGGCAGCATCAGCGACAACGGCTATGCGGCCACGGACATCCTGATTACCGGCAGTGCAAGCCAGGCCACGAACGTCGCCGAGCTGGCGGGCAAGAGCTTCGTGTTCAACCAGTACTGCGACCCGATCACTCAGGCCGCGCCGCAAACGCTGACGTTCGACTCCGCCGGCAATGCCAGTTTCGAGCTGTACACGGGCTCGACCAATTCCGGGCCGCTGACTGCCGTGCCGGTTCCCGCCGCGGCGTTCCAGAGCGCCATGACCGGCACACCCTATGGCGACGCGCAACAGGGACAGACGCTCTGGACGGTCTACCGCTTCGTGACCGCGACACAGACCGTGAAATACGTCGTCGTGGAGCGGGGCTCGGCGGACGGCAACTACATCGGCATGTGGTACTGAGCCCGGGCGGCATCGGCGTGCCGTGCAGCCCCAGCCGGCACGACACGCCGATGCGAGCCGCTACCGCTCTGGCGCTACGCGCAGGCTGTCGTGATACTCCCGCATGTCCTGCGGCGCGAGGCCGTAAGCGCGCCGGAATGCCCGCGTGAAATCCGATGCGCTTCTGAAGCCGTGCGCATAGGCGACGTCCCGCACCTGTACACCAGGCCACGCGACGAGTTCCGCGGCGGCGGCACGCAGGCGCACATGGCGGATATAGGCGCCCAGTCCCCCGTCGTGCTCAAACAGGCGATAGACCGTGGGCCGCGAAAGGCCCAGCGACTCCACGACCCGCTCGGGCGAAAGATCGTCGTCGTGCAGGTTCATCTGCACGTAGCGGCGCGCCTGGTCGAACGCCATGGCCCGCGCGAGCGCAACCTTGCTGCCCTTCAGCCCCGCCTGTTCGCCGAACGTATCCGCGATCTGCAGCACGATCTCGCGCAGAACGCGGTAGGCGTCCCAAGGCGCCATGCGGCGTATCTGCGCGGCAAACGACAACACGCGGCCTGTCAGATAACGCACCGCGGGCAGGTGCGGCGAGAGCGCGCGTCCATGCAGGGCCGAGGGGTCGGGAAACACGTCTTGCAGCAGTTCGCCCGGCAGAAAAATCGTGACGTGCCGGCAAGGCGCGCGCCGGCACTGCACCGGCTGGTCGAGATCGACGGCGAAGATGCCGCCTTCGAGCGCCGCGTCCTTGCGCTTGCCCAGATAAACGAGCTCGCTGCCGTGCGTGTCGCCCAGGAACACATGGAAGACGATGCTGCGCGCGTTGTCCCGCGAGATTCGCGCGATCGTGCGGTCTTGCGTGATGCGGTCCGTGTAGCAATCGGCAAACAGGAATTCGCCCACGACGTAGCGGTCGATCCAGCCTCGAAACGGCTGCCTGTGCTCATCGCGCGTCGTCAGGAGATCGACCACGCCGATCATGCGCTCGCACCACGCCAGAAGCTGCTGCGAGGCGGGCAGCGCGGCAACGTCGAAATGCTGGTGCACGATTTCGAGCTGCCGGGCCGGGTCGAGGGTGACGGGTAGATCCTGAAAGTGTGTCTTGACGGCGGACATGGCGAAAATTCAGTGGATCAGCCGGACAAGCGGAAAAACCGCTTTGCCTGCTCATGCGTGGCAAAGCAGTCATGATAGACGCATCTGCTTTTTCAAGCGGCGGCAATCATCGCGGCGCTTGAACCCGATTACTCGCCCACCTTGAAGATCGACACCGCCGCCCGTGGCGTTTCGGCCTGATTGGCCGTCGCCGGCGCCGCGAACGCGATTTCTCCCATGATGTCTGTGCCCCCTTGAAGCGTGCCTTGTGCGGGCTTTTTGGGATGACGTTAATTCTCGTCAATTCATATTCTTCTTGGCCCCGGATCACGGCTTCATCTTCCATCATTATGCAACGCCTATCCCTGCCCGCAATTCAGGGCTTAACGCCGACGGAATAATTGAGGTTATGACGCATGACAACACTTGCCCATAGGGTATTCAAGATCGCCCTGTTCATCGGGCTCTTTCTTATTTCAGTTCGTTATATCCCGCTATCGAACGAGTGGTCGACAAGCGAAACGCGTGCATGGTTTGCCGCTTCGGATTTGCTCGGTGTCCGCGATCCCGATGACCTGTATTTCGTGGTGTGGCTAACCATCGAACTGATCGCGGCAGTGCTTGCCTATGTGGCAATTGTGAAGCTATGGCAGTGGTATCGCACGAAGTAATTGAGGTTATGACGTATGACAACACTTGCCCGTAGGGTGCTGAAGATTCTGCTGTTTATAGGTCTATACCTTCTGTCATTCCGCTTTGTCCGCCCGTACGACGATGGGTGGACAGAGTCCGAGATGCACGCATGGATACGCGCTTCGGAGCGGCTAGGTATCAACGATCCGGAAAACCTGTATATCGGCCTATGGATGACCATCGAACTGGTCGCGGCGGTGCTTGCCTATGCGGCGATCATGAAGCTATGGCGGTGGTATCGCACGAAGTAGAAAAAGCCCCGGCAACGGGGCTTTCTTTTTGTTTTGGATAGTGCCTACGCGAGCCCCACCGTGTAGCGCACGGGTCCGCAGCCGAAGTGCACGCTCAACACCTGCCCCGTCCACCCGTACCCGGGGCCGCGATCTTCAGACCCGATGAATATGAAGACCGCCGTCGATATGAAAAGAATCGCCCGTGCTGAACGGGAAACAGCCCGACGCCAATGACGCAACGGCCTTGCCGATCTCGTCCACGGTTCCCCAGCGCGGGATCGGCGAAAAACCTTGCCGCAGCTTCTCGTCGTAATCGGCCTGCGCCACTTCCGTCATTCTGGTCTGAAAGATGCCCGGCCGCACCTCGTACACCGGTACGCCAAGCTCGCCGAGCCGCGCGGCGAACAGCTTCGTTACCGTGGTCAATGCCGACTTCGAGATGCAGTACTCCGCTCTGTTCGGCGCGATCAAAAATGCGTTCGCCGAGGAGATATTGATGATCGAACGGGCGCGCCCTTCGGCATCGGCGTCCGCCGCAAAACGGCGAGCGAGGCGTTGCGTCAGAAAGAACGTGCCACGCAGGTTGATGTTCAGCAGCCGGTCAAAGCTCTCGGGCGTGACATCGAGCAGGTCGCCGCGTTTCTCCACGCTCACGCCCGCATTGTTCACGAGGCAATCCACGCTCCCCAACGACGCCTGCACTTCGTCGAGCAGCGCGTCATGTCTGCCGAGGTCGGCGATGTTCGCCTCGAAGAAAGCCGCGCGCCGCCCCGCTGCCCGTATCGCGTTCAGCGTTTCGTCGGCGTCGCCATCGTGCTCCAGATCCGCGATGGCGATATCGAATCCGCTTGCGCAAAGCGCTCTCGCGATTGCGGCGCCGAGCCCGCGCCGGCCACCCGTAACCAGCGCAACCGGAGTCGATGAAACTTTCTTTTCGAGGGTAGGGTTCATATGCACATTGCCGGGGAAAGGATGTCTGTTCGGTACTTACGCGCTCAAGCCTTCATCGGCCAGGTACGCGCGAATGACGTCGGCGAAGTTCTCGTCACCGGCGAGACCGAGCGCATGCGCACGCGCGACGTCCCACTGGCCCGGCCAGCTCCCCACGATCTTTTCGACGCGCTCGTCGCGTTGCCAGTCGATGCGCGCCACGGCTTCGTCGCCCGCCACTTCGCGCAGCGCCGCGATCATCTCGTTCACGCTCACGGACAGGCCCGGCAGATTGATGACCGGCCGGTTGCCGAACTTCGCGCGATCGATCTCGCAGCCGGCGATCAGCGCCTTGACCGCGCTCTTCGGCGACAACAGCCACAGGCGCGTTGCGCCGTCGACGGGGCACACCGAGCGCTCGCCGTTCAGCGGCTCGCGGATGATGCCGCTCGCGAACGAAGAGGCCGCCGCGTTGGGCTTGCCCGGCCGCACGCTGATGGTCGGCAGGCGCAGCACGCGGCCGTCGACGAACCCGCGACGCGAGTAATCGCACAGCAGCAACTCGGCAATCGCTTTCTGCGCGCCATACGACGACTGGGGATTGAGCGCGGTGTCGTCCTGTACTACATCGGGCAACGCGCCGCCGTACACCGCAACCGAACTCGTGAACACGACGCGCGGTGCATGACCCGCGGCACGACACACTTCGAGCAATGCGCGCGAGGCGTCGAGGTTGATCCTCATGCCGAGATCGAAGTCCGCCTCTGCCTGGCCGCTCACGATCGCGGCGAGGTGGAAGACGGCTTCCGTGCCCGTGTCGATGTAGCGCTCCAGCACCGCGCGATCGGAGATGTCGCCGGTCACGGCTCGCACGCGCGCATCGCCGAGCAAACGGTCGTTGGTCGGGCGGGCCACGTCGAGCAGCACGACTTCCGTGATGGTCTTGCCGTTCAGCGTGTTGCCCGCGAGCAGCTGGCTCGCGAGACGCTGGCCGAGAAAGCCGGCGCCACCGGTGATAAGGATCTTCATGGGGTTCGTTCCAGGTGTGTTCGGAGGTAGGGTTGGCCGGCCAGGGCCTTCGGATACGCGGGCTTTCGTGACCGGGCGAATCAATCGAAATCAGGCGAATTCAAAAGCAGATGCAAGCATGGCGCAGAGGCGCAATCACAACGCGCTCAACGCTTTCGCGAAGAAATCGATCGCGCCGAAATTGCCGGACTTGAGTGCAAGCGCGAGCGGCGCATCGCCGGTATTCGCATCGATGGACTGCGTCGCCGGTACGCCGGGATCGATCTGCGGCCCGATGCGCAATGAACGCACGCCGAGCGCCTGCACGACCGCGCCCGACGTCTCGCCGCCCGCGACGACGAACTTTCGCACGCCTTCGTCGCGCAATGTGCGCGCGATGGACGCGAGTGCGTCTTCGACGAGATGCCCCGCCTTCTCGACGCCGAGTTCCTTCTGTACCGCCTTCACTTCGTCCGGCGACGACGTCGCGTAGATCAGGACGGTTTCATCGTTTTTCATATGAGCACGCGCGAATTCGACGGCCTGTTCGACCACCGCCTCACCGCGCGACAACGCCAGCGGATCGATGCGAAAGCCCGGCTTCGACGCACGCCACTGCGCAACCTGTGCGTTCGTCGCTTTCGACGCACTGCCTGCCAGCACCACCGACTTGCCTTCGATCTTCGGCAGATCGGCCGCATGCTCCGCGTGCTCCAGCAGATTCGCCGCGCAGAAGTTGGCCGGCAAGCCAAGCGCGATGCCCGAACCGCCCGTAATGAGCGAAAGATCGCGGCATGCTTCTCCGAGCACGAACAGATCTTCGTCGCAAATGGCATCCGCAATCGCAACACGTACGCCGTCTTTTTTCAGCGCTTCGATACGAGCGCGAATCGCCTCGGCACCCTGCGCGATCGTGTCGTAGCGGATCAGCCCGACCTTCGAGCGGGTCTGCCGCTGCAAGACGCGCACGAGGTTCGCATCGCCCATCGGCGTGAGCGGATGATTTTCCATTCCCGACTCGTTCAGCAGCACGTCGCCGACGAACAGATTGCCGCGAAAGATCGTGCGACCATTTTCTGGAAACGCGGGGCAAGCGATCGTGAAATCGTCTTTCAACGCATCGAGCAACGCGTCCGCGACCGGACCGATGTTGCCTTTGTCCGTCGAATCGAAGGTTGAGCAATACTTGAAGAAGAACTGCCGGCAGCCTTGAGCGCGCAGCCATTCGAGCGCTTCGAGCGACTGGCTGACCGCGGCGTCGGCCGCGATCGTACGGGACTTGAGGGCGACCACGAGCGCATCGGCCTCAAGCGGCGCGCCGCTCGCCGGCACGCCGATAGTCTGAACGGTGCGCATGCCGCCGCGCACGAGCATATTGGCGAGATCGGTCGCGCCGGTGAAATCATCGGCGATACAGCCGAGCAGTGCCTGCGCCATTATTTCGCTCCCTTCGGGACTTCCATGTCCGCAAAAATCCTGATAACCGCAAGAACCATCCTGGCCTCCAAGGCCGGCGGCAACCGCCGCGCCTCGCTGCAAGCCTGTCTGCACCAAGCGAACCGACCCGGCCGGTCGTGTCGTTCGACTCATGCCGCCGGGTCGATGATGCCACTACTGATGATTACTGCTCGCCCCAACGGCCGACGACCTGCTCCTGCACGCCGAGACCCTCGACGCTCAGACGCATCACATCGCCGGGCTTGAGATACTTTTCCGGCTTCATGCCGAGCCCGACGCCCGGCGGCGTGCCCGTGGTGATGACGTCGCCCGGCTCCAGCATCACGAACTCGCTGATGTACGACACGAGCTTGCGGATCGGGAAGATCATGTCGGACGTCGACGAGTTCTGGATACGCTCGCCGTTCAATTCCAGCCACAGCGACAGGTTCTGCACGTCGCCGGCTTCGTCGCCGGTCACGAGCCACGGGCCGAGCGGGCCGAACGTCGGCGCCATCTTGCCCTTGACCCACTGCCCGCCCTGTTCGAGCTGGAACGCGCGCTCCGAGACGTCGTTGCAGACGCAATAGCCGGCCACGTAATCGAGTGCATCCTGCTCGCTGACGTTGTGCGCGCGCTTGCCGATCACCAGTGCGATTTCCACTTCCCAGTCGGCCTTCGTCGACTTCAGCGGCAGCAGCACGCGGTCATTCGGGCCGCAGATGCAGGACGGCGCCTTGTTGAAGAGGATCGGCTCCGCGGGAATCGGCGCATTCGTTTCGATGGCGTGCTGTACGTAGTTCAGACCCACGGCAATGAAGTTGCCCGGACGCGAAATGCACGCGCCAATGCGAGGATTGCCCTCGACGACGGGCAGCGTCGCGAGATCCAGCGCGCGGATTGTCTCGACGCCGTTGTCGGCGAAGAACGCCGGATTGAAGTCGCTCACATGCGCCGACAGGTCGCGAATCTTGCCTTCCTGATCGACCAGACCGGGCTTTTCCTGCCCCGCGTTACCAAAACGTACCAGTTTCATGATGGATTTCCGTTATGCAAGGATGAACACCGATCAGCGCGACTGCCCCAGTCTGCTGATCTCGAGGGTATAGATCTGACAGGGGTCGCCTGCCGCCGAGTACTGCTGCCAGTCGACGTCGCCCAGCGCGCGCGCCGTTTCGCTCGCACCGTGTTCCGTCGTGCATTCGATCAGAAGCACACGCGAGGGCACCGCGAACGCGCCGCCGCGATGTTGCGCCTCCGTCGTTTTGACGTTGCTCGCATCCGTGTCGGCGGCGAACAGGTGGGCGGCCACCACATCCGGCCGCTTCAGGATGCGCGGAAACAGCTCCTGCGCGACGAATTCGATCAGCCGCTTCGCCGCGCCCTCTTCCACGCGCAGTTGCAGCGTGATCGCATAGGCGCCGGTGCTATCGCCAGTGGAATGCTCGATCTGGCAGATCGAGCGCGCGGTATTGCGGAAATGCTTGACGTTGGCCTGCGTCGACGGCGCCGGATTGTTCAGGCGTTCGAGATAGGCGGGCCCCGTCAGCGTATCCAGATCGACGGCCTCGTAGACCGTCAGCCATTCGGGCGACGCACTCGCGCCGCGATAACGGCGGCCGCGCAGGAACCCGTCGATCGACAGGCGTTCAGGAATATGGTCCTTGTTGTGCCATTCGTAGAAGTCCGCTCGCGCCTCTTCAACGATATCGTTCCAGATCAGAACGAAGGCGGAACCCAGCAACGACATGATGGATGTCTCCGGTTGTGATGACGGCGGTTAGCGGATATGGAAGAACTCGAGGATCGCGTCGATCTGTCCGGTGTGCATGTCGACACCCGTCGCGGTCGGACAGCCGTACCGGCGCGCATGAGCGATCAGCGCACTCGGGCGATCGGCCGGGCGCAGCACCACGTCGCCGACAATCACCTGACTGTCGAGCGGACCGAGGTCGACCGGCATGCCGTCGTCATCGCGCATCCCGACGATCGACGCATTGACGATCAGATCGTGACCGGCCGCGCTCGCGGCCGCGCTGCGCACGTCGCATCCATCCGCGTCCCGCGCAAGCAGGTTCGCGAGATTCGCCGCACGCGCCGTGTCCTTGTCATAGACGCTGAGCGCCTTCACGCCCGCGTCCAGCAGTGCGCCCGCTATCGCGCTGCCCGCCCCGCCGCAGCCGATCACGAGCGCGCGCTTGCCGGCCAGCTCGTGTCCATGCGCGATCAGCCCGCGCACAAAACCCTCGCCATCGAACATGTCGCCGAACCAGCCGCCGTCCGCTTCGCGGCGCAATGCATTGACCGCGCCCACGCGCTGCGCACGCGGATGCACACGATCGGCGATCGCGAGCGCGTCGGCCTTGAACGGCGCCGTCACGAGCACGCCGTCGAGATTGCGCAGCTTCAGCAGCGCCGGCAGCACCTCGTGAATCTCGGAAGCGGCGATGTGCACCGGCACGAGCACGGCGTCGATGCCCGCCTTCGCCAGCTCCCCGCAATAGACTTCCGGCGAGCGCACCTGCACGACCGGATCGCCGACGATGGCATAGAGGCGCGTCTTTCCTGTGATCGAAGGTAGCGTGCTCATGCGTGGCTCCCGTACCATTCGGCGACGCGCTGCGAGCGATAGCGGCGCGCCTTGCCCGACGTTTCCGCGGCGAGGCCCATGAGACCCGGCGCGAAGATGCGTGCATCCATTTCGCGCAGATCCGTTGCCACGGGCGTGCGGAAATCCATCTGCGAGAAGATGTCGCGTTCGAGATCGACGCCCGGCGCGACTTCGATCAACTCCAGGCCCGCTGCGCCGACCCGGAACACCGCGCGCTCGGTCACGAAGAGCGCGGTATTGCCGCGTTGATGTGCGAGCGCCGCGTTGTAGCAGATCTGTTCGAGAGAACCGACGAATTTGCGGTGCCGCCCTTCCTGCACGATCGTCGTGCGGCCGCCGTTCCACTGCACGTCGAGACCGCCCGCGGTCAGCGTGCCGCTGAAAATCACCCGCTTCGCGTTCTGGCTGATATTGATGAACCCGCCGACGCCGACGATCTTGTCGCCGAAGCGGCTGATATTGACGTTGCCATGCGCGTCGACTTCTGCGAAAGACAGGAACGCCAGATCGAGGCCGCCGCCGTCATAGAAGTCGAACTGCGAGGGCTGCTCGATCATCGCCGCGAAGTTCTGCGCGCCGCCGGAGTCGCGCCCCGTGATCGGCGCGCCGCCGATCAGCCCCTGCTCGTTCGTCAGGATGACCGAATCGAGCAGACCTTCCTCGGCCGCGACGGTCGAGAGTCCGGTCGAAATGCCCGCGCCGAGATTGCAGACCGCCGCCGGATACAGTTCCATGGCCGCGCGCCTCACAATCACCTTACGCGGCCCGAACGGCAGCGGCTTGATTTCGCTCTGCGGCACGCGCAGCTCGCCCGCGTAGCTCGGGTCGTAGTCGGTCGCGTAGGTTTGCCGCTGTTCGGATTCGACCACCACGAAGTCGACGAGAATGCCGGGAATCTTGACCTGCTTCGGCGGCAGCGTGCCGCTACGCGCCATGCGCTTCACCTGCACGATCGTGATGCCGCCCGCGCGGCGCGTGGCCTGCGCCATCGCGATCATTTCGCCGAGCACCGCTTCCTGCTCCATCGTGATGTTGCCGTCCTCGTCGGCCGTCGTGCCGCGCAGGAAAGCGACGTCGATCGGGAACGGCTTGAAGCGCAGCCACTCTTCGTTGTCGAGCGTAATCAGTTCGACGAGCTGCTCCTCGGTGCGCGGACTTTGCCGGGCGCCCTGCTGGCGCGGATCGACGAACGTGTTCAGGCCGGTCTTCGTGATCAGGCCGGGGCGGCCGCCCGCCATTTCCCGCATCAACTGGGACAGCACGCCCTGCGGCAGCGTATAGGCCTCGATGCGATCCTGAGCGGCCATCTCCAGCAGCCCCGGCGAGTCGATCAGCGCGCTGGTGATCGCCCGCTTGAGCAGACCGTCGTGAGCGAGGTGGCTCGCGCCGAGCGCGGCGCGGTCGCCGATGCCGACGACGCTGATCGACGTGAGATCGCGCGGCTGCTGCTCGGCGAGAAAACGCCGCTCGACGGCCGCGAGCAGCGCCTCGGGGACCGCATGCCCGCCGCCCGATCCGCTGATCAGGACCGAGTCGCCTGTACGCACCAGGCTTGCCGCTTCGTCAGAAGTAATTCGTTGCATGAGAGTGTCTGCGTCCGGTTGAATTTGGAAGGCCGCCCGCGCGGCCCGGCAATCTCAATGTAACCGGTCTCATAAATATCCGCAAGAACGACCGCATTATTCCAGGGAAGACCCCTATGTTTTGCGTATTAGACGCATATTTCACTGGATAGACGTTGCGAAAAACAAAATGTAACCGGTATTATTTCTGCACCACGGCGGGTTTCATGCCGCGCCGGCAACCCGACCGGGTGCCGCCGGCGCGCGGCACCGCCGCCCCCAGCCACGTCACAGGAGAGATCAGATGGCAATCAAAGGTGTAGAAATTGGCGACGAATACCGTTTCGCGAAGACCGTCGGCGAGACCGACGTCACATTGTTCGCGGGCCTGACGGGCGATTTCAGCGATACCCACATCAACGAGCAGTACATGCAGGAGAAATCCGCGATCGGCCGGCGCATCGCGCACGGCGCCCTGCTGGTGGGCTATATGTCGACCGCGTCCACGATCAGCATCGCGCACATCATCCACCGCACCGATCTCGACGAATTCCCCGTGTCGGCCGGCTACGACCGCATCCGCTTCATCAAGCCGGTGCTGCTCGGCGACACCGTGACCGTCATCTACCGGGTCGCGGAAATCGACGAAGTGAAGCGCCGCAGCACCGCGGACATGGAAGTCGTCAACCAGCACGGCGAGGTCGTCGCGGCGGGCCGCCACCTGATGAAGTGGGCCAGCAAGCTGTCCAACAAGAGCTAGCCCGGGGGCGCGCTGCCGCACCGCTATAATTCGGACAGACAGCGCAAACGGACCGGGAACCGGCCACGCATGGTGAAGACGAAAACGACAATGGAAGATACGGCCACCGCCCGCAAGACCCGCGTGACGAGTGTCACCCTGCGTGACGTAGCGAAATTCGCCGGCGTGTCCTCGGCTACCGTCTCGCGGATGATGAACGCACCGGAGCTCGTCTCGGACGAACTCCGGGCCCGCATCACCGCCGCGATCAATCACCTGGGGTGGGTGCCCCACGCCGCCGCGCGTGCGCTCGCCACCCAGCGCACGGCGACGATCGGCGCGGTGTTCCCGACCGTCTCCAACGAGCACTTCGCCACCGCGATCCAGGAGTTGCAGGAAGCGCTGGAATCCGCAGGCTATACGCTGCTGCTCGGCTGCTCCCAGTACGACGTCAAGCGCGAACTCAATCAGGTTCGCAACATGCTCGAGCGCGGCGTCGATGCGGTCGTGCTGGTCGGCGAATCGCATCACCCCGATCTCTACTCGCTGCTTGCGCAGCGCAAGGTCCCGTTCGTCAATACGTTTACCTTTCACAGGAACAGCGAGCACCTGTGCGTCGGCGTGGACAATCACCGGGCGTTTTTCGAATTCACCACGTATCTGCTCGGCCTCGGCCATCGGCGCTTCGCGATGCTGTCCCAAACGGCGGATTCGAACGATCGTGCGCTCGCGCGCCGGGAAGGCGTGCGCGATGCGCTCGCGGAACACGGCCTCGGCATTTCGGCGGCGCATATGGTCGAAGGATTCTGGGGCGTGCGCGTCGGCCGCGAACTGTTCTCGCGCGTGATGAGCACGCCGCAGCCGCCGACCGCCGTCATCTGCGGAAACGGCTCGTTCGCGATCGGCGCAATGCTCGAAGCAATGCAGGCCGGCTACGAGATACCGAAGCAACTGAGCCTCGCGGGCTTCGACGACTTCGAGGTCATGTCCGAACTCCCCATTCCGATCACCACCGTGAGCGTGCCCAGCGCGCAGATCGGCCGCAGCGCCGCGCAGATGATCCTCGCGGAGCTGTCGGGCGGCGAACGCGCGCAGAGCATCGAATGCGAGGCGGAGATCATCATCCGCACCTCGTCGGGGCCGCCGCCGCGCAGCCGAAGCCCGAAGTAAGGCTTCAGGGAACGGGCCGGCCGCGGGCGGCTTCGAGAATCGCGTACCAGTCCTGCCGGTCCAGTGCGATCCGCAGCCCGTCGACGGCGGCCTGCACCGAGTCGAGCCGGCGGCTGCCAACGATCACGTACGGCGCGCCGGGCACGCGGAAAATCCACGCGTAGGCGATCGCCAGCCAGCTCGCGGCGCCATATTTCTGCTGCAAGCCGGCCATGACGCCGCGCACGCGCCGGGCCGCCTCGTCCGTCGCGGAGAACAGGCGTCCACAGCCGAGCGGCGACCAGATCATCGGCGACACCTTCGCCTGCGCGAGGACGGCGAGCATATCGCTATCCAGCGCACCGGTGGCGAACGGGGAGAATTCGATCTGGTTGGTGGCGAGCGCCGTCCTCGCGTGCAGCAGCTCGAATTGCCGCACCGAGAAATTCGACACGCCGAATGCGCGAATCTTCCCCTGCTCGACGAGCGACTGGGCGGCGAGCGCGATGTCATCCATGTTCATCAACGAATCGGGCCGATGGATCAGGAACAGGTCCAGATGGTCGGTCCCGAGCCGCCGCAACGATTGTTCGACGGCTTCGCGCAGATAGGCGGGGCTGGAATCGTAGTACTTGAACGGGCCTTCGCCGGCCGGCGATGCGGCCGATGACGCGCCCAGCCGGATTCCCGCCTTGCTGACGATCTGCATCCGGCCGCGCAGCGACGGGTCCAGCGCCAAGGCCTCCCCAAAAAGGGACTCGACCGCCCCGCGGCCGTAGATGTCCGCATGATCGAAAGCCGTGACGCCACGCTCGATGCAGCGGTGCATGAAATCGACGAGTTCGCCGGCGGACATGCGCCAATCGCAAACACGCCACATCCCCGCCACCACGCGTGGCATGCCGAGTTTCGCGAGTGCGTCAGTCGATTCGCCGGGCAACCGGTCTTCGCTGGATTTTTCCATTTCTGTAAACGGTCTCATAAATCGGATTCAGAGTATCGGTGCGCCTTATTGTCACGTATATACCCCATGAATTCCAATGCTTTAGGTGTATTCCCTGGATTCGTGGAATCGTCGTTGCCTCCTTTAATGAGACCGGTTACATTACCGACTCGATCATAGAATCCGGTTGGGTGGAGACAACATGCAATCTGAAGTTACCTTGCCCCGAAAGACCTCCAAGCGCTGGTACCGTGAAATCACGGCGTCCCAGTGGCGTGTGCTGATTGCCGCATGGGGCGTCTGGGTCAACGATGCGCTGGACTTTCTCGCCATCACCTTCGTGCTGCGCGACATCGCGCGCACCTTTGGCGTCTCTCTCGACACCGCCTCGCTGCTGCTTCTGGCAACGTACGGCGTGCGCTGGATCGGCGGCCTGCTCTTCGGCGGCCTGAGCGACCGGATCGGACGCAAAATCCCGCTTCTCATCACGCTGACATGGTTCACGGCCGGGGCCATCGCCACCGGCCTCTCGTGGAACTTCACCTCGCTGGTGGTGTTCCGGCTGCTGCTCGGCTTCGGCATGGCACCCGGCTTCTCGCTGGGCGCGGCGATGGTCGCGGAATCGTGGCCGGAGCGCTACCGGGCAATCGGCATCGGCATTCTCGATACGGGCTGGGGTGTGGGCGCGATCGGCGCCGCGCTCGCCTACGAGTTCATCTACCCGGCCTTCGGCTGGCGCGGCATGTTCTTCGTCGGCTTGCCGCCGGCGCTGCTGCTCGCGCTCTTCATCATCTTTTTCGTCCCCGAATCCGCGGCGTGGAAGGAAGGCCGGACCAAGTCCAGCACGCAGGGCCAGAAGAATCCTGTTGCCCAGCTCTTCAAACGCTATCCGGGCCGCGTCGCCTATCTCGCGCTGCTGATGTTCGTGCTGTGCTTCGGGTCGTGGCCGTTCCAGGCGCTGCTGCCCACGTATCTGCGTTCGCTGGATTTCCCCGCCGGCTTCGTCAGTTCGGTGGCCATGGCCTCCGCCGTCGGTCAGATCTTCGGCTTCGTGGCATCGGGCTTCATCGCCGAACGAGTCGGCCGGCGCCTCGCGATTGCGCTGATGATCGGCCTCGGCTCGCTATGCGTGGCCGGCGTGGTCATGACCGCCTCCAACACGCTGCTTGCGCTGGCGTGCGCCTTCCTCAGCGGATTCTTCCTCATCGGCTCGTCGGGCATCTGGGGCACGATCCTGACGGAAAACCTGCCGCGCGACGTCCGTGCCTCGGGGGTGGGCTTTCTCTACAACTTCGGCGTGATCGGCGGCGGTCTCGCACCGTTCATCGTTCTCTCGACCATGCATCGCCTGTCCCTGTCCATGGCTAACGGCATCATCGCGTTCACGATCGGCGCCGCGATTCTGGGGATGATCCTGCTGCGTTTCGCACGCGAAACGAAGGGTATCGATCTCGCGCAAATCGATATGGAAAGCTGATGAGCGTCTGGCCGACATAAGTCCCGGCCGATCCGACAGGTATCGCCACACGACAGCACACCGGGGGGAACCCAATGGCAACCTTGGAGAGCAAGGCAGGAATCCGGATCAACACCGACAGCACCGGTGCCGGCATCGTTCTCATGATTGTCACGACGGCAGTATTCGCGGCCAGCGATACGACCGTGAAAGTCATCGGCTCCACGGTTCCCCTTCTGGCGCTGCTCTGCGTGCGCTATCTGTTTCAGGTGATCGCGTTAGGCATCTGGCAGGTGCGGCGCGATCTCTCGGGACTCTTCCGCACCGGAAGCCTGCCCCTGCAGATGGCGCGCTCGTTGCTGCTGCTCAGCAATACCGCCTGCACATTCGCGGGCCTGAGGCATCTGCCGCTGCCCGTCACCACCTCGCTCGCCATGCTCGCACCGCTGATCTCCACGCTGCTGGCGGCGCTCGTCCTGAAAGACGACGTGCCGCTGCGCAAATGGGCGATGGTCGTGCTCGGCTTCATCGGCATGTTGCTGGTCGTGCGGCCGGGGAGCAGCCAGTTCACGTGGACCGTCCTGTTCCCGATCGGCGCGGCCACGAGCTTCGCCTGCTATCAGGTCGTATCGAGCCATCTGTCGCGCATCGACGATCTCAACACGACGAACTTCCTGACCGCGCTCGGCGCGACCGTGGTACTCGGCGTGTTCCTGTGGCTGGGCCGGCATGACATGCTCCCGGCGCTGGCTCGCGTGCAGCCGAAGAGCTGGCTGCTGGTCGCGCTCATGTCGAGCGTGGCGACGGCGGGTCATCTGCTCATGTTGCAGGCGCTCAAGCGCGCGCCGCTCTCGCTGCTGACGCCCTTCGCTTACGGGCAGCTGGCATTCGCGGCGGTTTTTAGCTGGCTGATATTCGGTCAGACACCGGACCTGTGGACGGCCATCGGCATGTGCGTGATCGCGGCGAGCGGCATGGGCACCGTGCTCATGCGCAAACAGAGCGCCGCGCGATGACTGCCGATCTGTTCGATGCTTCGTTTAATGCGTCGCTTAATGCTTCGTTTGACGGCAGGTTCGAGAGCCTATGCGGCAACCATTCGGCTGGTCGAGGCGACCTGACTGGAACGAATCCGCAACGGCCAGAAGGAAGCGAGTTCGGTAGCGGTTTGCAGCACCAGCGGCGCCATTTCGCCGACCCGGTCCTCCGTCATGCGCGCACTCGGCCCTGCGATGCTGACGACGCCGAGCGCCGCGCCACCGCCAGCGGGACGAATCGCCGCCGCGATCGCGCTGACCCCGGGCTCCCCTTCGTTGACCGCGAGGCCATAACCGCGGCGCTTGGTGGCCTCCAGTTCCTTCAACAAGGCATCCAGCGAGCGGATGACGTTCGGGCCATATTTTTCGGCTTCCCCGAAGCCGACACGCAGCACGTTTTCCACGGCCTGCTCGAGAGGCAATGTGGCGAGCCACACCTTGCCGGTGGCCGTCGCATGCAATGGCACCGTGTTGCTGCCGAGGGTCGGCTGATAGAGAAGCCCGCCCGTTGCGCCTTGCGCGTGCGCGACCCAGGTCAACGAAGCGCCGTCGACCACGGCCAGCCGGACGAACTCGCGCGACTGGCCGGCGAGGCGATCCACCAGCGGCTGGCAAATATCGGGGATACCTGTCGCGACGAAAAACTGCTGCCCGAGGATCGCGAGGCGCATCGTCAGCCGATAGAAGCCGGTCTCCGCATCCTGCTCGGCCCATCCCAGGTCGACCAGCGTCGCGAGCAATCGATGCGCGCCGCTTTTGGCCAACTGCAACCGCGCTGCGATTTCGCCGAGCGGCATCGCAACGGCACCATCGGCGAGCAGTTCAATGATGTCCAGGCAGCGCTCTGCGGGTATGTGAGACATATGAGTACCGGTCAAAAAGATGAATGACGCGCGGCGTGCTGACTGATGTCGATGAAGCCGACGCCTCCAACGACGGGGCCATCGGAACGGCCGATATTAACATTGCCTCGCGCACGGCCCCCGGCGAACGGGAGCCTGCGAAGCCCTGTCGAATACGGCCGACGGGTTCAGCGTTCCGCCGCCGGCGAAGGTAGTCGGCAAATCTCCAGCGAATAAACCGCGCCATCCGGGCGCACCGTTGCGCCCAGGTCTGCGAGCTTGCGTACGTCGACGAGATCGCGGGCGCTTGCAGCGGCCTGCGGCGTGGTCGTCTCGATCAGCACGACCCACGCCGGCACGTCGAATTCACGCGTGTCGGACTCGGCCGTGTTCAGGTAGCTGCCCGGCTGGTCGGCCATATACAGATGACAGGCGACCACGCTGGTCAGCGTGGCGATGCGCGGAAACACGTCCGCGCAGAAGTACTCTTTCATTGCATCCGCTTGGGCCGCGGCGACGTCCACGCGCAGCGCAAGGGCGTAGCCGCCGCTGCTCGAACCGAGCGAATGCACGATCCGGCACACGGCTCGCGACGTGTTGCGGAAATAGCGCAGCGTATCGACCGTGGCCGGCGTCGGATTGTTGAGCCGCTCCAGATAGGTCGGCGAGACGACCACATCGAGGTCCGCCGCTTCGTACAAGGTCAGCCATTCGGGCGAATGGCCGGGGCAAATGTAGCGCCGTCCGCGACGAAATCCCGGAATGGAGAGACGCTCCGGAATATGCTCCCGGTCATGCCACGCATAGAACGGGTCGAGTCCCGACGGGTCGACGTCGTTCCAGATAAAAACAGCGCCGTCGCCGAGCATTGCGCCGCTCGTGGTTTGAACGTCCCCAAGGGGCAAGGCTGCATGCTTCAGTTCGCTCATGATGTCAACCTGGTTCAGTGATTGTTTCAGTGGCCGCTTCAGTGCCCAATAAAGGACGGCGAACGCTTCGCAAAAAATGCCGCGACGCCCTCATGCAAATCGTTGCTGTCGAATATCTTCTGCTGGGCTACGGTCGACATCGACAGGCCCGCATCCAGCGGCAAATCCTGCGCGGCATCGGCCAGTTCCTTGCCGAGCCGGTTCGATACCGGGCCTCGGGCGACGATCGTCCGCGCCATGCCATAGGCGAGGTCCAGCGCCGAACCGTCGCGCGCAACGCGGTTCACGACGCCCCAGGCCTGCGCCTGGTCGCAGTCGATGGTCTCGCCGGTGAACAGCATTTCTTTCGCGCGCGCCGGACCGATCAGGCGTGTCAGCCTCACCGACCCGCTGCCGGCCAGGCCGCCCAGTCGCGACTCGGTCAGCCCCATGGCGATCCCATGCCGCGCCACGCGCAGATCGCAGGCGAGAGCAAGCTCGAGCCCGCCGCCGAGCGCCGCGCCGTCGAGCGCCGCGATGGTCGGCATGGGCAGGCGTGCCAGCCGCCGCAGCACCATGTCCTCGAAAAGGATTTTGAATTCGCTGGCGTTCTCGCGAAGATGCGCGAATTCCTTGATGTCGCTGCCCGCGCAAAAAGCGCGTGCCTGACCGCCGTGCACGATCAGGCAGTGAACGTCGTCACGAGCCGCGATTTCCGATAACGCGTGGTTCAGCGCACGCAACAGTTCGTGGGTGACCAGGTTGAGCGGTCCGTGGTGAATCCCGAGCGCGGCGATCTCCCCGTCCACGTCGAGGGTGACCAGGCGACTCGCGTTTTCCGTTGCAGTGTTCATGTTGCTCCGCTCATGTTGTCCGGTTCATGTTGCCCATTGCAGCGCACAGGTTCAGGAAGCGTGCGTGCCGGCCTTCGGAACCCCAATGCCGTGCAGCACGCCCATGCGTTCGAAGTGCCCATAGATGCGGTCCACGTAGGCGGCGAATTCCGGCGCATCGCCAAGCACGATCGGTCGCGGACGCGGCAGATCCACCACGATCTCGTCCACCACTTCGCCCGGGCTCGGACTCATGACGAAGATGCGGTCCGACAGGCCGACCGCCTCTTCCACGCTATGCGTGATGAAAAGAACGGTAGGCCGGCGGCGCAGCCACAGCGCTTCCAGATCCATCCGCACCTGGAGTCTCGTCAATGCATCGAGTGCGCCGAACGGTTCATCCATGAAGATCACGGACGGGTCGTGAACCAGGGTTCTGACCAGCGAGACACGCTGACGCATGCCGCCCGACAACTGGCGCGGATACTTCTGCATCGCATGCGTCAGGCGCAACTGCTCGAAAAGCTCCTTCGCGCGCGCCTCGATTTTTTTCTTCGGCAGTCCGCGTATATCGGCCTGCAACATCACGTTCTCGAGGGCGGTGCGGAATTCGAGCAGCAGGTGATCCTGAAACGCAATGCCGACGTCGGTGATCGGTTTGGTCACGGCTTTCCCATTGACCAGAATCTCTCCCCGGCTTTGCTTGAGCAGCCCCGCGACCATCAACATCAAGGTACTTTTTCCGCAACCCGACGGCCCCACGATCGAGATGAACTCTCCCGGGTTGACGTCGATGTTGACTTCTTTCAACGCATGAAACGGCTTGTCGCTTTCTTCGCCAAATGTTTTCGCTACTTGCCGAATGCTAATAGGCACGCCCGATTGGGCATCCGCCTCCTGCCTGTCCGCGACTTGCCTGTTCATCACGTTTGCTCCTGACTGGCCGAGGGCGACGCCGTACTGGCCGCAACGGCGGAGAGGGGGACCCTGGACACCAGCAAGGCCTTTTTGCCCTTCTGGACCACGCGGCCGTCCTGATCCACGATCTCGACGTCGAAGGTCGCGATCGCTTGCGTGGGCCGCGACTTGCTCTCGCGAAGTTCGCAGATCTGATAGTTCACGAAGATGGTGTCGCCGACGAAGATGGGATTGAGGAACTTCCATTCGCTAATGCCGAGGAAGGCAATCGCCGTTTCGCGCAGCTCGCCCGTGCGCGCCCACATCAAACCGTGCGCATAGGCGAGTCCGAGCATGCCGTGAGCGACACGGCGGCCGAACTGGCTGTTCTTCGCGTACACGTCGCTGGTGTGAAGCTCGGAGAAGTCGCCGGTGAGACCCGCGAATCCCACGAGGTCCGCATCCGTGATCGTTCGTCCGGGGCTGCGGAAATTCATGCCGACGTAGAGATCGGTGTAACGCAGTCCAATGTTCCGTTGTTCAGTCATAGTAGCCTCTGGTTTATTTGCAGGGACGCAGCGCCGAATCCGGCGGCAGGTAGTCGTTCGTGTAATAGCTCTTCGGGTCGCGTCCCTGCGGCAACAGCCCCACCTGAGACAACTGATCCTGTGTCTTCACCCACAGCGCGTCTTCCGC
>Ga0154001_1000131_pt1 | contig 21010 bp, 20 predicted proteins | sample TSNJ085MetaG_FD_104699 | JGI IMG/M metagenome (GOLD analysis project Ga0154001, IMG submission 104699) | Attine ant fungus gardens microbial communities from New Jersey, USA - TSNJ085 MetaG | ecosystem: Host-associated > Fungi > Mycelium > Unclassified | place: USA: New Jersey, Wharton State...
CTTCCCGCGCCTTCTTTCCGATGATTGTGCGGGGCTCAGTGCACCGCGGAGAGTTCCCGGTCGAGCCGGTCGGCCGGCACGGCGCCGGGCAGGCGGCGACCGTCGGCGAGGAACACCGTGGGCGTGCCGTCCACGTTCATGGCATGACCGAGCGCGAGGTTCTTGTCGATCGCGGCGGTGTCGCAGGTGCCGGCGGCGGTCGGCGCCTGATGGTTCTGCATCCACGACTCCCAGGCCTTCGCGCGATCGGCCGAGCACCAGATCGACTTCGACTTGACGGCCGAGTCCGGCGACAGCACCGGGTACAGGAACGTGTAGACCGTGACGTTATCGATCGACTTCAGCGAGGTTTCGAGCTGCTTGCAGTACGGGCAGTTCGGATCGGAGAACACGGCCATCTTGCGCGAGCCGTTGCCGCGCACGACCTTCACGGCATTCGCGAACGGCAGGCTCGCGAAGTCGATGCGGTTGGTTTCCGACAGCCGCGCTTCGGTCAGGTTCTTGCGGGTCTTCGCGTCGACCATGTCGCCGAGCATCAGGTAGTCGCCGTTGGCGTCGCTATAGATGATCTGCGTGCCGAGGTTGACTTCGTACAGCCCGGCGATCGGCGACTTCGTGATGCTCTTGATCGTCACGTCGTTCAGGCGCGTTTGCAGCGTCGCCTTGAGCCTGTCGGTGGTCTGGTCGGCCTGGGCCGAGCAGCCGAGCGTGGCGGCGGCGATCGCGAGTGCGGCGGCGGCCATGCGGAAGGTCGTTTTCATGCTGGAGTCCTGAGTTCAGTCGCGCATCGAGCGCATTTTTTCACGTTCCGGCTGCGCTTTTCAGGCGCACATTGGGTCAGACCGCAAGGCGGCGATCCGCTCATGATACCCGCCCCGACCGCCGCTTATCGGCCATCGGCCATCGGCCATCGGTTCTCCGCACGGCGGCGGCCCCGCGCGCCGTGCCTCATCCGAGCGCGGCCGACACGAGCCAGCGCTTGACGAACGGCTGGGCACCGACGAACGCCATGCCCGTATTGCGCACGACCCGCGCGAGCGGGCCCGGTATCGAGAAGAGTTTTTGCAGACCGTCGGTGGCGATCATCAGCGCGCGGATATCTTCGCGGCGCGAGCGTTCGTAGCGGCGCAGCAGCACCATGTCGCCGAGGTCGCGAAACGCTTCCTTGCCGGCAACCGTGCTCGCGAGCGCCGCGACGTCGCGCAGGCCGAGGTTCATGCCCTGCCCCGCGAGCGGGTGGATCAGATGCGCGGCATCGCCGACCAGCGCGACGCGCGGCGCGACGAGCCGGTCCACGGTTTGCAGCGCGAGCGGGAAGCCTTGCGCGGGCGTCACGCAGTCGAGCGCGCCGAACTGGCCGCCGCTCACCTGCTCCACTTCGGCGGCGAGCCGCTCGGGATCGAGCGCAAGCAGCTGCTCCGCGTGCCCGGTACGCGCCGACCAGACCAGCGACACATGGCCGTCCGGCATCGGCAGCAGCGCGATGATCTCCCCATCGCGGAACCATTGGTAGGCGGTTTCGCCGTGCGGCTTCGCGGCCTTGAAATTGGCGACCACGCCGGTCTGCTTGTAGTCGCGCCGCACCATCTTCGAGCCGATCTGCGCGCGCACCCACGAATGCGCGCCGTCCGCGCCGACCACGAGGTCGGCTTCGAGCACGCTGCCGTTGGCGAGGCCGACGCTCGCGCTGTCGGCGCTGAAATCGAGCGCCTGCGCGCGCGTGTCGATCCACGTGAGATTGGGCTGGAAGCGCAGCGCGGCGTCGAGCGCGCGCTCGATCACCGACGACTCGACGATCCACGCCAGTTGCGGCACCGAAGCCTGGAACGCGGAGAAGTGCAGCTCGGCGTGCGCGTCGCCGTACACGCGCATGTCGTAGACGGGCCCGAGCCGCGCCGGGTCGAGCGCCTGCCAGACCCGCAGCCGTTCGAGCAGGGCCTGCGAACTCGACGACAACGCGTAGACCCGCGAGTCGAAGGCCGCGCCGGCAGGTGGCGCCGCGCAAGGCTGCGCGAGCAGCGCGACGCGCAGCCCGCCTTGCGTGAGCGCGAGCGCCGCGGTCTTGCCGACGAGCCCGCCGCCGATCACGGCGGCATCAAAGGTCTGGTGGTGTGCGTTCATGCGCGCATTATAGCCGCGGGGTTGCGGGCCTTCCGCCCCCATCGGACCCGCTCGGCCCTAGTGCGGCGCGCTCGCCGCAAGCGCCGCGTTGGCCTCGCGGATGCGCATGAAATCCGGATCGGACGACAGGATGCGCCACGCGGCCGCTTCGAGCTGGGCCTTGCGATCGCGTTGATCGCCGCGCACCGCGCAGTCGGGGAACACGCGGTCGTACACGTGCCAGAGCGAATCGAAGTCATTCCTGTCGGCGAACTGCGCGATGCTTGCCCGATCTTCCTGACTCAGGCGGCCCGTCAGGCATTCGATCGTCTGCCGGTCCGTGGTGGCCTGGGCTTCGTCGAAATTCGGCGAGACCCATGTCGCGACCCCGCCCACGATCAGCGCCACGACGACGCCGGTTCCGACCCATCCGATGATTCGCACGTTCTTCCCCCGAAAAGTGGGCTCTGACGGCCCTGATTTAACGATTTTACAGTGGATATGACGAAATGCATCACAGCGGAAAGCCCATCCGGACGGGTTACAATTGCGCTTTCCGTGAAAACTCGCACCCAATCGTCGAGCCAACGCCCCGATTCGGTGACTTGTCCGCTCCGCTGAGCCTGCCGCGCCACGCCCCGCGCGAAGGCTTGCCGAATCCGCGCACAGCGTCGAGCGCCTCACGCAACCTACTGATTCACTGAAGGATTTCCATGAGCCTCAAATGCGGCATCGTCGGCTTGCCTAACGTCGGCAAGTCCACCCTGTTCAACGCGCTGACCAAGGCAGGCATCGCCGCCGAAAACTATCCGTTCTGCACGATCGAGCCGAACGTCGGCGTGGTCGAAGTGCCGGACGCGCGCCTGAAGGCGCTCGCCGAAATCGTCAAGCCCGAGCGCATTCTGCCGGCCGTGGTCGAATTCGTCGACATCGCCGGTCTCGTGGCCGGTGCGAGCAAGGGCGAAGGGCTCGGCAACCAGTTCCTCGCGAACATCCGCGAAACCGACGCGATCACGCACGTGGTGCGCTGCTTCGAGGACGACAACGTGATTCACGTCGCGAACAAGGTCGATCCGCTGTCGGACATCGAAGTCATCAACACCGAACTCGCGCTCGCCGACCTCGGCACCGTCGAAAAGGCGCTCGCGCGCTACTCGAAGGCGGCCAAGTCGGGCAACGACAAGGAAGCGGTCAAGCTCGCCGCGGTGCTCGAGAAGGTCCGCGTGCAGCTCGACCAGGCCAAGCCGGTCCGCGCGCTCGCCCTGACCGACGAGGAACAGGCCACGCTCAAGCCGTTCTGCCTGATCACCGCGAAGCCGACCATGTACGTTGCCAACGTGAAGGAAAACGGCTTCGAGAACAATCCGCACCTCGACGCGGTCACGAAGTTCGCCGCGGCCGAAGGCGCGCCGGTCGTGGCCGTGTGCGCGGCGGTCGAAGCGGAAATCGCCGACCTCGACGAAGCCGACATGGAAGTGTTCCTCGCCGACATGGGCATGGAAGAGCCGGGCCTGAACCGCGTGATCCGCGCGGGCTTCAAGCTGCTCGGCCTGCAAACCTACTTCACGGCCGGCGTGAAGGAAGTGCGCGCGTGGACAATCCATATCGGCGATACGGCGCCGAAGGCGGCCGGCGCGATCCACACTGACTTCGAACGCGGCTTCATCCGCGCGCAGACGATCGGCTTCGACGACTACATCGCCTACAAGGGCGAGCAAGGCGCGAAGGAAGCCGGCAAGATGCGCGCGGAAGGCAAGGAGTACGTCGTGCATGATGGGGACGTGATGAACTTTTTGTTCAACGTGTAGCCACTTCACGCGCAGCATAAGCACCTGCGACTGCAATCAGGTCCGTGTCGAATCTCGGAACAGTCGCCCCTAACAGTCGCAGGGCATCACATATAATCACCAGCCGCTAAGAAATCGTTCGTTCGATCCTCGCTTTCCATGACCAAGAATATTGCAGACAACCCGGCGCATAGGCTGCACGAGATTCTGAAACAGTGCAAAGAAACCGCGGCCGGGGAAAATTGCCGGTCAGTGTGGCGAAGAATTCTCAGGACCGAGGATGAAGGCGAACTGCTTGCTCGCATCGCGAAACTACTCTACCTCTCGCGAGAGGTCGTTGATATCGTCAACGATTCGTTTTCGAAGCATCTGCAATCCATCCAGACGCTTCACCTGCAACTGAAGACGGGCATCACCCAGCAGAATCTGAACGGGCAGTGGGCCAGCTTCATTTCGCACGTACACGACCATTCGATAGTGTCTCTCGGATTCACCGCATCGTTGCTGGAGGAGCGGGAGAAGCTTCAGGCAGTTGACATCAGCAGCCTTAGCGATCAGCGAGACAAGCTGGTGGAGCTCCGCAAGGAAATTGTCTCGTCCAATGAACTACCGGACGACGTCAAGCTCACTATCGTCCGTTACCTGGGCCGCTTGATTGAGTGCCTAGACGAATATTTCATCACGGGTATATTTCCTGTGCTTGACGCAACGAACACCGCCATCGGCAACGTTGCATTTGATGAGGCCTACGGTCGAGTCCTGCAAGACACCGCACTGGGGCAGAAAGTCGCGAGCGCGTTGGCCAATGTGGCGAACTCCGTGACAATCGCCACCGGCATGTTGCAACTGGCAGAGCCTGTCGCACACCTGCTAAAACTGCTTCCTGGCAATAGCTAGAATGCGAGCGCGCAAAGCACGCGCGCTTTTCCATCGCGGCATGAGCTTTCCGAAAAGCCTGCTCCAAAGCCCGCCCCAAGCGGGCTTTTTCATTGCCGCCGCCTTTCGCCGCATCCCCCATCCCCCGCCCACCACCTCGCCCCGCCTGTTTCCGTTTCCTGACAGCCGGTGTTACATTGCGGCTTCCGGCCCCCGCCAGAAGCGCTTCCACGCCGCCTGGCCGCCGACGCCGGAATGTCATCGAAGCCAAATAGAATCGCGCGATTCGCGTCCGCGCCCGTCCGCATACCGTCATGGAATCGAAGTCAGCGTCAAAGCGCTGACCCCGATCGACACAGGAGACAAATCGATGAATTGCAAGCCGTTGCTCCGTTCACTTTCCGTCGCCGCCGTGTTAAGCGTCGGCCTCAGCCAGGCGGCCCACGCCGCGACCGAAATCCAGTTCTGGCATGCCATGGAAGCCGCGCTGGGCGAACGTCTGAACGACATCGCGAACGACTTCAACAAATCGCAGAGCGACTACAAGATCGTGCCCGTCTTCAAGGGCTCCTACGACCAGACCCTCGCCGCCGGCATCGCCGCCTATCGCAGCGGCAACGCGCCGGCCATCCTGCAGGTCTACGAAGTCGGCACCGCGACGATGATGCAGGCGAAGAAAGCCATCGTCCCGGTCACGCAGGTCTTCAAGGACGCCGGCGTGCCGCTCGACCAGAAAGCCTTCGTGCCGACCATCGCGAGCTATTACAGCGACTCGAAAACCGGCGAGCTGATCTCGATGCCGTTCAACAGCTCGACGCCAGTGCTCTACTACAACAAGGATGCGTTCAAGAAGGCCGGGCTCGATCCGAACCAGCCGCCGAAGACCTGGACCGAACTGCACGCCGACGCGCAGAAGCTGAAGGCCTCGGGCATGTCGTGCGGCTATTCGTCGGGCTGGCAAAGCTGGATTCAGCTCGAGAACTACAGCGCGTGGCATGCGGCGCCGTTCGCGTCGAAGAACAACGGCTTCGACGGCATGGACGCGCAGCTCGAATTCAACAAGCCGCTGCAGGTCGCGCACATCCAGTTCCTGCAGAACATGGCGAAGGACGGCTCGTTCACCTATGTCGGCCGCAAGGACGAACCCGTGTCGAAGTTCTATAGCGGCGACTGCGGCATCATTACGAACTCGTCGGGCTCGCTCGCCACGATCAAGAAATACGCGAAGTTCAACTTCGGCACCGGCATGATGCCGTACGACGAGAGCGTGAAGGGCGCGCCGCAGAACGCGATCATCGGCGGGGCGAGCCTGTGGGTGCTGTCGGGCAAGGACCCGGCCGTCTACAAGGGCGTCGCGAAGTTCCTCGCGTACCTGGCCACGCCGCAAGTCGCCGCGAAGTGGCATCAGGACACCGGCTATCTGCCGATCACCACCGCCGCCTACGATCTGACGCGCCAGCAGGGCTTCTACGAGAAGAACCCCGGCAGCGACACCGCGATCCGCCAGATGATGAACAAGCCGCCGCTGCCGTTCACGAAGGGCCTGCGTCTGGGCAACATGCCGCAGATCCGCACCGTGATCGACGAGGAACTCGAACAGGTGTGGGCAGGCAAGAAGACGCCGCAACAGGCGCTCGACTCGTCCGTCGCGCGCGGCGACGATCTGCTGCGCCGCTTCGAAAAGGCCGGCAACTAGACCGGGCATCGCCCGCGGGCGGGTTGCGATGCCGCTGCGCCGCAACCCGCCGCCATTGCAGCCCCCTTGGGAATCCCGATGGAAAAGCGCTCTTACTTCGGCACCAGCGCGCTGCCCTACCTGCTCGTCGCGCCGCAGCTGCTCATCACGCTGGTGTTCTTCCTGTGGCCCGCAGGCGTTGCGCTCTGGCAATCGACGCAAAGCCAGGACGCGTTCGGCACGTCGAGCGAGTTCGTCGGCCTCGCGAACTTCAAACAGCTTTTCGCCGATCCGCTGTATCTGGCCTCGTTCAACACGACGATCGTGTTCTGCACGCTCGTCACCGTGTCGGGCCTCGTGATCTCGCTGCTGCTCGCGGTCTGCGCCGATCGCGTGACGCGCGGCAAAAAGGCCTATCAGACGCTGCTGATCTGGCCGTACGCGGTCGCGCCCGCGATCGCCGCGGTGCTGTGGTCGTTCCTGTTCAACCCGAGCATCGGCCTCGTCACCTATGCGCTCGCGAAATACGGCGTCGTGTGGAATCACGCGCTCAATCCCGGCCAGGCGATGTTCCTCGTCGTGCTCGCCTCGGTGTGGCAGCAGGTCAGTTATAACTTCCTGTTCTTCTACGCGGGCCTGCAGGCGATTCCGCGCTCGCTGATCGAAGCGGCCGCGATCGACGGCGCCGGTCCCGTGCGGCGCTTCTTCGGCATCGCGTTGCCGCTGCTGTCGCCGACCACGTTCTTTCTGCTCGTCATCAACATCACCTACGCGTTCTTCGACACTTTCCCCGTGATCGACGCGGCGACCGGCGGCGGCCCCGGCCAGGCGACTCGCACGCTGATCTACAAGATCTTCGCCGAAGGCTTCCAGGGGCTCGACATCGGCAGCTCGGGCGCGCAGTCGGTCGTGCTGATGGTCATCGTCGTGGCGCTGACCGTCGTGCAATTCCGCTTCATCGAACGCAGGGTTCAATACTCATGATCGAGAACCGCCGCGGTTTCGACCTGTTCTGCCACGCGGTGCTGATCGTCGGCGTCGTGCTGGTGGTGTTTCCGGTCTACGTCGCGTTCTGCGCGGCGACCATGAGCGAGCACGAAGTGTTCACGGTGCCGCTGTCGCTCGTGCCGGGCACGCATCTGTTCGAGAACATCGTCACGATCTGGACGCAGGGCACCGGCAACGCGGCCGCGCCGTTCAACCGCATGCTGCTCAACAGCCTCGTGATGGCGCTCGTGATCGCGATCGGCAAGATCGCCGTGTCGATGATCTCCGCGTACGCGATCGTCTATTTCCGCTTTCCGTTTCGCACTGCCGCGTTCTGGCTGATTTTCGTCACGCTGATGCTGCCGGTCGAAGTGCGCATTTTCCCGACCGTGCAAGTCGTCTCGTCAATGCATCTGAGCAATACGTACACCGGCCTGACGCTGCCGCTGATCGCCTCGGCGACCGCGACGTTCCTGTTCCGCCAGTTCTTCAAGACGCTGCCGGACGAGCTGATGGAAGCCGCGCGCATCGACGGCGCGGGCGCGCTGCGTTTCTTCTGGGACGTCGTGCTGCCGCTGTCGCGCACCACGATGGCCGCGCTCTTCGTGATCACCTTCATCTACGGCTGGAACCAGTATCTGTGGCCGATTCTGATCACGAGCCAGCAGTCGCTGATGACCGCCGTGATCGGCATCAAGGGCATGATCGCCTCGGGCGATACCGCGACCGAATGGCATCTGGTGATGACGGCCACGCTGCTCGCGATGCTGCCGCCGCTCGTCGTCGTGCTGACGATGCAGCGCTGGTTCGTGCGCGGCCTCGTCGATTCGGAGAAGTGATCGACACGGCGCGGCACGGCGGGCCGCGCCGCGAGGCGTCGTTATGCGCCGCATAGAAAAACCCCCGCGCGCCGCCCGTCGAACGGCGCAGAAAGGCAACGCGCGGCAAGCAACTCAAAGGCTGGAACAGCATGGCTGCACTGACTCTGCAAGGCGTGAAGAAAACCTACGACGGCAAACAGTTCGTGTTGCACGGCATCGACGTCGACGTGGCCGACGGCGAATTCGTCGTGATGGTCGGCCCGTCCGGCTGCGGCAAATCGACGTTGCTGCGCATGGTCGCGGGGCTCGAGCGCATCTCCGACGGCCGCATTTCGATCGCCGGCAAGGTCGTCAACGAACTGGAGCCGAAGGACCGCAACATCGCGATGGTGTTCCAGAACTACGCGCTCTATCCGCATATGAGCGTGGCCGAAAACATGGGCTACGCGCTGAAGATCGCCGGCGTCGATCGTGCGCAGATCGCGAAACGCGTGGAAGCCGCCGCGCAGATTCTCGAACTCGGCGCGCTGCTGCAGCGCAAGCCGCGCGAGCTGTCGGGCGGGCAGCGGCAGCGCGTCGCGATGGGCCGCGCGATGGTGCGCGAGCCGGCCGTGTTTCTGTTCGACGAGCCGCTGTCGAATCTCGACGCGCGTCTGCGCGTGCAGATGCGCCTCGAAATCCAGCGTCTGCACGCGCGGCTCAAGACCACGAGCCTGTACGTGACGCACGATCAGATCGAAGCGATGACGCTGGCGCAGCGCGTGATCGTGATGAACAAGGGCCACGCCGAGCAGATCGGCGCGCCGACCGAGGTCTACGAGCGGCCGGCCACGGTGTTCGTCGCGAGCTTTATCGGCTCGCCGGGGATGAACCTGCTCGACGGCCGCGTCTCCGACGACGGCGCGACCTTCGAGGTCGCCGGCAACGGTCCGAAGCTGCCGCTCGCGGGCGTGCCGTCGATCGGCCGCGAAGTGGCAACGGGCCGCGAGTGGACGCTCGGCATTCGCCCCGAGCACATGAGCCCGGGTACGGCCGACGCGCCGACCGCGCCGCTCACGGTCGAATCCTGCGAACTGCTCGGCGCGGACAATCTCGCGCACGGCCGTTGGGGCAAGCACGACGTGACTGCGCGGCTGCCGCATGCGCATCGTCCGGCAGCGGGCGAGACGCTGCAGGTCGTGCTGCCCGCGCAGCATCTGCACTTCTTCGATCCGCAGACCGGACGGCGCGCGAACTGAGCGATGTCGGGATGCCATGACGGCGTCCAGCGGCTCGCGCCGCCGCCGGAACAAAGAACGAACAACAACGCATCACCACGCTTCGGGGAATCATGAAAAGCCTCGCCCTCCGGGCCCTCCGCCCGTATGCGGTGATTGCCGCTGCGCTGCTGTTGAGCGCAGCGCAGGCATTCGCCTACGTCGCGCCGGGCACGAATCCCGACGAATCGAACCTCAGCAACCACCACACCTATACGAATCGCGACGGCAACACCGTGCATGCGCCGGCCCGTTCGCTATCGGGCAGGGCGCCCGAAGGCGCGACCGCGCGTTGCCGCGACGGCAGCTACAGTTTCAGCCAGCATCGCAGAGGCACCTGCTCGCGGCACGGCGGCGTCGCGCAATGGCTCTGAGAATCGGCGGAACGGCGCGCGAGAGGGTGTACAAGACGGCGTGCAAGACGCTGCCCGGCCCGCCGCGCGAACCGGTCTGCCACTGGAATTCCCGCTGCCTTGCCAGCCCCGCCGCGAAGTACAATGCCACCTGAACCACACGCCGCGCGCGGCAGCGTCGTCCGAGTCCGGCGCCGCGCCGGCCGGCGCCGGGTGTTCCGCCCGGCCCTCACACCGATTACCCATCCACCCTCGACTGCCCGCCCCTCGCGCGGCCGGCGTCGTCAACGTCTACTGCAAGCAAATGGCCCAATACGTTTTCACCATGAACCGGGTCGGCAAGATCGTGCCGCCCAAGCGCCAGATCCTCAAGGACATCTCGCTGTCGTTCTTTCCCGGCGCGAAGATCGGCCTGCTCGGCCTGAACGGCTCGGGCAAGTCGACGCTGATCCGCATCATGGCCGGCGTCGACACCGAGATCGAGGGCGAAGCCACGCCGATGCCGAGCCTGAACATCGGCTACCTGCCGCAGGAGCCGCAGCTCGATCCGCAGAAGACCGTGCGTGAAGCGGTCGAGGAAGGTCTCGGCGACGTCTTCAACGCGCAGAAGAAGCTCGACGAAATCTACGCGGCCTACGCCGAGCCGGATGCCGACTTCGACGCGCTCGCCGCCGAGCAGGCGAAGTACGAGGCGATTCTCGCGACGAGCGACGGCAGCGCCGAGCAGCAGATCGAAATCGCCGCCGACGCGCTGCGCCTGCCCGCGTGGGACGCGAAGATCGAACATCTGTCGGGCGGCGAAAAGCGCCGCGTCGCGCTGTGCAAGCTGCTGCTCGAAAAGCCGGACATGCTGCTGCTCGACGAGCCGACCAACCACCTCGACGCGGAATCGGTCGAATGGCTCGAGCAGTTCCTCACGCGTTTCCCGGGCACCGTGGTCGCCGTCACCCACGACCGCTACTTCCTCGACAATGCCGCCGAGTGGATTCTCGAACTCGACCGCGGCCACGGCATTCCGTGGAAGGGCAACTACAGCAGCTGGCTCGATCAGAAGGAAACGCGCCTGAAGCAGGAAGAAGCGTCGGAATCGGCGCGTCAGAAGGCGATCAAGAAGGAACTCGAATGGGTGCGCCAGAACCCGAAGGGCCGTCAGGCGAAGTCGAAGGCGCGTATTGCCCGCTTCGAGGAACTGAACAGCCAGGAATACCAGAAGCGCAACGAGACGCAGGAAATCTTCATTCCGGTCGGCGACCGTCTCGGCAATGAAGTGATCGAGTTCAAGAACGTCAGCAAGTCGTATGGCGACCGACTGCTGCTCGATAACGTCAGCTTCAAGATTCCGGCCGGCGCGATCGTCGGCATCATCGGGCCGAACGGCGCCGGCAAGTCGACGCTGTTCCGCATGCTGACGGGCCGTGAGCAGCCGGATTCGGGCGAGATCGTCCAGGGCCCGACCGTCAAGCTCGCCTACGTAGACCAGAGCCGCGACGCGCTCGACGGCTCGAAGACCGTGTTCGAGGAAATCTCGGGCGGCGCCGACGTGCTGACGGTCGGCCGCTACGAAACGCCGTCGCGCGCGTATATCGGCCGCTTCAACTTCAAGGGCGGCGACCAGCAGAAGGTCGTCGGCAATCTGTCGGGCGGCGAGCGCGGCCGTCTGCATCTGGCGAAGACGCTGATCGCGGGCGGCAACGTGCTGCTGCTCGACGAACCGTCGAACGACCTCGACGTCGAAACGCTGCGCGCGCTCGAAGACGCGCTGCTCGAATTCGCGGGCTCGGTGCTCGTGATCTCGCACGACCGCTGGTTCCTCGACCGCATCGCGACGCACATCCTCGCGTTCGAAGGCGATTCGCAAATCACCTTCTTCGACGGCAACTACCAGGAGTACGAAGCGGACAAGCGCGCGCGCCTCGGCGAAGAAGCCGCGCGGCCGAAGCGTCTGCGTTACAAGCCGATCTCGCGCTGAGCGGACGGCGGGTGAGTGACGTGACGTGACGTGAGGTGACGTGGCGTGGCATGGCCCGTCCGGCGAACGCCGGATAGGGTTGCCGGCGCGGAACGGGCATTGCTGGCACAGGTGCGGTGACGGCGATCGTTCGCCAAGTCGGCGTCATACCGGCATCACGCCGGTTCATGCGGGGCTCATGCCGCATGACGCCAGCACGACGCCGGCACCACGCCAGTTGCCCGCGCCCCGGTCCATGCGCCCAGCGTGCGCATGGACCGTTCACAGCCATACCGCGCCGCGCGGTGACGAGGAGACAAGCATGGCGATGTCGAAGGGCAAGCGCTGGATCGTCATCGTGGGCGGCACGCTGCTGGCATTGATGCTCGTCGCAATCGGCGTGCTGCTGTTCGCGCAACAGGAAGTCAGAACTCGCATCAACGCGGCGCTCGGCCCGCTCGGCAGCGTCGAACGCATCGACGTCGGCCTCACCTTGGTTCACCTCTCCCACGTTCTGCTGAAGGCACCGCCCGGCTGGCCCGCCGGCGAGCCGCTGCGCGCCGACGACATCACCATCACGCCCGATCTGCGCGATCTGCTCGCGCGGCGCATGCATATCCGCGAAGTGGTCGTGCGCGGCTTCGACCTCGCCGTGCTGCGCACGAAGGACGGCTCGCTCAGGCTACTGCCGAATCTGCGCGAATCGCTGAACCGTGGCAATCCACCCGGCAACGGCGCCGGGCCGTCGACTCCGCGCGAGAAGCAGGTCGATCACATCCGCTTCGAGCAGGGCAACTTCCATTTCTACGACATGACCGTCGGGCCGCCACCGTTCAGGGTGACGGTCAGCAACGCCCATGCGAGCGTCGACAATCTGCATCTGCCGTCGCTCAACGAGCCGACCAGCGTGAGCGTGCGGGGCTCGCTCAAAGGTCCGGTGCATACGGGCACGGTCACGTTCGACGGCTGGATCAGGATCGCAAGCCGCGATTCGCAGACCACGAGCAGGCTGCAAGGCGTCGATATCGCGCTGCTCGATCCGTATCTGCTGAAGAAGGCCGGCGCGCGTGCTCAGGTGACGGGCGGCACGATCGACCTGACGGTGGAATCGACGGTGCGCGACTATCGCCTGCATGCGCCCGGCAGCGTGACGGTGCGCAATCTGCAACTCGCGGAAAGCGACAATCCGCTCGACACCTTCATGTCGATTCCGACGCGCGCCGCCGTCGCCGCGCTGAAGTCGCACAACGGCGACGTCTCGCTGCATTTCGTGCTCGATGGCGATTTGCGCGATCCGAAGTTCTCGGTGCGCGAAGGCCTGCTCGCGCGCATCGGCGCCGGGTTCGCGCAGGCCCTCGGCGTGAGCGTCGAGGGTGTCGCGAAGGGCGCGGGCGAGACCGTGAAGGGGCTCGGGAATGCGTTGAAGAACCTGTTGGGGCAGTAGGCCCGCACGTCCGGCTCAGACCGGCAGCCCCAGCCCGCGCAGCTTCGCGCCGGTTTGCGCGGCGCTCGTGTGATGCACGCCGTGCCAGCCGAGCGCGCTCGCGGCTTGGGCGTTCTTGAGGTTGTCGTCGATAAAGACCAGTTCGGCGGGTTCGATGCCGGGCAGTTGCGCGTCGATGCGCCGGCGCATTTCCGCGAAGATTGCCGGGTCGGGCTTCACGAGCTTCACCCGCCCCGACACGACGATGTCGCGAAACCGCCGCAGCACCGGGTAGTGCTCCCATGCGTACGGAAAAGTCTCGGCCGACCAGTTGGTGAGGCCGAAGAGCGGCACGTTGGCGGCTTCGAGCGTTTCCATCAGCGCGACGCCGTCTGCGAGCACGCCCGCCACCATCTCGTGCCAGCGCTCGTAGAACGCGCGGATCAGCGGCGCGTGACCGGGAAACCTGGCGATCAGTTCAGCCGTCGCCTCGGCGATCGGCTGGCCGCCGTCCTGGCGAATCACCCAGTCCATCGAGCAGACGTGCGTGAGAAACCAGCGGCGCTCGGCTTCGTCGGGAATCAGTTCGCGGTACAGATACTCGGGACTCCAGTCGATCAGCACACCGCCAAAATCGAACACCACTGCCTTGATCGCCATGCAGGCTCCTCGCTCGGGTCTTGCTTGAGTCTTGCTCGGGTCTCGCTACGTTCAGATCGGCTGCGTGCGCAGTTCGAGCCACGCTTTCGCGTCGCCCGTCACATGCGGCGACAGGCGCGCGCGCACCGTCTCGTGATACGCGTTGAGCCACGCGCGCTCGTCGTCGCGCAGCAGCGCGAGTTCGATGCAGCGCGTGTCGATCGGGCACAGCGTCAGCGTTTCGAACTTGAGGAAATCGCCGAATTCGGTTTTTTCGGCGGCCACGTTCAGCACAAGATTTTCGATCCGCACGCCCCACTTGCCCGACCGGTAGAGACCCGGCTCGTTCGACGTAATCATGCCCTCTTCCATCGCGGTCCACGGCTCGGCGGGCGCGTAGTGCGAGATCACCTGCGGACCTTCGTGCACGTTCAGGAAATAGCCGACGCCGTGGCCAGTGCCGTGGCCGTAGTCCGCACCCGCTTCCCAGATCGGCGCGCGCGCGATCGCGTCGAGCATCGGCGAGCGGATGCCGCGCGGGAATTGCGCGCGCGACAACGCGATCATGCCCTTGAGCACGATCGTGAAATCGCGCCGCTGTGCCTCGCTCGGCGTGCCGATCGGCACCACGCGCGTGATGTCGGTCGTGCCGCTCAGGTACTGGCCACCCGAGTCGATCAGCAGCAGGCCGTCGCCCTCGATCACCGCGTGCGACGCCTCGGTCGCGCGATAGTGCGGCATCGCGCCGTTCGCGTTGAAACCGGCGATCGTCGAAAAGCTCAGCGACACGAAACCGGGACGGCGCGCGCGGGCGGCCATCAGGCGTTCGTCGATGGTCAGCTCGGTGATGCGCTCGCGGCCCAATGCGCTTTCGAACCACGCGAAAAATTCGGCGAGCGCGGCGCCGTCCTGTTCCATCGTCGCGCGTACGTGGGCGGCATCGGCGGCGGTCTTGCACGACTTCAGGAACGTGGACGGGTTGACCGCCTCGACCACCGTCACCGACGACGGCACCGCCTGCAGCGAGCCGTACGTGATGCGGCGCGGGTCGATCAGCAGCGTGCTGCCGGCCGGCAGCACGGCGAGCGCGGCCGCGGCATTCGCATAGGGCTCGACGCCGATGCCGTCGCGCGCGAGCACCTCGGCGAGCGCCGGCGAAACCTTGCCGTCGGCGATGAACAGCGACACGCGATCCGTGCCGATCAGCGCATGCGCGACGAACACCGGGTTGTAGCTGACGTCGGCGCCGCGCAGATTCAGCAGCCACGCGAGATCGTCGAGCGTCGAGATGAAGTGCCACTGCGCGCCTTTGTCGGCCATCGCGCGGCGCACCTGCGCGAGCTTCTCCGCGCGCGCGACGCCCGCTTGCGGCGCGGCGTGCTCGAACACGGCGTCGGCCGGCAGCGACGGACGCTGCGCCCAGATCGCGTCGAACAGATCGGCGTCGGTGCGCAGTTGCACGCCCCGCGCGCTCAGCGCCGCGCTCAACGCGCGCGCCGCGGCCACGCCGAGCACCGCGCCGTCCACGCCGACCGTGCCGCCGCTCGCGACGTTCTGCGCAAGCCATTCGAAATGCGGCGAGGTCTGCTGGCCGCCCGTCATCTTCATCAGCTCGACGCCGGTGCCGGCCAGTTGTGCGCTCGCCTGCTCCCAGTAGCGGCTGTCGGTCCAGACGCCCGCGAAATCAGCAGTCACGATCAGCGTGCCGGCCGAACCGGTGAAGCCCGACAGCCACTGGCGGCCCTGCCAGCGCCCCGGCAGATATTCGGACAGGTGCGGGTCCGCGGACGGCACGAGGTAAGCGGCGAGGCCTTCGCGCGCCATCGCCGCGCGCAGGCTCGCAAGGCGCTCGGGAATGGAAGAGGTTTCGGGGAGTCGAGCGTTCATGGTGTTACCTGCAAAGATTCATCGATGGATTGATCGGCGCGGCTATGGGTGCGTTCATCGACGCGTTCATCGGCGCACTCGTCAGCACATTCATCGGCGGCGGGTCCGGTCCGCAAAGAGGCCGACCGTCACGCCGACGGCAATGAGCGCAACGGCGGTGCACACCGGCCATTCGAGCATATCGCCGTCATGGAAGAAGCCTGTCACGTTGCCGGCCATGCGCGCGACGCTCGTGCCGAGCACGCCGGCCAGCAGCGCGATCCACCAGCGGACACGGCTCGAGCGGCGCAGCGGATGCAGCCACCAGCCCGCGAGGCCGACCGCCACGCCTAACACGAGGATACCTGGCCAACCCATCAGGAATAGGCTCCTGAACGGAATTCCCGATGAGTTTCCAGATGACCTTCGAAACAGTCTTCGAAGCGAGCGTCAAACCGAGCTTCAAAGCGGTCTTCAAAATGGGCCTGAAGGCGGCCTTCCTGGCGAGACAAAATTATTTTCGGATTTATCTGATAGGCGAAAGTAGCTGACAAAGCTAGCATTTTTGCCTCATTAACTATAGAAGTTCAGCACGGCGCTTTCCGCATAGCGGTTGAGTTTAGGGGTCGGGGTTTGGTTAGGCAAGTTGTCAGCGTGACGAAAAAATCGGACTCCCCGCCGCTGCCAGGCTGACGCCGCGCCATGCGCATCGCCCTTATCGAACCGGACGTGCAACACGCCAAACTGGTCGACCGGCTCATCTTCGCCGGCGGCCATGTGTGCCAGCACTTCACCACCAGCGCCAAGTTCCTGCAGCGCGCCCGCGACGAATACTTCGACCTTCTGATCACCGAAAGCTGGGCCGGCGACCATTGCGCCGAGGACGTGATCCCGCGCGCACGCTCGATCCTGCCGGGCCTGCCCATCATGATGATGATCACCGAGCCGCGCGAAAGCCAGATCGTCGCCGCGCTGCACGCCGGCGCCGACGACTGCCTGAGCAAGCCGGTGCGCGGCCCCGAAATGCTGGCGCGCGTCGAGGCGCTGCAACGCCGCGCGGGCCTGCGGCGGCCGGCGAACCGGCGGCGCAACGTCATCGGCGGCTATGCGTTCGACGCCGCCAGCTTTACCGTGACCTTCCGCGATCTGAGCGTCATCCTGACGCCCAAGGAATTCCGTCTCGCCCTGCTGCTGTTCAGCAACCTCGCGCGCCCGGTACCGCGCGCGCACATCCTCGAAACCGTGTGGACACGGAGCCGCGACGTCAAGTCGCGCACCGTCGACACGCATGCGTCGCGGGTACGCACCAAGCTGCAGTTGCGCCCCGAACTGGGCTATTCGCTGGTGCCGGTCTATGGTTACGGCTACCAGCTCGACCCGGTTCCGCTGGAAAACGCGGCCGACGCGGGCTGACGCATGCGGGGTATGCGGCGTGCAGAATGTGAAAATCGAGGAAACGCTATAATATGGAGCTGAACGATAGCTCCCCAAAATGCAGCTTCTAACGATCGGAATCAACCATCACACTGCGCCTGTCGCCTTGCGCGAACGCGTGGCGTTTCCGCTCGAACAGATCAAGCCCGCCCTCGACACCTTCAAGGGCATCTGGCTGGGCCGCATGGCGCCCAATGCGCCGGAAGCGGCGATCCTGTCCACCTGCAATCGCACCGAACTCTATTGCGTCACCGACGACCTCGCCGCGCGCGAGGCCGCGATCCAGTGGCTGTCGAAATACCACAACCTGCCGATCGACGAACTCGCGCCGCACGTCTACGCACTGCCGCAGTCCGAAGCGGTGCGGCATGCGTTCCGCGTCGCGTCGGGGCTCGACTCGATGGTGCTCGGCGAAACGCAGATCGTCGGACAGATGAAAGACGCGGTGCGCACCGCGTCCGAAGCCGGCGCGCTCGGCACCTATCTGAACCAGTTGTTCCAGCGCACTTTCGCCGTCGCGAAGGAAGTGCGCAGCACGACCGAAATCGGCGCGCAGTCGGTCTCGATGGCTGCCGCCGCGGTGCGGCTCGCGCAGCGCATTTTCGACAAGATCGCGAATCAGCGCGTGCTGTTCATCGGCGCGGGCGAAATGATCGAGCTGTGCGCGACGCACTTCGCCGCCCAGCATCCGCGCGAGCTCGTCGTCGCGAACCGCACCGCCGAGCGCGGCATGCGGCTCGCCGAGCGCTTCAACGGCCGGGCGATTCCGCTGTCGGAACTGCCGGCGCGCATGCACGAATTCGACATCATCGTGTCGTGCACGGCGTCCACGCTGCCGATCATTGGCCTCGGCGCGGTCGAACGCGCCGTGAAAGCGCGCCGCCACCGTCCGATCTTCATGGTCGACCTCGCCGTGCCGCGCGACATCGAACCCGAAGCCGGCCAGCTCGAAGACGTGTTCCTCTACACCGTCGACGACCTCGGCGCGATCGTCCGCGAAGGCAATGCGTCGCGGCAAGCCGCAGTCGCGCAGGCCGAGTCGATCATCGAAACGCGCGTGCAGAACTTCATGCAGTGGCTCGACGCACGCAGCATCGTGCCGGTGATCCGCCATATGCACACGCAGGCCGACGCGCTGCGCCGCGTGGAAGTCGAGCGTGCGCAGAAAATGCTCGCGCGCGGTGACGACCCGGCCGCCGTGCTCGAAGCGCTGTCGCAAGCGCTCACCAACAAGCTGATCCATGGCCCGACGCACGCGCTCAATCGCGCGAGCAGCGACAACCGCGACACGCTCATCGAGCTGATGAGCGGCTTCTACAAACACTCCGGCTCCTCGGAGCGTTAGCGGCGCTCGCCGCATCGTGCGCGCCACACAGCATGTGGCTCGTCACGCGTCTCCGTCCCGGGCCTTCGCCCGCCCCTGGCAGCCTTCCTTTCCGGAGCCCGCTCCGCTACCCGTCCGATGAAAACGAGCATGCAACGCAAGCTCGACCAGCTCACCACCCGGCTGGCCGAACTGAACGACCTGTTGAGCCGCGCCGACATTACCTCGAACCTCGACCAATACCGCAAGCTCACGCGCGAACACGCGGAGCTGGGGCCGGTCGTCGAGCAATACGCGCTGTGGCGCCAGGCGCAGAACGACGCGGCCACCGCGCAGGAACTGCTCGCCGATGCCTCGATGCGCGATTTCGCCGAAGAGGAAATCCGCGCCGCGCGCGAGCGCATGGAGACGCTCGGCGTCGAGTTGCAGAAAATGCTGCTGCCGAAAGACCCGAACGACGACCGCAACATCTTCCTCGAAATCCGCGCGGGCACCGGTGGCGACGAATCCGCGCTGTTCGCGGGCGACCTCTTGCGCATGTATCTGCGCTTTGCCGAGCGCAATCGCTGGCAGGTCGAGATGATGTCGGCGAGCGAGTCGGACCTCGGCGGCTACAAGGAAGTGATCGTGCGGATCGCCGGCGAGGCCGCGTATTCGAAGCTCAAGTTCGAGTCGGGCGGACATCGCGTGCAACGCGTGCCGGCCACCGAAACGCAGGGCCGCATCCATACGTCGGCCTGCACGGTCGCGGTGATGCCCGAGGCGGACGAGATCGGCGAAGTCGAAATCAATCCGGCCGATCTGCGCATCGACACGTTCCGCGCGTCGGGCGCGGGCGGCCAGCACATCAACAAGACCGACTCGGCGGTGCGCGTCACGCACTTGCCGACCGGCATCGTCGTCGAATGTCAGGACGACCGCTCTCAGCACAAGAACAAGGACCGCGCGCTGAAGGTGCTCGCCGCGCGCATCAAGGACAAGCAGGCCAACGAGCAGCAGGCGAAGGAAGCGGCCACGCGCAAGAACCTGATCGGCTCGGGCGACCGCTCGGAGCGGATTCGCACCTACAACTTCCCGCAGGGACGCCTCACCGATCACCGCATCAACCTGACGCTGTATCGCCTCGATGCGATCATGGACGGCGATCTCGGCGAACTGATCGCGGCGCTCGTCAGCGAGCATCAGGCCGAGCTGCTGGCCTCGCTCGGCGACGCGGACTGACGCCGCGCCGGCCCGAATGACTGAATGAAGCCTCGACGATGAGCGACGCCCCCTCGCCTCCCCTCACGCCGCCCGCCACGGCTGGCGCGTTGTTGCGCGCGTCGCCGCTGCCGCGGCTCGAAGCGCGGATTCTGCTCACGCACGTGCTCGGCTGGCGGCAAACGCAGCTGATTACGCGCGGCGACGAAGCGCTCGATCCCGCGAGCGTCGAGCGTTACCGCGTGCTCGAAGCGCGCCGCGCGGCCGGCGAGCCGGTCGCGCAACTGGTCGGCACGCGCGAGTTTTTCGGGCTCGAATTCGCCGTCACGCCGCACGTGCTGATCCCGCGTCCCGAAACCGAACTGCTGGTCGAAACCACGCTCGCGGCGCTGGAACACCGGTCGCGGCCGTGCGTGCTCGATCTCGGCACCGGCACCGGCGCAATCGCGGTGGCGCTCGCGGCAACGCGGCCCGACGCGCGGCTCTGGGCGCTCGACCGCTCCGCCGACGCGCTCGCAGTGGCCTCGCGCAACGGTATGCGTCTGCTCGACGGCAATCGCCCGGGCGGCCCCGTGACGTTTCTGCAAAGCGACTGGTACGGCTCGCTCGACGCGGCGCTGCGCTTTGACGCGATCGTCAGCAATCCGCCGTATATCGCGAGCGGCGACCCGCATCTGCAGCAAGGCGATCTGCGTTTCGAGCCGCGTGGCGCGCTCACCGACGAAGCGGACGGCTTGAGCGCGATCCGCGCGATCGTCGCCGGCGCGCCCGCCCGCCTCGTCGCCGACGGCGTGCTGTGGATCGAGCACGGCTACGACCAGGCCGAAACCGTGCGCGCGCTGCTCGCCGCGCGGGGTTTCGCAGCGGTCCGTTCGGAGCGTGACCTCGCCGGCATCGAGCGGATCAGCGGCGGCATGTGGCGCGGCGGAGCGGCCTGACCGCGCGCGCCAGCGGAGAGGAAATCGCGCACGCACGGCCCGCCGCACGAACCCTGCCGGACGATGCGGCCCCGGCTGGCCGTACCGAAATCCGCTATCATTTCAGCCTATTCCCTACACATATCGGAACCGCAAGGTCAGCCATGGATACGCAACAACGCATCAAGCAAATCGTCGACGGCAACAACGTCGTCCTCTTCATGAAGGGCTCGGCCCAGTTTCCGATGTGCGGCTTTTCCGGCCGTGCCATCCAGATCCTGAAGGCATGCGGCGTCAGCGAAATCGAGACCGTCGACGTTCTCAAAGACGACGAAATCCGCCAGGGCATCAAGGTGTTCTCGAACTGGCCGACCATTCCGCAGCTGTACGTGAAGGGCGAATTC
>Ga0154001_1000132_pt1 | contig 20931 bp, 22 predicted proteins | sample TSNJ085MetaG_FD_104699 | JGI IMG/M metagenome (GOLD analysis project Ga0154001, IMG submission 104699) | Attine ant fungus gardens microbial communities from New Jersey, USA - TSNJ085 MetaG | ecosystem: Host-associated > Fungi > Mycelium > Unclassified | place: USA: New Jersey, Wharton State...
CTCGGCGCGTCGAGCGGCGCGCCGGGACTGCTCGCGGCGAGCGGCGACCTGCTGCCGTCGCGGCTTATCGACGCTTACCGGCGCGGCATCTTCCCCTGGTACTCGGACGGCCAGCCCGTGTTGTGGTGGAGCCCCGATCCGCGCATGATCCTGCGCCCCGCCGAATTCAAGCTGTCGCCGTCGCTGCGCAAGACGCTCAAGCGCGTGCTGCGCGACGATGCATGGGAAATCCGCGTCGATCACGATTTCGCCGCCGTAATGCGCGCCTGCGCGCAAGCGCCGCGACGCGGACAGCGCGGCACCTGGATCACGGCCGACGTCGTCGAGGCGTATTCGTCGCTGCATCGGATGGGCGATGCGCACAGCATCGAAACCTGGTTCGAGGGCCGGCGCGTGGGCGGTCTGTATGGCGTGTCGTTCGGCACCATGTTCTTCGGCGAATCGATGTACACCGAGGTCACCGACGGCTCGAAAATGGCGCTGGCCGCGCTGGTCGGGCACCTGCGACGTCACGAAGTAGAAATGATAGACTGCCAGCAGAACACGTCGCATCTGGCGTCGCTGGGCGGGCGCGAGATAGCGCGCAAGGCGTTCGTCGCGCACGTTCGCGCGTCGGTTGGCGCACCGGCGATTCCGTGGCGCTTCGACAAGACCGCATGGGTCGAACTCTTCGCGCGCGCCGCATAGGAAGAATCAGGCCGAATCCGCTCCGCCGCCCGCGCCCATCAGGACCGGGGCCATGAACCGCCAGGCGCGCCGGGTTTGCATTACCAGAGACGCATCGAGAGCTGCCAACGTGACTCATCCCAACGAGCTGCCTCTTTCCCCGCTTTCAGCGCTGCAATTTTATGCAACGGCGCCCTATCCCTGCAGTTATCTGGACGGCCGCATCGCCCGCTCGCAGGTCGCCACCCCCAGTCACCTCATCAATTCGGACGTCTATACGGAACTCGTGAAAGCGGGCTTCCGGCGCTCGGGCGTCTTCACCTATCGCCCCTATTGCGACGGCTGCCGCGCCTGCGTGCCGGTGCGCGTGCCGGTCGAGCGTTTCCAGCCGAACCGCACGCAGCGCCGCGTGTGGAAAAAGCATGGCGAGCTGGTCGCCACCGTCGCACCGCTGCACTACGACGAGGAGCACTACACGCTCTACATGCGCTACCAGTCGGCGCGCCACGCGGGCGGCGGCATGGACCGCGACAGCCGCGACCAGTACGAGCAGTTCCTGCTGCAAAGCCGGATCAACTCGCGGCTCGTCGAATTTCGCGAACCGTCGCCGGAGCACCCCGACGCACCGGGCACGCTGCGCATGATCAGCATGATCGACATTCTCGGCGACGGGCTCTCGTCGGTGTACACGTTCTTCGAGCCCGGCCTGCCGCACGCGAGCTTCGGCACCTACAACATCTGCTGGCAGATCGAGCAGGCGCGCAGCCTGAACCTGCCCTACGTGTACCTCGGCTACTGGATTCGCGAGAGCCCGAAAATGGCCTACAAGGCGAATTTCCGGCCGCTCGAAGGTTTGCTCGACGGCGCCTGGCGGGTGCTCGATCCAACCAGTGTCGACCTGCCGCCGGTCGATCTCGCGATGCACGGCCGGCGCGGACCGCTGCGGCCGTAGCGGCTCCCTGACAGCAACGGCCCGGAGCAGGCAAACCGCGTTGTCGACGCCGGCCCCGCTCGCCGGCGCGGCCCATGTGCATGCCGCGTCCACCACGCTCCGGCGCCTTCCTACGCCCCGATCACGCCCCCAATCGGTCTCATCGAAGCCCAAAGCCGGTAAAATAACGGGTTCCCATTTTCCGGCCGTCCGGCTGCCTCGTCCCGTGCTCAGCTCCCTTTACCCGCTTGTTCGCGCCCGGCTCTTTCGCATGGACGCGGAAGACGCCCATCATCTGACCTTGCGCATGCTCGGCGCCATCGGCCGCACCGGCCTCGCCAGCGCGCTCGCGCCGCGCGTGCCGGACGCGCCGCGCACCGTGATGGGCCTCACGTTCCGCAACCCGGTCGGACTCGCGGCGGGGCTCGACAAGGACGGCGCGTGCATCGACGGCCTCGCCGCGCTCGGCTTCGGCTTCATCGAGATCGGCACCGTGACGCCGCGCGCACAGCCGGGCAATCCGCGCCCGCGCATATTCCGGCTGCCGCAGGCGAACGCGGTGATCAACCGGATGGGCTTCAACAACGCCGGCGTCGACCAGTTCGTGCAGAACGTGCAGGCCGCGCGCTATCGCGGCATCCTCGGGCTGAACATCGGCAAGAACGCCGACACGCCGATCGAGCGCGCCGCCGAAGACTATCTCTACTGCCTCGAACGCGTATATCCGTTCGCGAGCTACGTGACGGTCAACATCTCCTCGCCGAATACGAAGAACCTGCGCCAGCTGCAAGGCGCCGACGAACTCGACGCGCTGCTCGCCGCGCTCAAGGACAAGCAGCAGCGTCTCGCCGACCTGCACGGCAAGCTCGTGCCGCTCGCGCTGAAAATCGCGCCGGACCTCGACGACGAGCAGATCAAGTCGATCGCCGGCACCCTGCTGCGCCACCGGTTCGAAGGCGTGATCGCGACCAATACGACGCTCTCGCGCACCGCGGTCGCCGGCCTGCAGCACGGCGACGAAGCCGGCGGCCTGTCGGGCAAGCCGGTGTTCGACGCGTCGAACGAGGTGATTCGCAAACTGCGCGCCGAGGTCGGCGAGACGGTGCCGATCATCGGCGTCGGCGGCATTTTCTCGGGCGAGGACGCGCGCGCGAAGCTCGCGGCCGGCGCGTCGCTCGTGCAGCTCTATACCGGTTTTATCTATCGGGGGCCGGCGCTCGTCGCCGAATGCGCACAGGCGTTGCGCTGAAATCAGCCGGCGCGCCGCCCCGGAATATAGACATAAACAAACGATATTTTTGCTTCGATAGTTTTGTTTGTTATGCTCACCGCCGTCACAATGCCAAACGAACAAAAAGGAACCCAATGAAATTTGGCCTGTTGAAAAAACTGCTGGTTGCCGCCTTGATCGGCACGTCGTTGACCGCCGTCACCGCGCACGCGGAAGACCTGCTCGACCAGGTCAAGCAGCGCGGCACGCTGCGCATCGGCCTCGAAGGCACCTTCCCGCCGTTCAACTCGAAAGCGCCGTCGGGCGAGCTGGTCGGCTATGACGTCGACATCGCCAGGGCCGTCGCCGCGAAGCTCGGCCTGAAGCCGGAGTTCATCACGACCGAGTGGAGCGGCATCATCGCCGGTCTGCAGGCGGGCAAGTTCGACGTGATCGTCAACCAGGTCGGCATCACCGATGCGCGCAAGCAAGCGCTCGACTTCTCGCCGGCCTACACGTATTCGGCCGCGCAGCTGATCCAGCGCAAGGACGACACGCGCCAGTTCAAGTCGCTCGACGACCTGAAGGGCAAGAAGCTCGGCGTCGGTCTCGGCACGAACTACATGGACATGGCGAAGTCGGTGCCGGGCATCGACGTGAAGACCTACCCGGGCGCGCCCGAGTATCTGCGCGATCTGGCCGCCGGCCGGCTCGACGCGGCCTTGAACGACCGTCTGATGCTCGCGTACCTGCTGAAGAACTCGCAACTGCCGCTGCGCACCGGCGCGAACGTCGGCACCGCCCCCCCGTCGGGCATTCCGTTCAGAAAGGGCAACCCGAAGTTCGCCAAGGCGATCGAGGACGCGATGACCCAGCTCGAAGCGGACGGCACCTTCACGAAGATCTCGGACAAGTGGTTCGGCATCGACGTCAGCAAGCCGATCCAGTAACACGCGCGTCGTAAATGGTGAAACGAAGGGCGGCATCGTTGGCGATGCCGCCCTTCGCGTTTTTGCGGCGAGCGCGGTGCGGGACCCGATCCGCGCGTCGCGTATACCCCGAGCCGCACCGCGCAAGCCGCGCCGTCACGCCCGCCAAAGTTTATGATGTGCGCTTTGCGCATCCCCAAGAACACCGCCCATGTCCATCACTTCCCTGCTGATCCAATCGCTGCCCGTGCTCGCGCAGGGCGCCTTGCTGACGATCAAGTTCGCGATCCTGTCGATGATCTTCGGCCTGATCGGCGGCGCCGTGCTCGCGCTGATGGGCATCAGCCACAGCCGGCCGCTGAACTGGATCGCACGCATCTATGTGAGCGTGATGCGCGGCACGCCGCTGCTCGTGCAGATCTTCGTGATTTATTACGGGCTGCCGAGCTTCGGCATCTCGCTCGATCCGACCCCGGCCGGCGTGATCGCCTTGTCGGCGAACGTCGCCGCGTATCTGTCGGAAAGCATGCGCGGCGCGATTCTCGGCATCCACCAGGGCCAATGGCTCGCCTCGTATAGCCTCGGGCTGTCGCGCCGTCAGACGCTGCGCTACGTGATCGCGCCGCAGGCACTGCGCATCGCCGTGCCGAGTCTGTCGAACAGCCTGATCAGCCTCATCAAGGACACCTCGCTCGTGTCCGTTATCACCGTGACCGAACTGCTGCGCAGCGCGCAGGAAATGATCGCGTCGACCTATCAGCCGCTGCCGCTTTATCTCGCCGCCGCGGCCGTGTACTGGGTGCTATGCCAGGTGCTCGAATGGGCGCAGCGCTGGTACGAACGGCGTCTGTCGCTGCCGACGCGGCATTGAGCGCCGCGCGGTCCGGGGCTCTCTGGCCGGCCCGGATTTCTGCTCGTATTTCCGCTCGTATTTCTGCTCGCACGCCGGCCCATTCATCGACTCGTTCGTCCCCTCGTTCGCCCACTCACTCCCCGGCGAACTTCACCCCGAGCGCCGCGCGCGCCGCATCGGCCATCGCGATCATCTGCAGCGACGTCGCGTGCGGCATCAGCGTGCTTTCGAGCCGTCCCGCGCGAATCAGCTCGCAGAAGTGCACAGTCTCGTAGTTCAGCCCGCCGCCTTCGAACGGCTCGTCGAGTTCGACGACGCGGCCATCGGCATAGCGGATCGTCGCGCGCGACGGATTCCACCACGGCTCGTGCAGCGTCACATGGCCGCCCTGCGCCATCAGCAGCGCATCGCCCTTGCCGTGCAGATCGAGTCCGCAGAACAGCTGCGCGATGCCGCGCTCGTGCTCGCTGTTGAGGCTCGCGAACGTATCGACGCCGCTCGCACCGAGCCGGCCGAACGTCTGCACGCCGCGTGGCGCGCCGAGCCAGTCCACCGCGAGAAACATTTCGTAGATGCCGATATCGAGCAGCGCGCCGCCTGCATGCTCGAACGATAGCGACGGATGATCGGCCGGCACGCCCGGCACCGAACAGCCCGCGCGCACGAAGCCGACCTCGCCGATCGGCGCGGCCGCGAGCTGCTCGCGCAGCTTTCTGTAGAGTGGATAGAACGTCCGACAAAAAACACGATATAAATATTTGATTTATATATGTTTTGTTCGGATATCTTTTGCGTCGCCCCTATGCTGCCCCTATGCCGCAACGGGATCGAATCGACGCAATAACGGACGTTGTGTTTCGACAACTTATTCTACATTGTGCCCACACTTCCAACTGTAGGTGTGGGCATCTGTCCGACTCATTGCCCTATCGGATACCGAATGTGAAACCGGGTGTGTAGCGTTCCGGTTGCGTCCCATCCGCCGAATCGTTCGTCGTTGCTGATTCTTGCGGCGTTCGCTTCGTCGTATGTGTCATGTTGGCTTATGTCCGTATCCGACAGCCGTTCGTTCAACGCTAGGTTTTCCGTGCGGATGCGTTGGCGAAGGAATACAGTGAATTTTTCCGGGTTCATTCGGATTCTCCAAATAAAAAAAAACCGGCCACTAGGACCGGTCAAAAAGTCGGCGGTGATACCGTCAACGCCTTCTCGAAGAACTTAGATTTCGACGTGCGTTTCGCCTTGCTTGGCGATGTTCGCATCGTACAAATGCGCGTGCATGTCCTTCGCAAAGGTTTCCATCGTGGCAAGCGTCTTGCAAATTGCACCACTTGCTTTGAGTTCGGCGACGGCATCCGGTACTTGCTGAGTCATGCCGTCCATACGGAGCCGCATATGCGTTTCCGGCGCAAGACCAAGAATGAAACTTTCGCTAAGTTCCAGTTCGGCAAGCACGCGCGGATTCGTCAACGCTTGCTTTTGAATTTCGGCCATACCTTGCGGCGTCTTTGCCTGTTCCTGAATCCATCGGCCAATTGCGGCTTGGCGAACGTCGCCATTACGTGCGGCGGCGTCGTTGGCGTAGGCAGAGAACTTATTCATTGCGCTTGCGTCCATTTCGTTCGCAACTACCGTAAGCGCGGCATGAGCGGCGCTAATGTCAGCGGTCGCCTTGCCTACAACCTTAGCGGCGGCGGCGTGTTTGGCGGCCTCTGTACGGGTCGCGTCTTCCGACAGGCGGGCAACCTTGTCCGTAGCATCGCGGACGGCCATATGCGCTTTCAGAATGAATGGCTTCGCGCTTACATGCGCGGTTTCGGGATCGCCAAGCCATGCACGACGACCAGTGTCCGTATCGGCGATTCGGGCGAATGCTTGCGAACGTTCGCTAGTGTTAAGGGTGAGTCGTTTCATTTCGAGAAGTCCTATAATTTAGTTACGAGTTACGCCGGACCATTCATTGATAACAGATTCGGCGTTAGTAGTTAATGGTTTCACTGCGTTACGTCTTTTGTCCATCAATGCAGCGTCAAATTTCAATGATTCGTTTTGTTGTTTCTGTGCTGCAATTTCCCAATCAGATTCGTTTTCGAAATGCGGAACTAACATAAACTTGCCTTTAAACTGGCCAAGTTTGCCGCGTCCGACGAATCCTTTTGGGACATAACCGATTTGCCAAACGATCGTATCACTATCAGGTCTGCCCACACTTTCGTTTGCGAAATAATGCAAAACCTTGTTGGTCGTTCGCTTGGCAAGTTGTTTGATTGCTTCCAGCTTTGCAACCCGCCTTGATAGCAGTTTGCTCATTACTTGCCTTCCAATGCATCGAGTCGCTTTTCGATATCCGACGTTTCAATAATGCGAGCGGTTATCGCAAGCATGTTCGCCATTTTTGACGTGCTATTAACGTCAACGCAACCGGATTTCGAAAGCGCGTAAAGAACGGCCAATTCTTTCTTCACGTCCTGTAGGGTTTCAAGCTTCGGAATTACTTGCTGCCATGCACGGGCTTTGTCGACGGTCATAACTTCACCCGCTTCGCCTGTAACCGGCACACTTGCCGCTTGTGGCGGGGCGTTGGCCGGTTCGGAGTTCGGCGGGGTTTTGCCCCATCCACCCTGTTTCGGTTGCGGCGCTTTACCCCAATTTTGATTTGAATTACTCATTTGCGGTTTCCTTTTGGATAATGCGCGGCTCCCATTCGTGGCGCTGAAACACCGCATTACCGGCCCGCAACAAAGCAATCAGCTTTACTCGCAATTCTGCCAGCGGAAAATCAGATTTGGCAACCTTTTTTTCTGCGAAATAGGCGTCCAGAGCATTATTTTGCCGTGTGAAAGTAACCATTGGATGTTCAATCGAATAAGCGTGTGCGAATTCGGTTGTATATTCCGATTCTTCAAATAGATTTTCGCGCCGATATTCCAATCTGTTTAGAACGGACTTTTGCAAATCGGCCGTTACAACTGCCAATTCTTTCGCGACACCCGCAATTACATGTTCATCGCTAAACGCGCGAAATCCTTGCGACCGCGCGTACAGTTGAAAATGTTTAATATCTTCGCCAACCATGTTTGCAACCGCTTCGGCAATCAGACCATCATGATTTTCTTTATTCGTTCTGCGTTCGGATGCTACAACAATCTTAACTCCAAGCGCCGTCCCAAACGGGTCATGACCTCGCATCCCAAATACAGATTTTCCTAATACCGTTTGAGCGAAATATTCGCGAAACAGTTGTCCAATGGTCTTGTTCATTTGCTTGTCCAGTTGTTGCTAATCGGTCCGTTGGATTGCTGCGGCTTTGCTTGTGTGCCCACACCTTCGGCTTGCTGTTGTTCCGCCCGTCTTGCCGCGCGTTCGGCTTTCTTCGCTTCGTTCTGCCGACGCTCATATTCGCGGCGTCGGGCCTTGCGTTCTTCGTCCGGTATGACTTGCCGCCGACGTTCGTCAATCCGAACCATGTTCCAAAGCGGTGGCGGTTTCGTTGCTTCGGCGATCAACCAAGGGAACACATTCGCGTTGCCTTCGTAACTTGGTTTGGGGTCCGAACTAAATTCATCATTCATCTTCGTTCCTTAAATGGGACAAGTTAGGGGCACCAAATTCGCCACTTCTCTAACTCGTTGATTTCGTTTTACTATTCTGTTCGATTGTTCGGAAACATGATCCGATAGACTCATTCGCCGAAATTGCAAGCCCCTAGAGCCGTTCCCGATCGCCACCCTTGCCTACCCTTCGCCGACCATCGCAAGCCCGTCAGAGACCCGGAAAATCGCCCCGCGCCCCATTGCTGCCAGATTAATCCAATCCGCAATCGGTTAACAGGGGTTCGGGCGATTAAATTTGCATTTCGACGTTTAATACCGGGTACTTCGTCAGTTAATGCGTACACATATTCAGGGGACTGCCAGCATTGCATAGCGCATTGCTTCAGACGGGATGCTGTCGTATTTCAATGCTTATTTTCATTTTCCTATTCAGTTCCAAATTCGGCTTAGACGGGGAGGGGGGCAAAGGCGCGCGATTGTTACCCACACTCTCACTTTTTCTAATTTTCGTCCAACATTTTTCATGGTCGTAACCGATACTCGATCCAATTCAATAATTCACGATATAAATATGGGAAATCTACTAAAGCTAGTAAATATAAGGGTGTTGTAGATTGTTGTAGTTCTGTTGTAACCGCTATCCCTTACCCTGCTTGACTGTTGTAGTGTTGTAACTGTTGTAGCGGGGAATAAACGCCCTTTTTTATGCCACCCTTGCCCCTTACTTCGCTTTCGATCTACAACAGTTACAACACTGCAACAGCCCCGCCACATAAGACTGTTGTAGTAAAACAGTGCTACAACAGTGCTACAACATATGTCCATACGACCCGGCCAGTGTAGGTACAATCAATTCGATTGCGACCGGTTAATTCTTGCAACGGTATCGCGAAATACTTCAATGTCGCAAACCTGATAGATTTCGCCGCCGATTTCCTTATCTTCGCCGTTCTTCGGTCGTGCGCCGCTAGTCGGACGTTTGATTTCGCCGTTGCGTTCCATCGACATTAGAATACGGTCTAGCGTGCTGTATTCACCTTGTTTCGTGTTAGCGAATCCGTCTCGATTCGTTACATTCATTTGGATAAAAGCGCGCGGGATAAACATGGCATTGCGCAAATACGGCCAATTGACGCGATTTGGGAACTTGTGGGCAACTTCGCCCGGTTCCATACGCAACCATTTCACAATCGCGGATTCGATTTTTTCTTGTCGTGCCGGATCGGTTTCGCCGCCACCGGTTTGACCGTTGACAATCTTTGAATAAATTCGGTGTGCGTCAGTTAAGCAAAAATGATATGCCCATTCGGCAATCGATTCGCTAATGACCGTATCGCTTTCAATCCCGAGCGCAATTAATGCGGCAAGACGTTTCGATTTTTCGATAACACGGCTCATAACGTGTTCGAAAGTAGAATCCTTTCGCCTGTTTTGCGCGTCAATCAATTGTCTGTCCCATAGCTCGAATGCTTCCCGCGCACCGTCAGTCATTTCAATTGCGAACGGCTTGTATTCGCCGTGTTCGTTGACGCCCTTCGTTTTGCAGAACTTTGTCAACCGACAAAGCCATTGCGCCAAATCAGGATCGATGCCCACGCTTCCGGCGTCAGGATTGCTATACGGAATGTCGCCGACGTGTTCCAACGTCAACAGGCGCGGAATGAATCCGCTAGTACGCGACGTTTCATCAATTAGGGCGTAAAAGGATTCAGGCGTTGATGCACCGACAAACGAGAATGCGGGGGATTCCAACGGCTTCGTATTGTTTTCGGCTTTCGCATATACGCGCATAGGCATGATTTTTCCGGGACCGGACGATGTAAACAGCGTCAGATATGCCGATTGCTTTTTGGCGCTTTCTTCGTCGCGCGGCTTGCCCATAATCACGCGCAGTTCGTCTTGAAATTCGTCGTTAAACACGACAAGCGATTGACGTTCAGCAACATCGCGATGCAACGCGGAACCGGATACCGCAACGCCGCCGACGAAATCCGAGACGCTACCGTATATGGTGGTAGGGTCGTATTTGGCAATCATTGCCGTCAACTCGCGCGCTAACGTGTGCGGCGCATCGCGTAGGATATTCTTTCCGCGCCCCGTACCGGCCAGCAACATTACATACAAATTCAGGCCCATACGATCAACGCAAAACGCACGTCCTGCGATACCGGCAACCAAGCCGATAGCCGTTGCCAGTGCGGATGCTTCAACCTGTTTGTATGCGTTGTCGTAAAAGTGTTGCGCCAGTTCGCCGAGCTTTCCGGGCGGGAAACTATAGTTGCTCATTAGGATTTCGTGTTCATTAGGGTTTTCGTATGGTTGTGTTTAGGGGCATCAATACGGCGAACTTCTTAACTCTTTGATTCGACAACCGATTTCGGATTGATTGTTCGGATTATCAATCCGCTTACTCGTCCAACTCTTTGCGCTTTGCTTCCAGCTTCCGAACGAGTGCCTTTACTTCGTCGTTCGTCTTACCGGCGATATAGGCACGGTTGATTGCTTCCACTTCGACAATCGGCCACACAACGGCACGACTACCAACCGGAATAGACTTCGGGAACAGACCGTCAGCAATACGGGCATAAATCGACGTTTTCCCCAATCCGGTCATTTGCATAACGGCGGGCAACCGGAGAACTTGCGGCGCAACGGTTTGATTCATTTCATTTCCTTTTTAGTTCGTTTTAAGCCGTCTCGATTTGCTGCGGCCTGATGAAATGAATTATTAACGACACCGTAAAAACGACGCAATAAAAATAATTTTTCGGCGAAGGATTGACCATTTATCTAGATACTGAAGGCACCGCGCCACAAGGCTTCGCGGACATCCGAAAGAAAAATAATCACATTTACAAGTAAAATTTTAACGGTAAGCCTATTTCCGAAATGCGGGTATTTTTTTGGCTGAATTAATTAACGATTCGGTGGAATAGATGACGGTTTAATTCCCGAAGCGCTATCGCTTTGAAAATGTCCGGTTGCGGCCCAGGTATTGAGCACTGCCCACACCTTGCGGGTGATAGACGTGAAAACGCCCCATCGGCTTACGCGTCAGGGGCGCTATGGGCTTGCGGCGGTTCGGCTAGGGGTGGATGTGTCCGCGCGGCGCTATTGGCTCGCGGCGGCTTCCATGCAATCCCGATAGGCGATGATTCGGGCTTCATCCGGAGACTTTCGCAGATAGGTTTCATCGGTATAGACCATGTTTGCCATCCCACTAAATGCCGATTTCAAATTCGGGTCGCTAATTCTGGCCGTGATTTTGGCTTGGACTTCGTACAACATTTTCCCCGAATCGCGGTCGCGCACGACCAATGCGGCAATGTCGCCATTGGTACGGCAAATCGTTGCGTCATCAACCCCGGCAGCGTTGCTGATTGCCGGTGCGCTCAAAGCTATAGCCAATGCAAATGCTTTAATTTTCCTCACTCTGTTCCCCGTTGTATGTGTGGGCACAGCTTACGCTGTAGCTTGTTCGTTTTGTTCTTCGGTTGCGGCAACCGGCGCGGCTTCAAGATATGCCGCCCAATCGGCCATGATTTTACGACGCGGCTCAAGAAGGTTCGAACGGAAATACGCCCGTTCGGTTTGGTCTTTCAGTTTGTGCGCTAGGCAAAACTCGATTGCCTGCCGGTCGTATTCGTTGTTACCGGCCCAATCGCGGAAACTTGACCGTGCCGTACCGTGTTGGGTTGCGTCGTATCCAAGCCTTTTCACGCGAGCAATCATGGTCGTCGTGCTAATCGGCTTGCCACGGTTCGCCGTGAACACATAGTCGTTCGGTTCCGGCTTGCGGCCATGCAATGCGGCAAAGATAACGCGCATGGTGCTAAGGATTTCAAGCGCCGATTCCGACAGCGGTACAACGTGGTCAATTTCCTTTTTCATGTTTTCGGCGGGAACGTTCCAATCGTTGCCCATAACCTGTTCCCATTGCATAAAGCGCACTTCGTCCCGCCGTGCCGCCGTCAGGACCGAGAACCGCAACGCCAACGCGCCAACGTCGCCTTTCGCCCTCAAGTCGGCGTAAAACTTCGGAACGATGCGCCAATCGACCGCCGTGTAATGCCCTTTCTTTCGAATGGAACCCGGCGCGGGCAACACGAATTCTAGTGCGCCGCGCCAACGTGCCGGGTTATCGCCAGTGCGGTAGTTCGCGGCGGGTGACGTTGCGTAATCCAACACTTTCCCAATGCGGTCTAGAACGCGGACGGCGGTTTCGGTCTTCTCAAACCAAAACGATTCATTTTTCAGTAGCGCGGCAACGTCAGCGGTTGTTATGGCGGCAACGTTTTTCGGTCCGATATGCGGCGCTACATACGTCGCAAGCGTCGATTCCCATTGTTGGCGATGCTTCGCCGACCATCCACCGCCCTTGTTCGCGATGAATTCGGCGGCGGTTTCGTCAAACGTCCGCCCCTTCCGCGTAGGGTCGTTCGGCATCGGCTTACCGGCCAATCGTGCGCGTTCGGCTTGAAAGAACGGTTTTGGGTCTTCGCCTTTCGCCAAGTGGCCTTTGGCAACGTCCGCTTTCCGCTTAGCGTCCGTCAAATTGTTATCGGTCTTTGAGTAGGCACCGAAGCCAAGTTCGCATTGCTTGCCACCGAACGAATAGCGGAACAACCAACCCTTAACGCCCGTATCGGTTACGCGCAAATACACATCGCTGTTGACTACCTTATGACGCCCCGGTTCGGTGATCGTTTCGACTTGGCGCGCGGTTATTGTTTCGGCTTTCCTGCCCATATGCTGCCCCTTTCACACAACAGATTAGAGGGGTCCATATTAAACCGTAGCGAACGATGCTGCAACGCAAGTCTTTGATTTCAGTAACCTTTTCGAACTATTGCGATCCGGAACGAACGATGGTTTTTCGGTTAGAACGGCGGCTTCATCGCTTCCATGAAGAGCCGTTGCGAAGCATACGCAACCGCGAGCACGCGTTCGAGCTGCGGCCGGTTGATCGTGGCGGGCTTCTCGCACAGCACGTGCAGACCGGCCTGCAACGCGGCGATCGCATAGTCGGCGTGGCTGTCCTGATGCGTCGCGATATAGAGTGCGTCGATGCCGCTCGCAAGCAGCGCCTCGAAACTGGCGTAGACGGCGCCGCCGAATTCGTCGGCGAAGGCCTGCGCCGGTTCCGCGCGACGCGACCACAGCGCGGCAAGCCGCGCCTGCGGCACATAGCCGAGCCCCTGCGCGAAACGGCGCGCAATGCGCCCGGTGCCGACGATTCCCCACCGGATCACGCGCGGCGTGTCCGCCGCGGGCGTGGCTTCGTGCATCGGCTCGTGCGCTGCCAACGTTGCATCTGTCATCGTGTCTTCAGGGTCCGTGCGGTTCAGGAGAGCCGTCATTGTCGCGCACGAAACGCATGTCGCCCATGCCTGCCGTGCGCGAATGCGCTCCGTCTACCGCACGCTCCCGCGCACACCGCTCAGCCGCGCGCGGCGATGCCCTCGCCCTCGCCTGCGCCGTTGCGCTCACGCGCGCGTCGACGGCTCCGCCGAAAACCGGCCGCTGAGCTCTTCGGCGGTGTAGTCGATCATCGCGAGCGAGGCGATTTCCGCTTCTTTCGGATCGCGCCGCTCGATCGCCTCGACCACGCGTCGATGCGAGGCGATCGCGGTTTCGCCCAGATCGTCCTTGTCGTGCATGATCGGATTGACGGTCGACAGCGCACCGCGAATGATCGCCGCCATCTGCTTGAAGAACTGGTTGCCGCTTGCGATCACGATGCGCGTGTGGAACAGCTCATCGGCTTCCTGATAACCGGGCTCGCCGGGGCGAATCAGGCGAAACGCCTCGAACGCCTCGCGGATCGCCGCAACGTCGACGGCACCGCCGCGCGCGGCCGCCTGCGCCGCCGCGCGCGGCTCGATCAGAATGCGGAACTCGATCACGTCGCGCAAAAACAGCGGATCAGGCTTCGCGCGAAAACGCCAGTTCACGACGTCCTCGTCGATCATGCGCCAATCGCTCATGGGCCGGATGCGCGTGCCGATCTTCGGCCGCACGTCCAGCATGTCGCGCGCGAGCAGCATCGAGAGCGCCTCGCGCATCACGGTGCGGCTCACGTCGAACTCCTTCGAGAGCACGTCCTGCGGCGGCAGTATCGCGCCGTACTTCTCCTCGACGATGCCGGTGACGAGCCCGTCCATCACTTTGCTCACCAGCGAGCGATCCTTGTTTGCCTGTTCCATGACCTCTATCTCCCCGAAGCGGTGTTAACCCCGCGTAGCCTGTTGATTGAATGGCCCATACAAATCGTTTTTATGCATTTCACATTTTTTAACGATACGTTGCTAGCTTCGAAACGGATGCGCCAGTGGGACACTTCCTGACAGGGTTATCCCTCTGATGATTTGTTTCGTACCTGCAACGCGCGTGTTGTCGATCAACGCCAAACTGGCCTCTCAAGCGTGCCTGCATTGCGAAGTTTGCATAGTGCGAATACGCACGTTGCCGGATGAAATTGTCTGATTTGCACGAATGGGGAGGCGACCTGGTGGCGCTGCGGTTGCACTGAACTCCGGCGTGGTTGCGACCGGTATCGAAGGAAGTTGAAAGACTGAATGGCGTGGCCGATGCGCGCGCGAATTGAGCGGCGTGCCACTCGACCCACCACCCGGCTCGCCGGCATGCCGCGCGGGCGGCCGGTTTCGTGTTCCCGGGTTGTCACGCTCACGCGTTGCCGGACGCATCGCCGATACCGGAATAGTCGACACGCAGCACGGATACAAGGCGTTCTCTTTCAGGCATGACAACCGTCATCCGGCGATAGAGACATCCCGGCGCATTGATACGGATTCCGATGCATCTCCGTAACAGGTACACCCGCATGAGCACGCTCAGTCGCCACCGATCAACGTGGCGGCAGACCCAACCGCGCGCCCGACGCCCTCACTCGCATGCGCGGCATCACAACAACTCGAACGTATCGACGAACGATTCGCCGTCGCGGGCGCGTCGTCGCTGACCGAAGCGCAGCTGACTGCCGTGCACCTGGCGCGTGAGTCCGATGAACGGCACGCCGTGTTCGAGGTACGGCCCTTCGGTCTTGCGAAAACCGAACTGCTCGTAGAAACCGCGCAGTCCGACCGGTGCGCTCACGCGCGCGGCGCGTCCGGGCCAGCGTTCGGCCACCGCGTCGAGCACTCGTTCGATCAGCAGTTCGGCGGTACCGTCACCACGCCGCAGCGGACTCGTCAGTACCTTGTCGATCATGATCTCCGGATCTTCCGCATCGCCGGGATGCACGCGTGCATAAGCGAGGATCGGCATCGGCCGCGTCATGTCGTCGGCTGCGAAGACGTGCAGCGCGTGCTCGTCGCGGCCGTCCGCATCGAGACAGACATGCGACTGCTCGACGACGAACACCGCGCTACGCGCGCGCAGCACAACATATAACTCACGTGCTGACAGCTGATCGAATTCCAGCGTTTTCCAGTTCATCATGCCCTCGACGGTCAACAGGTTCAGCGGGACAGTACATGTCATGCCTCGCCCGACGGCATGGCATGACATGACGGCCCCTCGTTATGGCAACACGTTACGTGCGTGAAACGCCCGTTTCCGTACGGCATCGCACTGACGCTGGACTTTGATCATTCTTAAATGCCGCCTAACGAAGCGCGGCATCACGATGCGGCCTTCATCGCAAGCAGGCCGACGCGCCGCTCGCGGTTCCACTCAGCTTCGCATCGCATATGAACACACCGACGACCCGCATCTCGAATCATCGGCTCGACGCCGACGCATGGCCCGGCGATATACGCGTCTTGCGATGGAACGCGAGCGCAGCGCGCGCAATGTCCACGATGCCGGCGACGCGCACCGCGGCCGGAGACCGCGCATGAATCCCCTGCTGCCCCCCGCGCTCGCCAGCGCGCTGGCGACCTCGCCGCTGCCGCGACGGCCCGGCGGCCTATCCACGCCTCGGCTCGCCGGCACGCAGCCGCTCTGCGGCGCGCCATCGCGCCAGCACGTGCCGCATGCGCTGCATCAGGGCGAACGTGTATGGCAGGAAACCAACTGCTACGCCGATCTATGGATCGAACTGCTGCATGGCTTCGGCTTCGAGCCGCGCGCCGCCCTCGCGTTTACGGTCACGCAGGATTTCGAAGGCGATCAGTTCACCTGCTTCAAATTTCCGCTCGACGATCTGGAACGTCTGTACGGCACCCAGGTGCGTGAGCTCGCGATCTACGACTCGCTCGAAACGCGCGTGCTCGCGCAAACGTTGCGCGGCCATACCGTGCTCGTCGAAGTGGACGGCCATTACCTGCCCGATATGCGCGCGTCCTCGCATCGCAGCCCGCATCCGAAGACCACGATCGGGATCGACTTCGTCGACGTCGCCGCGCGCCGCATCGGCTACTTCCATAACGCCGGCTATCACCAGTTGGAAGGCGAGGATTACGACGGCGTGTTCCGCAAGCTGCCGCATTTCGCGGAGCAAGCCGGTCTGCTGTTCCCCTACGTCGAGTTCGCGAAACAGACGCGGCCGGCACTCGAAGGCATCGATCTCGCGGAAGCCTCGGCGGAACTGCTGTGCGCGCATCTGGAGCGGCGTCCGCTTATCAACCCGATTTCGCAATGGCGTGCCGCGTTTCCCGCGCATCTCGACACGCTGTTCGAACGCGGCGAGGCCTACCTCGACCTCTATGCGTTCAATCTGATGCGCCAGCTCGGCGCGAACTTCGAGTGTCTCTCGAAACATCTGCTATGGCTATTCGCGCAAGGCTTCGAGATTCCACCGACGATTCCGGCCGCGGCGCAGCGCATTGCGTCGGAGGCGATGGTGATGCAGTTCCGGCTCGTCCGCGCGATCGCGCGTGGACGTCGCGACGCATGCGAGGACTGCTTCGACGTGCTCGAAAGCGCTTATGAAAAGACGCTGCCGCCGCTTGCCGCGCTGGTGCGTTGACCTGCCGGCCTCGCACCGCACACTGCGCACCTCCCCCACACCCCGCAGGCATTCGACACGCTCGGCCTCACGAGCCATCTCGACCACGGCATTGGCGTTGTTTCGTCGACGTTACGTTTCGTCCATTCCCTGAACATCGCCGCCAGTCGCAAGTCGCGCGACACTCGCCGACACCCGGATACCGCAGCCATGTTTCGTCCTTGCAATGGATCGATGCATATGCACTAGCCGGCAAGCCGCGCGTGCGCCACGCGAAACGCGAATGGCCGCACATGCGGGGAGCCCACTTTATATCCTCTGACGTTGCAACTCGATGACGACCGTGCCGCGTCTCACTCTTTGGGTTCGAGCGGTTTTCGCGGCATCGAAGCGCGGCACTTCGTTCATATCATTGCCCCGCCCGCGCTCCCCGCGCGCGACTGGCTTCGTCTCTGGCTTCATCTCGCGCCGAGTCATCCGCGTATCGTTGCGAGGCTCTCCGTCGCGTAACCGGCAACCAACCGCGAAATGGTTGCAGATGCATCGAACGCAGACTTTAAAGCTGATGAAACAAACCCCGCATTCGGAGTGAAGTGTGCGGGGTCCATGCGTTATCCGCCATCGTCCAGAGCGAGTGGTCATCCGGTGCTGGCGCACCTTCACGAACCGCGTAAAACCCGGCTTCACGCGCAGCCAGGTGTTGGGTCCATCAAACCACTGTTGGTTGCCGCGCAACTTTTCCCCCTTCAAAAAGGGCTCCGCGCGCGCGCGCCGATGTACCGCATTTAACAGTTCTGAATCATTTCCTGCACGAGACCAACCGAGCATTAAAACGTGCATGAGACGCCAGGTTCAATTTTGCGACACTCTGGGCAGCCCCCTGCCAATCCGCTGAAATCCAGTCATATCAAGGGATTGAGCCAAACCGAAAGTTCTCATGCCATGCATCCTCCGAACCAGGGGGGTGTACATGAATGAAACAAAAACGATCCATTGCCCCCGTGCGGAGACAGGTCCTGATTCGTTGCACCGCGTCGGCATAAGCTTTCATTAAGGTTGGCACGGTCCTCGCTATTAGGTGAGCGCAACACAAGCGCCGTCGCAAACGAGAGCCACAAGAAGGGCTGCGGCGCAAAGGCCACATACGGGGCCGATCCTGCATCCATCGCTGCTCGCCAGGCAGCATGTTTCGGGGATGTGGGAATCGGATCAAATAAACAGAAAGTCGCATGAGACGCGACTTTCATGCGAGGACCGATCATGTTGACACTTCAATCCGATTTGCACGGTAACCATCTGCTGGGCGCGTTGCCGTCGCACGAATGGCAGGCGCTAGCTCCCCATCTCGAACTGGTTCACCTGCGCACCGAGCAGTTACTGTGCGACTCGGGTCAACGCATCCATCACGTGTACTTCCCCACCACCGCCATCATCTCGATGCTCTCGACGATGGAAGACGGCAGCTCCGTCGAAATCGCCGCGGTCGGCCGCGAAGGCATGACCGGCGTGCCGGTGCTCACCGGCGGCGAAACCATGCCGAACCGCGTGCAGGTGCAATGCGCGGGCTTCGCCTACCGGATGAGCGCCCAGGCGCTCAAGCAGCAGTTCTCGCGCTCCGACTTTCTGCGCCGCCTGATGCTGCTCTATATGCACGCGCTGCTCACGCAGGTCGCGCAGACCGCCGCGTGCAATCGCCATCACGCGCTCAGCAAGCAGCTGTGCCGGTGGCTTCTGATCGAAGTCGATCGCGTCGCCTCGAACGATCTGACCGTCACGCAGCAACTGATCGCCGACATGCTCGGCGTACGCCGCGAGGGCATCACCGAAGCGGCCGGCAAGCTGCACGACGAAGGCCTGATTCACCATAGCCGCGGCCATATCAAGGTACTCGACCGCAAGGGTCTCGAGGCCCGCGCCTGCGAATGCTATGGGCTCGTCAAGCGCGAATTCGATCGTCTGCTGCCGCGTCTGCGTCAAGCCGAGACCGTGGAATAAACATCGAACCTGGGTTGCACCGTTCGATTACCGGATCGTTATCTATGTTCAGGAATACCGCGCGATGCCTCGACGCCCTCTTCGTGATTGCCGGCGGCCTGCTCGCACACTGGATGCGTTTTTCGTCACCGATCGCGTTGCCCGATACCGAGCGTCTGCTGATCGCCTTCAGCTGCGTACTCGTACTGCTGCTGTTTCCGGCCTTCGGCGTCTATGAAACATCGCGCGGCAAGGCGCTGACTCCCGTGCTCGGGAGAATCGCCGCCGCCTGGTTCATGGTGGTCGCCACCACGCTCATGCTCGCGTTTTCGCTGCATCGGATGGACGCGGTATCGCGCCTGTGGTTCGGTTATGCGACGCTGATTTCCGGCGCCTCGATCATCGCGACCCGCTGCATCATGCACGTGGTGCTGCATAGCGTGCGCCGCCGCGGCATGAACACGCGCACGGTCGCGATCGTCGCGACTCCCGGCTTCGCGCGCATGCTGCTCGCGCATCTCGAACATGCGCCGCAAGCAGGCTTCAAGCCGGTCTGCGTGTTCGATACCAGCATCGACACCAGCCTCGCCACGAACGTCGAGCACGCCGCCGCGTCTTGCGCGCGTCTGAAGCGCCTGCCGGTGCTGACCGATCTGAACCTGTTCGCCGACAAGGTGCGCGACGAACGCGTGAGCGAAGTATGGCTCGCGTTGCCGCTTTCCGAAGAGCATACGATCTATCGCTTCACGCGCATGTTCAGACATGACTTCGTCAACCTGCGCTTCATTCCCGACGTACGCGGCCTCTCGCTGTTCAATCACGCGCTCGTCGACGTCGCCGGATTGCCGACACTCAATCTGAGCGCGCCGTCGTTTTCGCCGCCGCAGATGTGGCCCAAGCTGATGTTCGACCGCCTGTTCGCGGCGCTCGCGCTGCTCATGCTCGCGCCGGTGTTCCTCGCGCTCGCGATCGGTATCAAGCTCACCTCGCCCGGGCCGGTGTTCTTCCGCCAGGTCCGCAAGGGCGTGGACGGCCGGCCGTTCGCGATCTACAAGTTCCGCTCGATGACCGTGCACAAGGAAGCGCACGGCCAGCTGACGCAGGCCACCCGCAACGACAAGCGCGTGACGAGGCTCGGCAGCTTCATGCGCCGCACGAGCCTCGACGAGCTGCCGCAGTTTCTCAACGTGCTGCTCGGACAGATGTCGGTGGTGGGTCCGCGTCCGCATGCGATCGAACACGACGACCTCTATAAAGACCAGGTGTACGGCTATATGCACCGTTACCGTATCAAGCCCGGCATCACAGGCTGGGCTCAGGTCAACGGCTATCGCGGCGCGACCACCAAGGTCGAGAAGATGGAAGCGCGCGTGAAGTTCGATCTCTTCTATATCCACAACTGGTCGTTCTGGTTCGACATGAAGATCGTGTTCATTACGATCTTCAAGGGCTTTGTCAGCCGCAATGCGTTCTGACCAGGGCGATACGGAAACGGCCACGCGTTTGCGTACACGTCTTCGGGTCGGCGATTCGTCGGCTATGCATGCGGTGAATGCTTCAAGCTTGAATGTGGAGTAGAAAAAAGGCTGCGCCTCGATCGGGGCGCAGCCTTTTGTTTCGCAGAGCATTCATTTAATTTAGTCGGCGCCGCCGCGGTAAGCGCGAAAGCAAGCGCATGCATGCAGGTACAAACGCCAACGCGGGCGGCTGGATCATGAGCCGCCCGCGTTGGCGCGTAGGGACAGAACCTTCCGCGAACCGCGGTCACCGAAAGTCAGCCCTGCAACGCAGCGCACGGCCCACGGCCGGCGCCGCGCCGTTTTCACAAAAACGCGCTGACGTCGGTCTGAAAACGCACCGCGAGTGCCTTGGCGACTTTTTTGCTGATCGCGCGCCGCCCCGC
>Ga0154001_1000134_pt1 | contig 20806 bp, 13 predicted proteins | sample TSNJ085MetaG_FD_104699 | JGI IMG/M metagenome (GOLD analysis project Ga0154001, IMG submission 104699) | Attine ant fungus gardens microbial communities from New Jersey, USA - TSNJ085 MetaG | ecosystem: Host-associated > Fungi > Mycelium > Unclassified | place: USA: New Jersey, Wharton State...
ACTTCGGCGTGGCATTCGCCGATGCCGAGCGCCTGCGCGACACTCGCCGCGCTGCCGCGATTGTCGCCGGTGACGAGCACGCTGCGGATGCCCATGCGTTCGAGCCGCTCGACGGCCGCGCGCGCCGACGGTTTGACGGTGTCGCCGAACGCGATCAGCGCGAGCGCTCGCGGCGCTTGCGGCGCGCGTGCCATCAGCCACGAGACCGTGTTGCCGGCGGCTTCGAGTTCGCGGGCGCGCGCGCCGAGTGCGGGCGGCGGCGCGATGCCGAGTTCGTCGAGCCAGCGTGTGCTGCCGAGCGCGAACGTGTGGCCGTCGAGGTCGGCTTCGACGCCGCGGCCCGCGATGGCGCGTGCCGCGGTGGCGTGAAACGCTGCCGTCGTGGCGGGTTTGTCGATCGTGCTGGCGACATGATCGGCGTGCGAGCTTGCCGAAGAACCAGCGGATGAATTCGCGGCCAAATTCGCCACAGCAGCGTTCGACTCAGCACTTGCCGCAGCGGCCAGCGCATCAGTCGGCTCGGCGCCGGCGCTGCCGATAGCCGCCTGTGCTCTTTCCGCCTCATACGCCGCGACGGCCGCCCGCGCCAACGGATGATCGCTATGCCGCTGCACCGCCACGGCGAGCGCGAGCGCTTCGTCGCGGCGCATGCCGTCGACTGGCTCGAACGCCGTCATCGACGGCTGGCCGAGCGTCAGCGTGCCGGTTTTGTCGAACGCGACGACCGTGACGCGATGCGCGATTTCGAGCGCTTCCGCGTCCTTGATCAGCACGCCGTGACGCGCGGCGACGCCGGTGCCGGCCATGATCGCGGCAGGCGTCGCGAGTCCGAGCGCGCACGGGCAGGCGATCACGAGCACGGCGACCGCGTTGAGCAGCGCGGTTTCGCCGCCCGCCCCGGCGATCAGCCAGCCGATCAGCGTCAACGCGGCGATCGCGAGAATCGCCGGCACGAAGATTTCGCTGACGCGGTCGACGAGCCGCTGGATCGGCGCCTTCTCGGCCTGCGCGCTTTCGACGAGGCGGATGATGCGCGCGAGCGTCGTCTCCGCACCGATCGCGGTGGTCGTCACCACGAGCGCGCCTTCGCCGTTGATCGAGCCGGCCGTGACCGCGTCGCCGGTCTGTTTCGGCACCGGCAGGCTCTCGCCCGTAATCAGCGATTCGTCGATATGCGTGCGGCCTTCGAGCACCGTGCCGTCGACCGGCATGCGTTCGCCGGGCCGCACGATCACGACTGCGCCGACGCGTACCTGCGCGAGCGGCACGTCGCGCTCGTCGCCATTGACGCGGATGCGCGCGCGCTCGGGGCGCAGCGCGTTGAGCGCGCGGATCGCGTCGGTGGTCTGACGCTTCGCGCGCGCCTCGAGCCATTTGCCGAAGCGTACGAGCGTAATCACGACCGCCGACGCCTCGAAGTAGAGATGCATCGTGTCGCCGCGATGCATCGCGAGTTCGTAGACGCTGATGCCGTATGCCGCCGAAGTGCCGAGCGCGACGAGCAGATCCATGTTGCCCGCACGGGCGCGCACGGCGCGATAGGCCGCGCGATAGAAGCGCGCGCCGAACGCGAACTGCACGATCGACGCGAGCACGAATTGCAGCCACGGCGGCGGCATCGCGTGGATGCCGAACCATTCGCCGAACATCGGCGCGACGAGCGGCAGCGTCAGGATGGCCGCGGCGAGTACGGTGGCGAGTTCGCGGCGGGCTTCGATCTGTTTGCGGGTGGCGGTGTCGCGTGCGGCTGCTTGCACGCCGGTAGTGAGCGAGGCGATGGGCCTGGGAGCGGGAATGGCCGGCGAGACGATCGGTGTCGCTTCGTAGCCGGCTTTTTTCACGGCGGCGATGAGCGCCTCGGTATCGGCCGATGACGCGCCCGCTGAATGAACGGTCGCGGTTTCGGTCGCGAGATTGACCGTCGCACGCTCGACGCCGGGCACTTTCGCCAGTGCCTTTTCGACACGCATCGCGCATGACGCGCAGGTCATTCCGCCGATCGACAGTTCGGTGACTGGCGGCGTCGCAGTTGCTGTTGCAGCTGCTGCTGTGGTTGCTTCGGCTGGCGTGGTTGCGATATCGGCATCCACATCGAGCGTGACGTCATAGCCGGCTTTGCGCACGGCGGCGGCAAGCTGCTCGGGTTCGATTGCGACAGTGCTTTCCACGCGAGCACGCTCCGTCGCGAGATTGACCGATGCGCGCACGACACCCGGCATTTTCGCCAGTACTTTTTCGACGCGCGCCGAGCACGACGCACACGTCATGCCGCCGACATCGAATTCGACGACGCGCGTGGCGCAAGAAGAGGAAGAGGCGGCAGCGGGGCGCTGCTCGTTGGCAAGTGCGGTCATGGCAGGCAAGGTTCGTGGCGGCATCGGGCCGCATCGTGAATCCAGTATCGACCTTCCCATGCCAGGAAGGTCAAGCACGGATTATGCGGCGGCCGCGCCGCGCTTGCCGGCAACGCGACATGGCTTGCACGCGGAAGCGCGAAGCATGACGGAAAGTCGTACCGAACGCGTCCGCTCAAAACGGCGGCGGTGCATCCAGCATGGCCTGTCCGACCGCCTTCTGCTGCTCGCCGTCGCGCGCGAGCAGCGTTTGCGCCGCGCCGCGCCGGTCTTCGGCCGCCTTGTTTTGCCCGAGCTTCCATTTGCCGACGAGCCGCGTCACCTCGATCTCGATGCCGACAATCGCGCCGAGCATCTGCGCGATGAAGTCGGCGGGCGCGTCGCCCATTTTCCACGGCACCGGCTCGCCAGCTTCCATCTTGCGCGTGAGCCGCGCGACGAGGCCGCGCACGAATGCTTCATCGTCATGCACCACAATCCTGCCATGTGCATGCACGATCATGTAGTTGTAGGTCGGCACCTGCCTGTGCGTTTCGTGCTTGCTCGGATACCACGTCGGCGAAATGTAGGCGGCCGGTCCCTGGAAGATCACGAGCGCGTCGGGATGGGTGGCCGCTTCCTGCCACACCGGGTTCGCGCGTGCGACATGAGCGCGCAGTATGCAGCGCGATGCATGCTGCGCGCCGGCCGCGTTGCCGCTGTCGCTGCGGTGGCCGCTATTGTTGCCGCCGTCGCCGGGAATCAGTTGTGCCTCGAACGGCAGATGATTCGCATCGAGCCCGTGCGGGCCGTTCGTGATCAGCGCGCCGAACGGCTGCTCGGCAATCAGGCGATGAAGAACCTCTGGGCGGTTCTCTTCGAAATGGGCGGGCATATACATTGAAGCGCTCCGGATGCGAACGGCGAAGGCGTGTCGGCGAATCGAAATTGAAGGCGAAACCGAATCGAAAACTATGGCGTGTGCAGGCGGCGGGTCGCCAACGTGGCGACCGCAAAAATGCCATTTGTGCCGTTTATATGAACTGTACGCGGCAGCAAGCGCAATTCCCTGCTTTCTGCTTGCCTGGTTAGCAAGGATACGATACAACGCGATGTTGTCGGGGTCGCAATCCGCGGACTGGCTGCGCAGGCCTTCGGGGGACCGCGCATGTTCCTTGCGCTGCACACCGGCATCTCCCATAGGACTGCACGTTCCGCACTCTGAAAGAATGATAAAAAATCGCCAAGCACTGTTTTCGCCTCAACGGACCTGCGCATCGCTCGCCGGCCTCGCATTTCTGGCCGGCTGCGCGTCGGCCCCATCCGTGACGCATCCGAGTACCGGCTGGATCAAGGATGAAGTCGCCGATTCCTACGTATTCGGTTATCCGCTCGTGCTGATGAGCGCCGCGCGCGACGCGGCGGTCGGCACCGATCCGGGCGAGGCGCCGTTCAACACGTTGCGGCATGCCCAGGCACTGCCGCCGGTCGGCGCGGCCAATCCGCCGCAACCGGGTCTCGATACGCTCGATTCGACCGGCTGGCTCGATGTCGCCGACGAGCCGGTGATCCTCTCGTTGCCCGATTCGCATGGCCGCTACATGGACGCGCGCGTGCTCGACATGTGGACCAATGTCGTGTGGTCCACGGGACCGCAGTTCGTCGCGGGCACGGCCGGCGCGAAAGGCATCCACGCGCAGACGCTCGCATTCGTCACGCCGGGTTGGCAGGGCGAACTGCCGAAGGGCGCGAAGCGCATCGAGGTGCCGACCCGCAATGCATGGGTGAGCGTGCGCATCCAGTCGAACGGCACGCGCGATCTGAAGGCGGTGCGCAAGCTGCAACACGCGATCCGTCTCGCGCCGCTGAGTGTCTATGGCGACGACGAGCGCGTGGCGCCGGTCGCGCTGTCGCGCGGCAACGGCGGCGCTTCGGGTGCCAACGGCACGCCGGCGCAGCAGGTGGCCGCGCTCGACGCGAACGGTTTTTTCAGCCGTCTCGCGGATGCGCTGCCGGACAATCCGCCCACGCCGGCCGATCCGCACGCGCTGAAGTTTCTCGCGGACCTCGGCGTGACGCCGGGTGATCCGGTGCAGTTGCCGAAAGCGTCGGACGCGGTTGCGGCCGGTCTTGCCGATGGCCGCGATCGGGTTGCCGCAGCGCCGTCCAATCTGCTCAGCGCGAACGGCTGGAACTGGTTCGGCGATGGCGTCGGCAACTACGGCCCCGACTATGCGTTGCGCGCATACGCGGCGAGCACGCAGCCGGGCATCGGTACCCGGGACGACGAAGTACGCGCGGTCGTCACGCAGGACAGCGACGGCAACTCGTTGAACGGCGCGAATCGCTACGTGCTGCACTTCGCGGCGAACCAGTTGCCGCCGGTGCGCGGCTTCTGGTCGATCACCGCCTACACGAAGGATGGCGCGTTGAGCGACGGCGCGCCGGCACGGCTTGCGGTGGGCGATCGCAACGGTGCGCGCCGCAATCGCGATGGTTCGCTCGACGTGGTCGTGTCGTCGACGCGCAGCAGGACCGGCAACTGGCTGCCGGCGCCGCGCGCCGATATGCAGCTCGTGTTGCGTCTCTATGCGCCGAAGCCGCAGGCTACCGACGGCAGCTGGCAGCCACCGCCGGTCGTGCGGCGATGAGGGCTGCGGCAACGACGCATGCAGGACCTCTTCGATAGGCAGCAACGGCAGCCACGGCATTAACGCATTTCAATGCAGCATCGATAAAAATCAGAAAGCGGCCAACCCAAAAAGCCTCGATGAAGCGCGTCATCAACATGACAGCGGCGCGCCGGGAGACATCGATCGATGTCTCCCGCCGTCTGTCCGCAGCGCACTGCACAACGGACAGACGGCCCCGGACAGTCATCGATCGGCGGCGCGAATCTTCAAACCGTCTCTGACAATACTGTCTTACAACTGATTCACGACTTATACTGCCGCTTGCGGGATTTCTGTTTTTCGCGGCGGGCTTGCCGCCGCATTCATCCAGAGCGAGCATGGCAAGCCTCAATAAAGCATCGTTAGCCTCCTCCATGCAGACCGTGCGCAAAGTCGCGCAGTCGCGTCGTACGCGTCGTGTTCTCATAGGTCTGCTGATCTTTCTCGTCGTATTCGGCCTGCTGGGCTTTTTCGCGGCGCCGCCGCTGATTCGCCATATCGCGAGCCAGCAGTTGAGCAAGCAGCTCGACCGGCCCGCCACGATCGGCCGCATCGCGCTCAATCCGTACACGCTGCGCTTCGAAGCCGATAACGTGCATATCGGCGAGCGCGGCGGCGCCGGCGAATTCGTCGATATTTCGCGGCTCATCGTGAAGCCGTCGTGGAGTTCGCTGTTTCGCGCCGCACCGATCGTCGATGAAGTCCAGGTCGATTCACCGCGTTTTCATATCGTGCGCTACGATGCGCAGCGCTTCAATTTCAGCGATCTGATCGAGAAATTCGCGAGCCAGCCCGCGAAACCCGACAGCAAGCCGACGCTGTTCTCCGTCTCCAATATTCGCGTCGAAAACGGCCAGATCACGTTCGACGACCGGCTGCTCGGCACGAAGCACGTGATCGATCAATGGAAGCTCGGCATTCCGTTCATCGCGACGCTGCCCTCGAAAACCAACATCTTCGTCGAGCCGCTGCTGCGCGCGCGCATCGACGGCGACAGCCAGCTCGCAATCGACGGCAAGACCAAGCCGTTTGCAGAGTCGCGCGAATCGGAAGTGTCGCTGCGCTTCGACGATCTCGATGTGCCGAAATTGATCTCCTATGCGCCGAGCAAATTGCCGGTGATCGTGCAGTCGGGCAAGCTCTCGACCGATCTCAAGCTCAACTTCGCGATGTCGAACGAGACGCCTTCGCTGCGCGTCGCGGGCACCGTCGATCTGAACGACGTCGACGTGCGGGATCAGGGCAAGGCGCCGTTTTTCGCGGCGCATGCCGTACACGTGGCGGCTGCGTCGCTCGAACCGCTGAAGAGCGTCTATCACTTCGACGAGATCCGCATCGATGCGCCGAACGCGAACCTCGTGCGCGACAAGGACGGTGTGCTCAGCGTCGAGCGCATGTTCGCGCCGGCGCCCGAACAGAACGCGACGGCCAGCGCGGCGTCCCCGGCTTCGGGCGCCAAGGCCGCAGCCGACACCCAAACCGCGGCCGCCGAAAAAGCCGCGCCACCGCTCGATCTGTCGATCAAGCACTTCGCGCTCAACGACGGCACGGTCAACGTTCACGACGAAGCGGTGCCGCGCCCGGTCGATGCCGGTTTGCAGAATCTCGCGGTCACGCTGAACGATTTTTCGACGCTCGCATCGGCGCCTGCTCACTACACGCTGAACACCGTCTTCAAGGATGGCGGCACGCTCGTCGGCGAGGGCACGCTCGGCCTCGCGGCGAAAACGGCCAGCGCGAAGCTCGATCTGAAGTCGCTGAAGCTGCCGCCGATACAGCCGTATCTGGACTCCGCAACCTCGGCGCAGGTGCTCGACGGCGCGCTTTCGGTGACGACGAATATCGACACGAACTGGTCGAAGTCGCCGATGGCGCTGACGGTCGCCGATACGCAGGTGGACATGCAGTCGCTCAAGCTCGCGGCGCGCGACGGCAAGGCGCCGCTGATCTCGCTTGCGCAGGGCAACGTAGCCGTCAAGCAGGTGGATGTGGCGGCGCGCACGGCCGACGTGACGAGCGTCGACGCGACCGGCCTCGCGATCGACGCGCAGCGCCTGAAAGACGGCAGTATCAACCTCGCATCGCTCGCCAGTCCGCATGCAGCGGCGCAGCCGCGCACCGCGGTGCACGCGGAGAAGAAGCCGCAGGCCGAAGAAGGTCCAGCGTGGCACTACAAGATCGGCGCATTGACGCTGAAAGACGCGACCGCCAATTTCACCGACAACACCACGCCGCAGCCGGTCAAGCTCAGCATCGCGCCGCTGCAACTGAAGGTGCAGCAGATCAGCGACGACCTGAGCCACCCGCTGCCGGTCGATCTGCAAGCCACGCTGAACAGGAAGGGCACGCTCGGCGTGAAGGGCGACGTGACCGCGACGCCGCTGAAGCTCGCCGTCAAGGTGAACGCGAACCGGCTCGACGCGGCGGCGTTCGAGCCGTACTTCGGCAGCAAGCTCAACGCGGTGATCGCGAGCGCGCTGCTCAACGCAAACGGCGAACTCGCCGTTACCAATGCGAAGGCGCTGAAAGCGAACTATCGCGGCGACGTCGCGCTCGTCGACGTGCGCATGCTCGACAAGGCCACCTCGGACCCGTTCGCGGGCTGGGGCTCGCTTGCGCTGTCAAACCTGAAGGCCGATTACGACGAACACGGCACCACGGTCGACGCGGGCCGCGTCACGTTCTCGAAGTTCTACGGGCGCGTGCTGCTCGATGCGCAAGGCAAGCTCAACCTGAACGACGTGGTCGCGCATGAAAGCGGTCAGGCGCAGTCGCTCACGCGCGACAAGAGCGGCGCCGATCACGTGGAACTGACGCCGGCGGCGGCGTCGGAAGCGGTAGCCGCGTCTGCGCCGGTCGTGGCCTCGGCGGCCTCGGCGACGCCCGCGACCGTCACGGCCGCCACGCCGCCGCAAAATCCGGTCAAGCTGCACTTCGGGCAACTGGTGCTGCAGCAGGGCCGCGTCACCTACACCGACAACTTCATCCGGCCGAACTACACGGCGAACCTCGTCGACATTCAGGGCACGGTCGGCGCGTTCGGCACGCAATCGACGACCCCCGCGCCGGTCGACGTCGCCGCGAAGCTCGCGGCCAACGGCCCGCTGACGATCCGCGGCAGCGTCAATCCGCTGATCGACAAGCCGGCGCTCGATCTGACCGCGACCGCGCACGACATCGAGCTGACCAACCTCACGCCGTATTCGGCGAAATATGCCGGCTATCCGATTACGAAGGGCAAGCTCAACGTCGATCTGCACTACAAGCTCGACAACGATCAACTGAGCGCGAACAACCACCTGTTCATCGATCAGCTCACGTTCGGCGATCACGTTGAGAACGATACGGCGACCAAGCTGCCGGTGCGTTTCGCGATCTCGCTGCTGAAGAATTCGCGCGGTGAAATCGACGTGAACCTGCCGGTGTCGGGTTCGCTGTCGAACCCCGAGTTCAGCATCGGCGGGCTGATCTGGCATGCGGTGCTCAATCTGCTGGAGAAAGCGGTGACCGCGCCGTTCTCGCTGATCGCCAACGCGTTCGGCGGCAACGGCGAGGAGCTCGGCTACGTCGAGTTCGACGCGGGCTCGGCCACGCTCACCGACGCCGACAAGCAGAAGCTCGACACGATCGTGAAGGCGCTCTCGGACAAGCCGTCGATCCGCATGGACCTGATCGGCCGCGTCGATCCGAAGGTCGACGAACCGGCGCTGCGCACGCAGTACGTCGACCGGCTCGTCAAGCAGCAGAAGATCAAGGACGTGGTGGGCAACGGCGAGAGCGTCGATCTGTCGACGGTCACCGTCGATCAGCAGGATTACGACAAATATCTGGCGAAGGCGTACAAGTCGGGCGATTTCAAGAAGCCGCGCAATTTCATCGGCATGACGAAGACGCTGCCCGAGGGCGACATGAAGGGTGCGCTTGCCGCCAATGCGCCGATCGACGACGCGAGCCTGCGTCAGCTTGCGCAGCAGCGCGCGCAAAGCGTGCAGCAGTATCTGGATGGCAAGATCGACAGCAGCCGTCTGTTCATCGTCGCGCCGAAGCTCAACGCCGACGGTATCAAGGACAAAGGCGCGACCACGCGCGTGGACTTTGGCCTGAAGTGATAGCGGCGCGCGCGTGCCGGCCGCCGGGCCGTGCGTGCCGCTTGCGTGGCGCATGTCCGTCATGCCGCGTACAGATCACGCGGCGTGACGGCGCTTTCACTATCCCTTCACCCCATCGCGAGCCGTTCGCGCTCGCCACGATCCCATCGTGTTCCCGGCGTATCCGCCGCCCACACAGAACGCTCGCGTAGTAAGCGGCCGCTGAACGCCGGCTGCCGGATTGCGCCGTAAAAGTTGTCAGTGAAAGTAAGTACTAGAAAATGCCGCGCATCCAATAGACTATGCTAACTATTGATGCGACTAGCCCAAGTTTCTTACAAGATGATGAACAACTTCGATTCGTCCATCGAAACATATCTGTCCAACGTACATTTCGGCCATTTCGCGACCCAATCCATACAAGCCATCGCCGACCTGTACACCTTCAAGGGCCTCGTACTCGTTCCCGTGCTGTGGTGGATGTGGTTTCAGCAGGACGGGCGGCGCGAATGGCGGCGGGAAATGGCGCTCGCGACGTTTCTGAGCGGCATCGTGGCGCTCTTCGTCGGAAGATTGCTGACGCACTGGCTGCCGTTCAGAGTGCGTCCCGTCTATAGCGACGAACTGCATCTGCACTTTACGAGCGGCGCGACCAGGGACGCACTGCTGACAAGCTGGAGCTCCTTTCCGAGCGATCACGCGATGCTCTGGATGGCGGTCGCCACCGGCATCTTCCTCGTGTGGCGGGGCATCGGTGTACTGGCGATTCTCTATACCGCGGTGTTCATTTGCCTGCCGCGCGCCTATCTCGGCTTTCACTACCCAACCGATCTGCTGGTGGGCGCGGCCATCGGCGTCGTGATTACCCTGGTCATGACGCGAGATGCGATTCGCGTGCGCTACGCGACTCCGGTGCTGCGATGGATCGAACGCTATCCTGGACCCTCGGCGATGCTGGCTTTTATTCTGTGCCTCGAACTCGTCACGCAGTTCGACGAACTGCGCAAGCTGGCGAGCGGTGTGTTCAAGCATCTGTGAAGTACAAGGCGGGCGCGAGGAGGGTGCCGGCCCGTTATGGGCCGGTCTAATGGGTTTGTCTTCGCTCTCCTCGGGCGCGCACCTTCCGCATGCATTCGTCGACGCGGCCGCTCAGGTTTGACTCGCGGCGATTGCCATGACGATTCGCTGCCTCGACGCAAATCCCTGTTCGGACCGTTGCCTGACGAGTTCCACGATCGCTTGCGGTGCGACGTCCGGGTCTCCTGCCTCGAACGGCGGCGCCGGAGCATATTCGAGTCCGAGCTGAATCGTCTGCGCTTCCTCGGCCCCCGCCAATTCCGCCGCCACGGTCAGCCCGAAATCGATGCCCGCGGTCACGCCGCCGCCCGTAATGAGGTTGCCGTCACGGACAACCCGTTCGCGCGTCGGAATGGCGCCGAGCGGTTCGAGCAGCGAGTGGAAGGCCCAGTGAGTCGTGGCGCGCCGTCCGCGAAGCAAGCCCGCGGCGCCAAGCAATAGCGCGCCGGTACAGACGGACGTGACATAACGAGCGCCGGCGGCCTGCTTGCGAACGAACTCGATCGTCTGAGCGTCCTGTAGCAGATCCGTCACGCCGCTTCCACCGGGAATGCAGATCACGTCGAGTGGCGGGCAGTCCTGATACGTGGCGGTGGGCGTCAGGAGCAGTCCGCTGCTGGATGCCACGGGTTCGCGGGTTTTCCAGATCAATCGGGTCGTTGCGCCGGGCAGCGATGCGAGTACGTCGTGGGGACCGGTCAGGTCGAGTTGCTGTATTTGCGGAAATACCAGAAATCCGATCTGGAGTGTCATGAGGATACCTTGTCAAATGTAGAAACGATTTTTCGATGGGTGTTTCGAGGTGGACGAATCGATTCTATGCAGGTAGCCTTTGGCAAGATTGCCATTTACCCCTCAGTTTCTGCCACGCTCTGTTTTTGCCACGTCATGCCAGCCGAAGCGCGATCTATCCTGATGCTTGCTTTTCCGGACGTCCAGCTGCTCGACGTCAGCGGGCCATTGCAGGTTTTTGCTTCCGCCAACGAGCTTGCCGTGCAGCGCGGGCTCGCAGAACCCTATGCACCCCGGCTCGTTGCCGCCGAGGCCGGGCTCGTGACGTCGTCCTCGGGCGTGGCCTTGCTGGCGCGTTCCATCGGTTCCGTGAGAGGGCCCGTCGATACGCTTATCGTTCCGGGCGGGCGCGGCGTTTCCGCAGCATCGGCGGATGCGCGCCTGACGCGTTGGACACGGCGGCAAGCCGGCCGGGCGCAACGCATCGCTTCCGTGTGTTCGGGGGCGTTCCTGCTGGCTGAGGTCGGTTTGCTGGATGGACGGCGCGTGGTCACGCACTGGGCCCGCTGCGACGAACTCGCGAACCGCTATCCGAAGCTGTGCGTGGAAACCGATCCGATCTTCGTGCGCGACGGCGCTATCTGGACATCCGCCGGCGTGACCGCGGGAATCGATCTCGCTCTTGCGCTCGTGGAAGAAGACCTCGGCCGCTCAGTCGCACTGGACGTTGCCCGCGAGCTCGTCGTCTTCGTGAAGCGGCCGGGCGGCCAGTCGCAGTTCAGCGCCATGCTGTCGATGCAAAAGGCGGATGACCGGTTCGGCGAACTGCATGCGTGGATGACGGCGCACCTTGCGTCCGATCTTTCCGTCCCTACGCTGGCCCGACGGCTCCACATGAGCGAACGCAGCTTCATGCGCCACTACAAGGCGGAAACGGGCCGCACACCGGCGCGCGCGGTTGAGCAACTTCGGGTCGAGGCGGCACAGCGACTGCTCGGCGAGACCTCGTGGCCGGTCAAGCGCATCGCAACCCGTTGCGGGTTCGGCAGTGAGGAAAGCATGCGGCGCAGTTTTGTCCGTTTGTTGAGGGTTGCTCCGCAGATGTATAGGGAGCGGTTCTCGTTTTCCTGAACAATGGAATCGTGGAGCGGGGCAACCCTCACGACAACCACCCCTACCGCTCCCCAACCCTACTTGCGCGAAAAAACCGGCTGCCGTTTCTCCTTGAACGCGGCACGCCCTTCGCGCGCGTCGTCGGTGGCAAAGCAGATGGTTTGCAGATCGCGTTCATACTGGATCGCGTTTTCCAGCGGCATGTTGAATGCCGCGTGCAGATTCGACTTGGCGGTTTCCGCCGCGATCGGCGCGCGTTGCGCAATGGTCCGGGCGACGTCCTGCGCCCGCGGCAAGACCTGCTCCGCGCTCTCGACAACCTCGCTGATCAGCCCCCACTGGAGTGCGCGCTCGGCGTCGATAGGGTCGCCGGTCATAAGCATCAGCGCGGCATTCGAGGCTCCGATCGAGTTGGCCAGGAAGGCCGCCATGCCGCCGCCGCCGATCCAGCCCAGCTTGATCTCCGGCGCGGCGAATTGCGCATTGGCCGACGCGATGCGGATATCGCAGCTCAATGACGTTTCCAGTCCGCCGCCGAACGCGTATCCGTTGATTGCGGCGATCGAAGGCTTCAGCAGGCCGCGCACCGCGTCGCAATAGTCGGGGCGATTGCGGAAATTCCACGGCGTCGTGTAGTCGTCGAGCGTGCCGATGTCGGAGCCCGCGCAGAACGACTTCGGTCCCGCGCCCGTCAGAACGACGGCGCGAATCGCGTCGTCCTCGTTGCAGCGCTTCATGTATTCGACGACCTGTGCGGCCATCATCGGCGTCATCGCATTCAGTTTGGTCGGGCGATTCAACGTGACCGTCGCAACGAAGTCGCTCACCTCGAACGACACGGAACCTTCAACATGCTCATTCATTTTCGCTTCCTGGTAGTTTCCTGGTCATTGCCTGGTCATGGCCAGGTATTCAGACGGGTTTGAAGCATTGCCGGTACGACGACTGAAGCCCGTTCAGCAGATCGGCATCGCCGGCGCCGCGCGCGAGCGCGTCTCTGACTATGGCCGACGCCTCGGTCTGGAACGCGATGTAGCCGTCGAAGCGCGGCCGCACCCACGACTGTTCGAGTGTTCGCGAAGTCCGCTCGAAGAAGCCGTGCGTCAGTTCGTTCACGCGGCCGTCATGCCACGCGGCCCGGTGGCTCGGCTGCCCGGCATGCTGTGGAATGAACTCGCGTTGCGCCGGTTCGGAAAGCAGCCAGCGCAGATGCGCGAGGAGCGCCGGCGTCGCCTCGCAGCGTGTGCTGAGCGCGATGCCCGTGCCGCCGATGACCGAGGCGACCTCCGACGGCGTGCCGGAGGACGTCGGCACATCGGCGAAACGGACCGCATGCGAGGTCGTCGCGCCGCGCGAGTAGTTGACGTAGCCGAAGATCAGCGGACACAGCGCGAGACGATCCGTCGAGCTCATCAGGTCGAGCATCCGGATCGGGTTGAGCGCGATCGTCTCTGGGGCGGTTCGGCGGTACAGCGCCCTGAGCACGTCCAGTACCTTGCGGCCCGTCGGCTCCGAGATGAAAACCCCCGGTTCCAGCGAGCCGATCGGCTCGCCGAGCGTCGCCGCGATCGACATGAACGTCAGGATCGCGTGCGGTCCCGCCAGAGACAGCGCGACGGGCGTCGCCGCCGGAAGGTCGATTACGTCGGCCCACGTCGCGGGCGGCGGTGCGTCGAGCAGGTCAGGCCGGCAGGCCATGACCTGTGCCGCGGCGTCGAGCGGCAATGCCCATGTTTGTCCGCCGATCTGGTAGGAGCGCAAGGACGGACCGATCGATTGCGCTTGCCACTGGGCGATATCGCTCGCCTCGAACAGCGCTTCCAGCGGTTGCAGGCAGCCGCGCGCGACTGCCTCGCCGAGATGCGGATGATCGAGCACGACGATGTCATACGCGCTGCACAGTTCCTCGATCGGATGCGACTCGAAGCCTTCCAGCGGCTGCTTTTCCCATTGGATATCGACACCGTCGACATCCGCCCGCGCGCTTGCTGCGGCGGCAAGCGCCTCATAGCCACGCGGATGATCCCAGGTGAGTGCGCGGTAGGAGCGCATCATGCCTTCTCCGTTTCGTGCGCATGCTCCTTGACCACGCCGCGCGCCACCAGAGCGTCGATGGCTGCATCGTCGAGGCCTGCCGAACGAAGGATTTCGCGCGTATGTTCGCCCACGAGCGGCGCGCCCATCCGCACCGAACCGGGCGTTTTCTCGAACTGGTACGGGAAGCCCGGCGCCTTGACGAGGCCTTCGGTCGGGTGCTCGTATTCGACGAACGTGCCGTTGTGCCGGATCTGCGGATCTTCGACGACGTCCGCATAGCTGTAGACCGGCCCCGCCCAGATATCGTGCTCGGCGAACAGTGCCAGCCATTCCTCACTCGTGCGCGCGGTCAGACGCTCGCGCGTGCGCGCGAAAATCTCATCGCGGCGTGCGAAGCCGTCGACTTCGTCGACCATGTCGAGAAAGCTCGGCTCACCGATCAGCTCACCGAATTTCTTGAGCAGCGGGAACGCGACGATGATGTAGCCGTCGCGGGTGGCGAAAGCACCATACGGCGCACGAATGAACACGTGACCATGCGGCTCGTGACTGCGCTTTTGCGGCACCTTGCCCTGGGTGAAGACGGTCAGCTCCTGCATCTGCAGCGTCACGATCGCGTCGAGCATATTGACCTTGACCAGTTGGCCTTCGCCGGTGCGCTCGCGATGCAGCAGGGCAGTGAGGACCGCTTCGAACGCGGTCGAGGCCGCGACCGCGTCGACGAGAAACTGGCCCGCGGCCTGCGGCGGTTCGTCCGCACGACCGGCGGACAGCATCGCGCCCGACATCCCCTGGAGCAGCAGATCCTGGCCCGGACGCTGCACGTAGGGGCCGTCTTCACCGTATCCCGACATCGAGACGTACACGAGCTCCGGATTCAGCGCCTTGAGCGTGTCGTAGTCGACGCCGAGCCGCTTCGCCACACCGGGGCGGTAGTTCTGCAGGAACACGTCCGCGCTCTTGACGAGTTCGTACAGGGCCGCTTTCCCTTCTTCGGCCTTCAGGTCGATCGCGACGGAACGCTTGTTGCGGTTCAGCGAAAGGAACGAGACGTTGATCTGGTTGCCGCGCGCGCCGCCCGCCGAAGTGTGGCGTTGCCATTCGCCGGTGGTCGGTTCCACCTTGATGACGTCCGCGCCGAGGTCGCCCAGGCGTTGTGCCGCGAACGGGCCCGCCATCGCGATCGAGCAGTCGAGTACGCGGTATCCGCTCAGCGCGCCGCGGGGTTCATTCTTTTGCATGTTGCATGCTTCCTATAAAAAGTATCAGCCGTTCGCCGTGGCTGGGTTCGTGTTGGCGGCCGGGCGATCGAGTCGTCCCGCGCACAGGATCGAGATGGCGGTCAGACCCGCAAGGCCGATGACGAGAGACGCCAGCGGCCATGTCTGCCCGCTCGTCGAGGCGATCAGCGCGGTGGCGACGAGCGGCAGCGGGCCGGCGATCAGCGAACCCGTCACCTCGCGAGCGACCGAAATGCCGCTGTAGCGCACTTCCACCGGGAACAGCTCGCGGTAATAGGCCGGTTGCACGCCGAAGACCGCGCGTTCGCCGAGATGGGCGAGCACGACCGCGGCCCAGACGATCCACGGCGTCCCGCTGTCGAGCATCCTGAAGAACGGGAAGACGAACAGGCAGACGAAGATCGCGCCGCCGAAAATCACCGTGCGCCGGCCGACGAGGTCGGAGAGCGCGCCGAATCCCACGGTCGCGATCGCACCGCAGATGCCCGACAGGATCACGCCGATCAGGATCGTGTCCTGCGGCATATGCAGCTGCTTCGTTGCGTAGGACAACGCAAAGATCTGGAAAACGTAGGACAGGCTCGGGGTGAGATTGACCCCCATGGCGACCAGCAGGCGAGCCTTGTGTTCGCGCAGCAGCGTGCGCAGCGGCATCTTGCGCGCCTGCCTGTCGGTGCCGCGCCGGTAGTCGTCCGTTTCCTTGAGATTGCGGCGTACGAAGAGGCCGAACGCGAGCACGAGCAGGCTGCCGACGAACGGAATGCGCCAGCCCCACGTCAGGTAGTGCTCGCTCGGCATCAGGCTGAACAGCGCGATTGCGCCGGTTGCGCAGACCAGCGACAGATCGACGGCCGCCGCGGGAAAGCTGGCGAAAAAGCCGTGCCGCCGGTTGACGGCTTCGGCCGCCACCAGCACCGCGCCGCCGTATTCCGCACCGGCGCCCAGGCCCTGGACGATGCGCAGAACGACGAGCATGACGGGCGCCCAGATGCCGATCTGCTGATACGTGGGCAGCAGCCCGATCGCGGCCGTCGACAGCCCCATCATGCACAGCGTTACGATCAGCACGGGCTTGCGGCCGTATTTATCGCCGAAGTGACCGAACACCACGCCACCGAGCGGCCGGAAGAAGAAGCCCACCGCGTAGGCGGAGAAGGCGGCCATCGTGCCCGTGACCGGATCGAAGCTCGGGAAGAACAGTCTGTTGAAGATCAAGGCGGACGCGGCGCCGTACAGAATGAAGTCGAACCATTCGACGAACGTCCCTACCGCGCTGGCGGTAAGGGGAATCCACAGCTTCTGCCGTGGTTGGGAAGTGCCGGCCATCCTTGTCTCCTTTGGTCCCTTCTTTGTGTACTTGCGCGACTCGAACGAAATTTTCACTAGCGCTAATGTTAGCGTTAATGTTAGCGTTGAGATGTGGCGATCGAAACCAGGTGTTTACCCGGCGCAGGGGGTGAAGGTGGTGGAACCGCGGAAATCTGACGAAAATGATGGTTTGCACCGCCGCATCGGCGGCAAACCCTTAACTGGAGCAGGAATGGATCGGCCCGCATCACGTCGCAAATCGCTTTCTTATACGGTCACGCTGGCCGAGGTCGCCGCGCAGGCGGGCGTGTCGGCGCAGACCGTATCGCGAGCCTTGCGATTTCCGGACACGGTCGCCGGGCACACGCTCGCGCGCATCACGGCCGCGGTCGAGGCCACCGGATACGTACCGAATCTTTCCGCGAGCCAACTGGCGTCCAACCGCAGCAAGACGATCGCGATGATCATTCCGACGCTCGCGGCCTCGGTGATCGCCGAGACCGTGCAGGGCATGTCCGACGTATTGCTGACCGAGGGGTATCAGCTTTTTCTCGGTCACACGGACTACTCGCCCGAGAAAGAGTACGAACTCGTGCGCAGCATGCTGGGCCGCCGTCCCGACGGCGTCTGCCTGATCGGCACGGTGCATCGTCCGGAGACGATTTCGCTGCTGCGCAAGGCGGGGATTCCCGTCGTGCAAACCTGGGACTGGACCGAGGAGCGGATCGACATGCTGGTCGGCTTCTCGAATCGCGACGCCGCCCGCGCGGTGGTGGCGCATCTCGCTGGGCGCGGCTACAAAAAGCTTGCGTTTGCCGCCGTCATCTTTCCGGGCGACTATCGGGCCGAGCAGCGCCACGCGGGCTTTCTCGAAGGCGTCGCGGAACACTTCAAGGGCAAGAAGGTGCGCGAGGTGATCTATCGCGACCGGCCTCTATCGATGAGCGTCGGCGCCGAGCTTTTCCACGACATCAGGCAGCGTTACCCGGAGGCGGATGCGATCGTGTTTTCGAGCGACGTCTTTGCGGGCGGCGCGTTGCTCGAGTGCATCGGTGCGTCCATCAGGGTTCCTGATGAAATCGCCATCACGGGTTTTGGCGACTACGACTTTGCTGGACAGTTGCATCCGGGACTGACGACCGTGCATGTGCCGGCACGCGACATCGGCGCGCAATCGGCACGTCTGCTCGTGCGCCGCCTGAACAAGCAGCCGTTGGAGACCGAGGCGCTCGACGTGGGCTTCGATCTCGTCGTCAGAGAAAGTACCTAGTTTTACGGGGTTGTGTTGCAGGCCGGGCTTTTTCGCCGGGCCTGTTTGTCAGGCCCGTGCGTTCATCAACTCAACGGGATGTTTTCACGGAAGATGACCTGTAGCCGGGGCATATAGGTCGGTTCGGCTTGTCCTCGCACCGCCGACGCCAGCAGCCGGACCGCTTCACGCGCCTCGACGCGGGGATTCTGTTCGATGACCGCGTCCATGGTGCGATCCAGCAGGAATTGCCGGGAAATGTGGGTGAGGTCATGGCCGACGAACATGATCTGGCGTTGCAGCCCGGCTTCCTGCAAGGCGCGGCCAATTCCCGAATTGCCCGCGCCGATGTTGTAGATGCCCGCGGGCGTTCCCTGCTGCAGCATCTGCCGGGTCAGCTCGTAGGCGCGGGCACGGTCGTCGCCGATTTCGAGCATGCGGGCGATCCTGATGTGCGGAAACTCTTCGCTGAGCAACGCGCGAAATCCCATTTCGCGCTCCTCGTGTCCCCGGTAGGCCAGCGAGCCGAGAAACACCGCGACTTCCTGCGGCACGCCCTGCGGCAGGAAGCGCCCCAGCAGCCATGCGGCGAGACGCCCGGCCGCGCGATTGTCGATACCCACATAGGCCATGCGCGCCGACGTCGGGATATCCGAGACCAGCGTGCAGACATGGACGCCGCTTGCCTGCAAGGCGGCAATGGCATCGCGAACCTGCGGATGATCGAGCCCGACGAGCCCGACCGCATCGGTATTGCCCTTCAGTTGATGCAACTGGGCGGCGAGCTTTTCGGCGTTGAAGCCCTCGACCAGATGCATTCTTGCCTGGACTTCCGACCGGCATTGCGCTTCCACCAGCAGATGCTGATGCAGCAGGGACATGAAGCTGTTGTCGTCGGCGGGCAGGACGAAGCTCAGGCGGATGCCGGCCTGGGCGCCCTGGTCCGCTTCCCCGGCGTGACCGAGCTTGCGTGCAACGGCCAGCACGTGGTCGCGGGTGTGGCTGCGCACGCCTTCGCGCCCGTTCAGGACGCGGTCCACCGTGGCGGTCGAGACGCCCGCGGCTTCGGCAATGGCCGTGATGGTGGCGCGGGTCATGGCGTGATTGGCTCGGTGGTTGGGTTCATGAGCCGATCATATCACATCATTTTGATTGAATTACCTCATTTTGATGGGTTGATACTGGCTGACTACGGCTTGTGGTTTGAGGCTCATCTCTCGCACCGGTAAGGCATTACAGGCGTTGCGTTTCAGGTCGCAGCAGACTGGCAGCATGGAATAGCGATAACATCAAATTGATGTTAATAAAGTGAAATTAGTAAGCAAAATGATGTTGCATTCAAATAAAAAAGATGTGATATTCGCATCTAAACGGATCGGCGATCGATCGGCCCCCGGCAGGCGAGCGGGGCGGTTTTCGCCGGCCGATACCAACAGGAGACGAGCATGTCCGTAATCGGCTTCCAACCCGATGCGCCTGTGCGCGAACGCGGCTACACCATTGGCTGCATCGGCGCCGGCATGATCATGGCGGATTGCCATCTGGCCGCCTATCGCGAGGCCGGCTTCAAGGTCGCGGCGATCGCCTCGCGCACGCCCGGCCGGGCGCAGGCGGTGGCGCAGCGATGGTCGATCGGGCGCGTGCATGACACGCCCCAGGCGTTGATCGACGATCCCGAGGTGCAGATCGTGGACATCGCGTTTCCCCCCGATCAACAACCCGCGCTGATTCGCGCCGCGCTGGCGGCACCCCACGTCAAGGCCGTGCTCGCGCAAAAGCCGCTGGCCCTGTCGTTGCCGGAAGCGCTGGCGTTGCGCGACGAGGCGCGCCGGGCCGGCAAGCTTCTGTCGGTCAACCAGAACATGCGCTACGACCAGTCCATGCGCGTGCTCAAGCAGCTGCTCGATGAACGCGCGCTCGGCGAACCGGTGCTGGCCCAGATCGACATGCATGCGATTCCGCACTGGCAGGGCTTTCTTGAAGGCTACGACCGGCTCACGTTGTCCAACATGAGCGTGCATCACCTCGATGTTCTGCGCCATCTGTTCGGCGAGCCCACGGAAGTCACCAGCGTGGTGCGCACCGACCCGCGTACGCGCTTCGCGCATCAGGACGGCATCGTGGGCACGACGCTGCGGTTCGAGTCGGGCGTGATCGCCTTCTCGCTCGAGGATGTCTGGGCCGGACCGCGCCACGACGGTTTCGCGGACGATCAATACATCAACTGGCGCGTCGAGGGCACCGAGGGCGTGGCGAAGGGCACGATCGGCTGGCCGCACGGCAAGCCCTCCACGCTGAGCTACGCGTCGCAACGCATGACGGACGGCCAGTGGGTCACGCCCGAATGGTCGACGATGTGGTTCCCGCACGCTTTCATCGGCGTGATGGAGCAGTTGCAATACGCGCTCGCGAGCGGCACCGAGCCCGCGCTGACGGTGGCCGACAACGTCAGGACCATGGCCTTGGTCGAGGCCGCGTATCGGTCCGCCACCGAGCGCCGTACCGTGCGCATGACCGAAATTCCGCTTCCCGGCTAGGAGCGTTGCCTCAGGTTCCCAGCCGTTTCCGTTCCCGTAGGACCACTTAGCAGGCAGGCAACCGGTTGCCCCATGAGGCGGCCGGCTCATCCCAAGGAGACAGAGGATGATTCAACCCGGCATTTTCTCAGGCTATTTTCCGTACGACCTGGCCACCGCGGCGGGCAAGATTCGCGCGCACGGCTTCAATACCGTGCAACTGGACTTGCACTTCAAGGACATGGACCTCGGCCGCGGCCAGATCACCCAGGACAAATGCGAGCGCATCCGCAACACGTTCCGCGATCACAACCTGCCGGTGTCGTGCATCTCCGGCTATACCAACATCGTGCATCCCGATGCGCAGGAACGGCAGCGGCGCAATGACTACCTGAAGGAAATCATCGCTCATGCGCAGTATCTGGGCTCGCCGTATGTGA
>Ga0154001_1000135_pt1 | contig 20772 bp, 21 predicted proteins | sample TSNJ085MetaG_FD_104699 | JGI IMG/M metagenome (GOLD analysis project Ga0154001, IMG submission 104699) | Attine ant fungus gardens microbial communities from New Jersey, USA - TSNJ085 MetaG | ecosystem: Host-associated > Fungi > Mycelium > Unclassified | place: USA: New Jersey, Wharton State...
AGAACGGCTGGCTTGCCGGACTCCTGTTTTGCGGCGAATTGCAAGTCAACTTGTATATGGCAGTGTTCTCTATTCACGCTTTCTGAGAATACGAATAGTAGTTCTTATACGAGGAACTCGATTTTAGATAGGCCCCACCGTCAAATTCTTGGCGAGCGCGTAGCGCTCATCCTTGGCACGAGAAACGGATGCCGACATGCACTTCACCGCCACGCTGTAGATGCTCTCGCGCAAATTCGATGCGAGTGATGAGCTTCTCTACGTCATCCCGCTCGCAACCCAGGTACGGATTCGTTCGTTGATGTCCTGCAATTGTCGCAGCGACGCACGGCGCATCATGTCAGCGATTTGGCCCGGTGGAATGTTGGTGAGTGCCGATACCGTGGCGTTCAGCCTCGCCTGGAATTCGCGTACGCGTTCGCCGCTGTCCCGGCGATACTCCGGCGACTGGGGATGGGCCGGATTCGCTGACCGTCCGGGATCCGTCGGCGAATAGGGCGTGGCGGGTAGATTGCTGGTACGCATGGCGAAAGACACGGGTTCAAAGTTGAGTCGAATGTACTCGCGTCAGTCGACTACGCGGTTCTTGCGGCGAAGCGCGGTCGCGTATTCCGAAGGGGCGTGAGCCGAATAAGATGTGCGTCCGGTTCCGCCGGCTCTATTGCATTCTCGTCAAATGTACAAGGTTAACTTTGTCCGCTTTTGTGACACGTAAGCTATCGGGGCGCCGTTTCCGCTTGTGCGTGGGTGCCGGCACGCTCATCGCAACAATCACATCGAGAATGAATGGGTTGCGGCGAATGCCAAGCATAAAGATCAGCCAAGTCGCCAACGCAATAGCAAGTCAATTTGCATATACCAGTGCTCGAGTGTTCTCTATTAAAGCATTTCTGAAAAATGCGAATAGTATTTTTTATGCGAGAAGCTCGCGTTGATTTGCCTGGATTCGCAAGCAACTATCGCGTCAATTTCGATTTTCAATTGGACGCCAGTCGGTCCTTTTCGTCTAATTAAGCGGATTTTTAAGTAGCCGAAAATTGACGCCGGAGAACAATCGAAATGTCAGAAAGAACGAAGCGAATCGCGAAGAGTCTCGTGGCCGTAACCTGCGCCGCGATGATGTCGTCTCCCTATGCCGCCGATATGACGCGCGATAACGGATCGCCGGTTGGCGACAACCAGAACTCGCAGACGGCCGGACCGGAAGGTCCGGACACGCTGCAAGACTCGCATCTGATCGAAAAACTGCAGCGCTTCGATCGTGAGCGTATTCCCGAGCGCGTCGTGCACGCGCGCGGCACCGGCGCTTTCGGCGACTTCGAGAGCACTGCCGATATCAACGACCTGTCGATCGCGCAAGTGTTCAAGCCCGGCACGAAAACACCTGTTTTCGTGCGCTTTTCGACGGTCATGGGCTATCGCGGCTCGCCGGAGCAGGCACGTGACCCGCGTGGCTTCGCGATCAAGTTCTACACGACCCAGGGTAATTGGGATCTGGTGGGCATCAACATGCCGATCTTCTTTATTCGCGATGCCATCAAGTTTCCCGACTTCGTGCATGCCAACAAGCCGAGTGCCGTGACGGGCGTTCAGGACGCTAACCTCGCGTTCGACTTCTTCTCGCATGCGCCCGAAGCGACGAACATGCTCACGCACCTGTACACCACGGAAGGCATGCCGGATTCGTATCGCCACATGGACGGCTATGGCGTGCATGCGTTCAAGCTTGTCAACGCGCAGGGCCAGGTGCACTACGTGAAGTTCCACTTCAGGAGCGAGCAAGGCATGCATGGTATCCGCCCGCAGGATATCCCCGGCTCGATCGGCGCGGACTGGAACCTGATGACGAACGATCTGTACCACGCAATCAAAGCGGGAGACGATCCGAAATGGGACCTGTATATCCAGGTGCTGAATCCGCAGGACCTGAACAAGTCCGACTATGACGCGCTCGACGACACGAAGATCTGGAGCAATGTGCCCGAGCGCAAGATCGGCACGCTGACCCTCAATCGCGTACCGGATAACTACTTCGAAAGCACCGAGGAATCGGCGTTCGCGCCGTCGCGGATGGTGCCTGGTATCGAGCCGTCCGAGGACCGCATGCTGCAAGGCCGGATGTTTGCCTATGCGGATACGCAGATGTACCGTCTCGGCGCGAACTTCAATAGCCTGCCGATCAATCGCCCGCGCGTGCCGGTTGTGAACAACAACCAGGACGGCAAGATGAACTTCGGCGACCGCAAGGGCGAAGTGAATTACGAGCCTTCCACGCTCGGCGAGATTCCCCAGGACCCACGCTACAAGTACGTGCAGACGCCGCTTTCCGGCACGACTCAGCAAATGGCGATCCGCAAGACGCTCAACTTCCGGCAGGCGGGCGAGTACTACCGCACCCTTTCCGAGCAGGACAAGCAGGATCTGGTGACGGCGCTGTCCGGCGACCTGAACCACGTGACCAACGACACGAACAAGTACACGATGCTCTCGTACTTCTACAAGGCCGATGCGGATTACGGCAGCCGTCTGGTAGATGCGACGCACGCGGACTTGCCGCGCGTGAAAATGCTTGCCTCGAAGCTTTCGGATAAATAGCCGCTAGAAAACGGCGGAGACGGCTGTATGGTCTCCGCCGGTTCAAGGTGTATTAAGGCTTGAAGTTGTGCCGCCTATTCAAGCGGAGAATCATTGCGATGAACCCCTTCCGATCTATTCTGCCCCCTGTGCTTCGCGTGATGGCCATGGCCTGCGTGGCCGTTGCCATGGCAGGTTGCGCATCGACACCGGTGGCCGCGACTACCGGTGCTCACCCGGAGCTGCGCCGCTACGACGAAGAATGGTTCGACGCGGCGCGTATCGGACGCGTCGATATTCTGCAGGCGCTCGTTGCCGCGGGCTACCCGATCGATGCGACGACGCACGAGGGCTATACGGCGGTGATACTCGCGGCCTACCGGCATCAGCCTGAGGCACTCGAGTATCTGCTGCGCACGGGCGCGAATGCATGCACGGGTGACCAGCACGGCAATACCGCGCTGATGGGCGTTCTCTTCAAAGGAGATACGGCTCTGGCCAGGCGCCTGATCCAGACGCACTGTCCGATCGATCAGACCAACAATGCCGGCGAAACGGCGCTCGCCTTCGCCGCGTTGTTTGGACGGGTCGATCTGGTGCCGCAACTCGTCGCGCACGGAGCGAATCTCGAGCATGCCGACGAGCTCGGACGGACCGCGTTGCAGATCGCGGTTCAGCAAGGTAATGCCACGACCATTACCGCATTGGAAAAGGCCGGCGCGCAGCACGTTCCCGATCCGGCGATGTACAACCATCCTTGAAATCAGAACGCGAATCCGTTCGCTTCGGATCTTGCACCGGCTTTTCGCCTCACCGGATCGTTGCGCTTCGCACGCCGAATACACTGTGTCTCCGGCACAGAGGTTTGCCCGTTCCGCAACGATATAGAGAACACCTATGCCTACCCGTTCTATCCGTGGGAACAGCCAGACCCGCTCCCCTGCCGGCAAACACTTTGAGAACGACTCCCCTGCCCGCCAGAGCGAGACTTCAGCACGATCCGGCGTACGTCGTATGCCGGAACTCCTGACTCGATTGGGCGAGAAAAAAGCTCCGCGTCCTGAATCTACAACGGGTAAGGTCCCGGTCAAGCGGGTACAGACAAACGACACGGTCGAACCGACCAGAGGGTCGGCCGGGATTCGCAAAAAATCCGCCACACCTCGACATAAAATGATGATTCAAATGGGAAATTGACTGCCTGATTGGTCAAGGGAGCCGAGCAGATCGTTCCCAGGCTGCTGATGTGCCCCGTACGGCGAAAGCACCTCGACAACATTATTGAGCAAGTTGAGATTGAAGCGGAAGTATCGGTGTAATGGGCAATTGCCACTCGACGCGGGGACAACGAAAGCCGTGGAACGGTGATTTGTTCTCCTTTCTCGCTCATAAGTAACCCATCGGTTCGCGAACTGAGTTGGAGGTTCGCCACCAAGAAGCCCATCGGCGATGGATGCCGGCAAACTCGGCGTGCGGCTGGTTTCGTCGTCTTCACGTGTCATTGAGGATAGGCTAGCCATGCCCCTGATGCTGCCGTGTCAATACTGTTCACCGCCATGAAATCCCGAGAAACCTCAGCTTCCAGTTCCCAGTTTCCCAGCACACCCTCGGCCTCGAACGAGGCTTGTGCCCGCGAATCGCTTACGGGGACATCATCTCAAGCGCGGCCGCAGGCATCGGGGGCGCTGTCTCGGCTCATGCAGATGCGGCGACAGCGTGGCAGCGCGTCCGAAGCTCCGCCGCCGAAGGCCCATTCGGCGGCACCTGCTGACTTACGGCTGCATGCCGCAGTAAGGCGCGCCGATGCTACTGCCATACGCGAGCTTGTCGATTCAGGCCTGAAACCCGTTCACCTGAACGATAACCGTCAGACACCGCTCGACGTGCTCGACTCAATGGCTCTCGATGTGGCGTCGAGCCAGCTAATCCGTAGTGCGTTGTTGCACTCCCAGAACGAATCGGCGCCGCTTGGCTACGTCAAGCCGGAAGCGTTCCACGGGAGTCCATGGGGCTTCGAGATTCTGCTGTCGGGTGAATTGAGGGGGGGAGTCAATGATACGAAGGGCGGCACGCAATCCCTCGAAGGCAAGGTGTTCTTCTCCGACCGAACACCGACGTCGCCCAGCGAGCCGACCACACGCACCGACTTGCGCAAAAACGCTCGCATTTATTCGAACGGCTCTGGGTGGAAGGCCACCACCGCAAGTAGCCGCGGATTCCAGTATCGGATGGTGCAAGCCATGCTTGAGGGCATAAAGCAGAAAGCGCCGCTGAATATGCAGGGTGCGCCTGAAACGATCGAGGCGCAAACCGCGGACGATATTTGGCCACAGATTGTCGGTCATTTGGGACAGGTATTTCACAAGACCGGGTCGTTCGAAGGACCCGAGTTCGAGCACGCTACCCTGAATAAAATGTTTGAGGCGATACAACTCCCGTCCTCGCTCACGCTTAAAGTCGCGCAAACGCCTAGCCACGTGGTTCAGGGACGAGAACTATATGAACTTTATGGACGGGCAGCCACGCAGTTGAAGCAACAGTTCGAAAACGGCAAGACACCGTTTCTTGCCGTGATCAACGAGGGACGTATGGTGCCGGTGGTGTTTGGCTTCGAGAAAGTGTCTGGCCTGCAATCCCACACTATTGAGTACATGCCTCCCAAGGGTCCCAAAAGCTATTCTTACCAGAGCGTAAATCATCCGCTAACGGGCTCCGACGCGGGCGGCAAGCTGAAAGAGATCGAGGTGCGCGACCTGGAGGACCTTGCAACTCTCAGCCTTGCCTGCCTGGCGCGTGGCGTAGCGATCCCCGAGGACGCAACCATTCGTCTGAAGAAACGGGCACTTCGAGCGCCGAAGGCCCACTATTTGACGTCAACCCAACGGGCGCAGTTCGAGGCGGCAATCATTGGGGCGTTGTCTCACAAGACGGGAAATTCCCCCAAAGAAATGCGTTCCGTCATCGAGAATGCGTCGATTGAGCAGTTGCAAGTATTTAATGCATATCTGAGAAGTCTGCCATTGACGAAGTTCTCTGTTGCTTGACGACACGTTATCGAGTCGGCGTCGCAGCGTTTCCTGCAGTGCAGTGGCGAGGAGTATGCGATACGCCGTTGGACTCGGGTAGTTGGCAAGTGCAATGGCGGCAATCGGCATCTATGTCGCTAACTTATATTAGCGATAGGGGTATATTTTCTTGCCAAACTGCCAGTTTACGAAACGCGTCACGTCCGGCCGTCATGCCACTGTCATCCCGGCACCTATAATTTCTGGATGCCCATCTCACACCCGCTGCCCTTTCCCGACTCTGCGTCTCTGGCTGCATTGCGCACCTGGTACGCAGGCGTCGGCTCGCGCGAAGCCGTCGAACACTATTGTCCCGAGCAGCTTGGCGACGGGAAATCGGCCCGCGGCGTGATTGGTTGTATCCGACGCCAACTCATCGATTTTGCCGTCAGTCGTCATCGCGACGATCTGGCGAAACTGTTTCAGTGCGAAGCAGGCGAACGGACTCGTCACTGCAAGGCAGTGGCGAGCGCCATAGACGTGCTGCCATCGCTACTGATACCGCACCCAAAGATCAGCGACCCAATCGATGCGTGGCTGCCGTCCCGGGCCGTCGCCGCGTTGCGTGCGCACGGCATCAGGACGCTGGCAGACCTGACAGTGCGAATTCCCCGTCGCCGTCGCTGGTGGCTCGCCATTCCCAGTCTCGGGGAGCGCAGTGCCCGCCGGGTCGAAGCCTTTTTGCGGCTTATCCCGCGCTGACGGAGCGGGCTCGTGCGCTGATCGTGGCGGCCACCCCGGAATCCGTGACGCCGTGGGAAAACATCCGCGTCCCGCATGACGTCGACGGTTCGCACGGCATCTTCCGTGCGCCGAAGTCGATGTGCGCACTTGAGGCCAATAACGATTATCAGGCTATCAACGCCTGGCTCGACCGGCACGAAGCCACGGAAACGCAGCGCGCCTATCGCAGGGAAGCCGAACGCCTGCTGCTCTGGGCGATCCTCGAGCGCGGCCGCGCCTTGTCGTCGCTGACGAGTGAAGATGCGACCACCTATCGCACTTTCCTGCGTCACCCCACGCCGCGCGCCCGGTGGGTCGCACCAGCGCGGCCGCGGTCGTCGTCCGAATGGCGGCCGTTCACGGGCGCACTGTCGCCGGACTCCATCGCCTACGCACTATCGGTGCTGGGTGCAATGTTTCGCTGGCTTATCGAGCAACGGTATGTGCTGGCCAATCCGTTTGCGGGCCTCAAAGTACGCGGCGCGCCGCACAACGGTGAATTGAACATCGCCCGCGCCTTCACGGCTGGAGAGTGGGAGTTGGTACGAACGATTGCCGATGGGCTGGAATGGTCCCATGACTGGACGACACCGGCCGCGCAGCGTCTGCGCTTCGTACTCGATTTCGGTTACGGAACCGGCCTTCGGGCAGCCGAACTGGTTGGCGTCACGCTCGGCGGTATCGAAATCGGCGCGCGCGGCGAGCGATGGCTGCATCTGACCGGCAAGGGCGCGAAGATCGGCAAGGTTGTGCTGCCGCCACTCGCGCGTTTCGCGCTTGATCAGTACCTGGTGCAACGCGGCCTGACCGTGAACCCGGCGCGATGGCCGCCGAATACGCCACTGCTCGGGCATCTCGATGCACCCGGCGGAATCACCACGCCGCGATTGAGGGAGATTCTGCGCCGGTTCTTTCACGCGGCTGCCGACAGCATCGAAGTCGATCACCCAGCACTCGCCGGCAAGCTGCGGCGCGCAACGCCACATTGGATGCGCCACACGCACGCCACCCATGCGCTGGCGAATGGCGCTACGCTCACGACCGTGCGCGACAACCTGCGTCACGCGTCGATTACCACGACCTCGGTCTACCTGGACGACGACGAGGTCCAGCGCATGCGGCAGATCGAGGGAATCTTCGCGCGGCGCAGAGCAAGGTGACGATCGCTCACGATCCGATCTATCCGGCGCTGCCGGCAGCGCCAAGTGCTGCGGAGCTCGACGCATTCACACCGACTGCAGCCGAAATGCGTTACGTACGCCGCCAGGTCCGCCAGGAGTCGACCACAGTGCTGCTCATGGCGCAGATGAAGCTGCTGCAGCGGCTCGGCTATTTCCCAATGCTAGTCGACGTACCGACCGTGATCATCGACCACCTTCGCGCCGCGCTTCGTGCGGGTCCGCTACCGCGAGCGGTCATCGCTCGCTACGATCAGTCCGGTGCGCGAATTCGGCACCAGAAGCTGCTGCGCGACCATCTGGGCATACACCCGTTCGGCGGCGACGAAATCGGATGGCTGACCGACCTCGCGCGCGAGGCCGCGCAAACGAAAGCCGAGCTGCCTGACATCGTTAATGTCCTGATCGAGGAACTGGTGCGGCGTCGCTACGAGCTGCCGCCGCTCGCGCTGCTGCAACGAATTGCCACACAGGGGCGTCGTGCCGTCAACGAGGCGATCTACCGGGCCATCGGCGGCCAACTCGATGGCGCGTTGCGGACTCGCCTCGACGCGTTGCTGGTCACCAAAGGCGGCAAATCCGGCTGGGAGGAGCTCAAACGTGAACCGAAGAAGCCAACCACGCGCGCCGTTGCGGCCTTCCTGAAACACATCGACGGCATCCGGGCGCTCGCCGACGGATTGCCGCCACTGCCATCGATGCTGTCGGCCAGCAAACGCGAACAGCTCGTGATCGAGGCGCGTGCGCTCGACGTTGCGGAATTGCGCTCGCTGCGGACCAACAAGCGCTATGCGCTTGCCGTCCTGTTTATCCAGGCGCAGCTTCAGAAGGCGCTTGACGACGTTGCCGAGATCTTCATCAAGCTCATGCGCAAGTATGAAGTCTATGCGAAGACGGGGCTGCAAAAATACCGGCTCGACCACGCGGAGGCGGTCGACGGCCTGGTCGGGCAATTCCGGGACGTACTGCAAATCCTGCAAGACGACGAGGTGCCGGAGCGCAAGCGCTTGGCGCAAATTCGTGCGGCACTCGGTGATCCGGCCGCGACGCTCGCGCAGTGTAATGATCACATCGCCTACGCCGGTAATTTCGATCTACCGTTCATGCTCGTGCCGTACAAAACCCAGCGCTCGCTGCTGTTCCAGTGCCTCGATGCGCTGCCATTGCGCTCGAGCTCGCAGGACCGCGCGGTGCTGATCGCGCTCGCGTGGCTGCAGGGCTTCAGGGCGGCCCACCGCGAATACCTGTTGCTGACCGAGACCGACCTCGCTAACCTGCCGCTCGAATGGATGCCGGAGAAATGGACGCGTGCCGTATTTCCACACGGCCGGGACAGCCGCATGCTGCATCGGCGCTTCTTCGAGCTGTGCGTGTTCCACCAGATCATGCGCGAGTTGAATTCGGGTGATCTCTTTGTCGAGGCCAGCGATCGCTACGACGATTATCGGATCCACCTGGTCTCCGACGAAATATTCCAGCGCGAACTACCGCGCTACTGCGAGACCATCGGCTTGCCGACGGACGCCAAGACCTTCGTGAAGGCGTTGCGCGATCAACTGAGCGTGGCACTCGACGACACCGATGCCCGGTTTCCGGAGAACGACAGCGTCGAGTTTGGCAACGACGGGCTAATCATCCACAAGCCCGGCAAGGAGCCCGAGCCGCCGAACATTACCCTAATCGATCAGGCCATCAAGGCGTCGATGCCCGAAGTCAGTATCCTGGATCTCCTCACCGAAACCGAGCAGTGGCTCGACCTGCACAAGCTGTTCGGGCCGCTATCCGGCTTCGACGCCAAGCTCGACGAGCCGCGCAAGCGTTTCATCAGCACGCTGTTCTGCTACGGCTGCAATCTCGGCCCGAGCCAGACCGCTAAGTCGGTAAAGGGGCTGAGCCGCAAGCAGGTCGCATGGCTGAACCTGAAGCACGTCACCGAGGAGCGACTCGACAAGGCAATCGTGAAGGTGATCAACGCGTACAATCAGTTCGCGTTGCCGAAATACTGGGGCAGCGGCAAGCGCGCGTCGGCCGACGGCACCAAGTGGAGTCTATACGAGCAGAATCTGCTGTCCGAATACCACATCCGGTATGGCGGCTACGGCGGGATCGGCTACTATCATGTGTCGGACATGTACATCGCGCTGTTCAGCCACTTCATCCCGTGTGGCGTGCATGAAGCGGTCTATATTCTCGACGGACTGATTGAGAATGGCGCCGACATTAAGCCCGTACGATCCACGGCGATACGCAGGCGCAGAGTGGCGCCGTGTTCGGTCTGTCGTACGTGATGGGCATCGATCTGATGCCGCGCATGCGCAACATCAAGGACCTCGTCCTGTACAAGGCCGACAAGCGCCGCAAGTACGAGAACATCGACAGCCTGTGTCGGCAGACGATCGACTGGAATCTGATCGAGCGGCACTATGCCGACATGATGCGCGTCGCGGTGTCGATCTAGGCGGGCAAGATGACGCCGTCGACGATCCTGCGCCGGCTTGGCTCAGAAAGCACAAAGAATAAACTGTACTTCGCGTTTCGCGAATTCTGGCGCGTAGTACGGACGTTGTTCCTGCTCAAGTACCTGAACGACCCGGAGCTGCACCGCACGATCCACGCACAGACGAACAAGAGCGAGCAGTTCAACGACTTCACGCAATGGTTGATGTTCGGCGGCGAAGGCGTGATCGCCGAGAACCTGCGGCACGAGCAGCGCAAGATCATCAAGTACAACCACCTGGTCGCGAACATGGTGATCCTGTACAACGTGCAGTGGATGTCGCGCAAGCTGAAGGAGTTGCAGGAGAAAGGGCATCCGATCGACGCCGAGGTGCTCCGGAGCCTGTCGCCGTATCGGCACGAGCACATCAACCGGCTCGGCGACTATCTGCTGGACCTGCTGCGGCCCGTTTTACCGCTCGACCCGACCATCGATTTCGCCTTTAAATCAGCAGCTTAGGTCGAGATGTGGCGGATTTTTTACGAATCCCGGCCATACCTCGACCAGGCCCATCACCGAACAGGAAGACTGTATCTTCCGCTTCGAGGAATGGTCTAACTCGCTTCCCAAGGATGAATCGAAGATGGCGCGATTCGTGACGAGAGTCACGACGAAAGCTTCGGAAAAACTTCGACACGCGCCAGCACGCCAGGAAGGGGAGCTCTTCTTTGTCACGCGTCTTTCCGAAGAGGGGCACCAGGGGCATGTCATACGTAACCAGTTTATTCCGTCACGGCGTCAGCTCAATAGCGGACATCTCCTCATCGCTAACGCCAACGATAAGGAAAAGCAACGCTGGTATTTCTATCCCAACAGCGATCATCCGTTCGCTCCGGAGTCCGCTCAGGACGAGCACGCCCGGCCTGGCAAACTGATGGTGATGGACGCCAGCGGGAGCACCGTGGCACAGGAGAACTTCACGCCTTCCAGATCACAACTGGAGAGCGGGAAATATTTTCTCGATCATCACGAAGGCGTCAACAACTGGTACTTGATAGACGACTTCGCGAGCGTCTTCCCGGACGCCGTGACAGATCAGCCTGAGCAACAGGGCTGAAGCGCTTTCAAGCATACGAAGCGCGGCTCACTGCAGCTATCTTCAGGCATGCAAAGCAATGAGTCACAATCGGAGCCTGTCCGTCACGCTCTCTGAGCCGCCAAACACCGCCGCTTCCGCGCAAGACCGCGCGCAAGACCGCGTGCATCGACTTCGTGCGCGCGCAGTCGATGCACGACTTCGCCGTCCTCGATGCCGAGCCGCTGCCAGCCGCAATGTTCGATAAACCTGAGCGCCTTCGGGTTGTCGGCCGGCGTGCGCAGCAGGATCTCGTCCTTGAGGCTGAAGAGCCACGCGAGCGTCGGCCCGAGCAGCAAGCCCCAACGGCCGTGATGCGACGGCAGCACCGCGATGTGTGCCGATTCGCCGTCGAAGATCACGCCGCCGATCGGCTGCCCCGCTTCCTCGAAGCCGACCGACGGGCAGTCCGCATAGAACGCCGCGAACACCTCGCGCGTCACCACGCTCAGCATCGCCTCGGACGCACTGCTTCGCTCCGCGTCGTAATAGACGTTCAGATCCACCCGTTCGGTCAAGCGCAGGTTCATGACGCGCTCGCGAGCAAGCCGGTCGGCTCCGGCTGTTCCAGCAGATGAGTCATCGCACACCGGATGTGCTCGTGCGGAGAGTTCTCCACCAGGTCAGCCGCGCGGCCCTTCCAGTTCGGGTCCTGCAGGAAGAACAGGCACAGGACCCGCAGATCCGGACGGAAATCCTCGTCGAATTCGTTCAGCAGATGCAGCGCGTTCAACGCCCAGCCGCGCTGGATCGCGATCAGCACGCGGAACACGACGACATCCTCCTGCTCCATCGAAACGCGGTTTTCCTGCGCGAGCGTCTCGAGACAGGCCTGCGCCTTGTCCAGTTCGTCGTCGCCCAGCGCGTGCAGCATGCCCAGCGTCAGCGAGATGCGTCGCTCGCGGGCTTCATCGATTGCTTCGTTCATGGTCTTTCTCCTCGCGGCCTCGCCGTCGCGTCGATACGTATCGATCCGTGCCGACTCGCGAACCCGTCGAACCTCGTGGCCCGACGAACGGCGTCACGGCCTGGCTCATCCTTCGAACTGGGCCTCGGCGCTTTGCATCGTCAGTTCCTTGCCGGCATGCAGCATCACCTGTCCGGTGCCGCCGGCGATCTCGGCCTCGCCCGCGCCAGGCACGAACAGCAGGGCGGCCGGCGCCACGTTGCCCAATCCCTGCGCGATCTCGCCGACGTTGCCGGTCATGATGCCGCCGCCGATCTGCGAGGCGCCGTCGATGCCGTCGTTCACGATGTTGGTAGCGCTATTGAACGTGCCGTCGACGAAGTTCTGCGCAGACGGGCCGGCCACGGCGGACAACGCGATGCCGAGCGGCAGCGTGTTCATCGCCAGGTCAACCGAGCCGTCCGCGGTTTCGGCGACGCCGCTGACCGTCTGCTTAAGGCCCGATTCGAATTCGTTCGCCCCCGATTTCATCAGGTCCGGATTGGCGGTCAGCGCACCGCCGACCACCTTGAAGGCGCCGCCGACGTCCTTGCCGATACCTTCGAATGTATGTTTGATGCCGTCGCCGATTTTCTCGAAGGCATGTTTGATTCCGCTCATGACGAATTCCCCTGATAGTGTGAAATGCATGTGGTCCAGATCACACGATGCCCTCCTTCGCGGCGCGACGCCGGGCGAACGCGAAGCACGGAGTGCCGATGCGAAGCGTGGAACGCCCGCGCCGCGAAGCAGTTACCGCAGCGTGACGTCCGGCGCCAACAGCAGCGCCTGCGCGATTCGTGTCGCCATCGGCTCGTCGTCCCGGTACGCGGCCGCATACGCGTAGGTGCGCCACGTCGGGTCGCCGAGTGCGTACAGACAGACGGCGGTCAGCGCGATACCGCGCGACCGCAGCTGGCCCGCGCGCTCGACCTGCCGCAGCTCGCGCAGTGCCTCGCTCCACGCGCGTGCGCGCACGTGGAGCGAGGCGAGCACGACCCGGGCGCCATCGTGATCCGGCCGCATCACGGCAACCGCATCGAGCAGATCCCGCACGTCCGCCGGCGTGCCGAGCGTGGTGCCTGCCCACAGCACGCCGACCATGCCCGACAGGACCCTGTCGTGCTCCGTCGTTGCCGTCATCGCCCACCTTCCGTCTCCGCGCGCGTTCGATTCCGGGTCCACGTTCCGCCGCGTCATTTGGCGCCCGCCAATGCTTTTGCTTCGACTCCGACGTTCGCGAGCGTCAACTGGTCGCGCACCTGATCGATGAAGATGCCGGCCAGCAGCGCGAGCATCAGGATCGTCAGCCCGCCCTTCAACGGCTGCGCGAGCGAATGCAGATCGAGCTTCTGCGACACCTTGCCGGTGAAGCCGAAGCCGATGTCGATCAGCAATAGCAGCACCATCATCGGCGTCGCGAGCTTCGCGACCGTCTCCATCAGCGAGTCGGTTTTCATCAGCACGAACGACTCGATAACCTTCGTGCTCGCCGGCGTCAGATCCTGGATCGGCCACCACGTGTATGAGTCGTAGACTGCGCCGAGCAGGAACGTCATTCCGCCGAGAGTCCAGAATGCGGTGATCGCGAACAGGCTCAGCAGCGTCGAGGTCAGCGACGTCTGCTGCCCCTGGCTTGGGTTCTGCATCTGGACCTGGTTGAAGCCCGTCAGATCGTCGACGTAGGTGCCGACGGCTTCGGCCGCCCAGAACACGCTCGACGCCGCGAAACCGAGCACGACGCCGATCAGCGCTTCCTTCAGGCCAACGGCGACGAGGATCATCGAATCGCCCTGCTCCAGCAGGCCGCGCTGGCCGTACGCGACGAAGCCGCCCCACAGCAGCGCGAGCGCGGTGCGCACGCGCCCCTGCACGACGCTGTCCGAGGTCGGCGGGAACATCATCAGCAGCACCATCAGCCGTTCGCTGCACAGGCCGAGGATGATCATGTAGCGGACCAGTTGGTGGCTGGACTCGATCGACGCGTAAGTAATATCGCTCATGGCGGATCAGGTTCGGGAAGGCGCCGGGCGCGGCGCGGGGCAACGCTTGGGGAGCGAATCAGAAATCAGAACAGCAGCTGAGGCCGCCGCGTTTCAGATACTTCGTCATCCTGCGAATCCTCAATCTCCCGTTCCCGCTTCTTGATGAGCGCCTCGCGGCGCTTCGCATAGATTTCGATCCGCGCGCGGTTGCGCAGGATCTGGGTGCGCGCGTCGCCGATCTGCGCCTCTTTCGCGTCGAGCGCCGCGCGTGCCTGACTGGCCTGCGCTTCCAGCGCCGCGTGATGCTCGGCCGCATGCGAACGGAAATCGCGCAGCTTCAGCAGATCGTCGGCGCGAAATCGCGTACCGCCAAGCATCGTGTCGATCTTGCCGTCCTGGTTCGCGAGTTCCGCCGCCTGCGCATCGGCCGCGCCGCGCCGCTCGTCGAGCGCGCCGGCGAGCGCCTGCGATTCGCCGCGCAGCCCCGTCAGAGCCGAATTCAGCTTGCGGTCCAGCTTGCGCCGCCGCGACAGCACCCGCTCGAATGCCACGACCTGTCTGTCCTTCATCGTCGTCTCCCAATCGTCCGTATCACCGTTTGCCCGCTTACGATTGCACCAGATCGAACAGCATCGCGATCGTGTCGCCCGGATCGACGAGATCGTCCGTCGCCTGGCCGAGGAACGCGCGGATCGCGTCGATCTTCGCGATCGCCTCGTCGGCGAGCGGATCGGTGCCCGCCTGGTACTCGCCGACCTGCAGCAATAGTTCGACTTCCTTATGTTTTGCCATCAGCCGGCGGATATGTCCCGCCGCCGCGACGTGGTCGCGCCCGACGATCTGCGTCATCACGCGCGACAGGCTGCCGAGCACGTCGATTGCCGGGTAGCGGTTCTGCGCGGCGATCTCGCGCGACAGGATCATGTGGCCGTCGAGAATCCCGCGTACTTCCTCGGCAATCGGGTCGCCGCCCGATTCGTCCTCGGCGAGCACCGTATAGAGCGCCGTGATCGAGCCGTGCTTCGAGCGGCCGGCGCGTTCGAGCAGGCGCGGCAGCTCGGCGAAGATCGACGGCGGAAAGCCCCGCCGCGTCGGCGGCTCGCCCATCGCGAGGCCGATCTCGCGCTGCGCGCGCGCGAAGCGGGTCAGCGAATCCATCATCAGCAGCACACGCATTCCGCGGTCGCGGAAATACTCGGCGACCGCGGTGGCCGCGTACGCGGCTTTCGCGCGCTCGATCGACGAGCGGTCGGACGTCGCGCAGACCACCACCGAGCGCGCCATGCCCTCCTCGCCGAGAATATCCTCGACGAACTCGCGCACTTCCCGGCCGCGCTCGCCGATCAGCGCGATCACGTTGATGTCGCAGCGCGCGCCGCGTGCGAACATGCCCATCAACGTGCTCTTGCCGACGCCGGCCGGCGCGAAAATGCCCATGCGCTGCCCCTCGGCGAGCGTCATCATGCCGTCGACGACGCGCACGCCGGTCGGCATCGGCGTGTCGATCACCGGGCGCGACATCGGATCGGGCGGATCGGCGATCACCGGCTGCCACTCGTCGCAGTCGAGTTCGCCCTTGCCGTCGATCGGCTCGCCGAGGCTGTCGATCACGCGGCCGAGCAGCCCGTTGCCGATCCGCAGCGACAGCGGACGCTTGAGGCCGATCACGCGGGTCGCGCGCGACACGTTGCCGAGCCGCCCGAACGGCGACAGCAGCGCGGTGTCGCGGGAGAAGCCGACCACCTCGGCGCGCTGCAACAGTTCGCCTTCCGGCGAACGCAGCTCGCACAGCTCGCCGAGCGTCACATCGAGGCCCGCCACGCGCACCAGCGTGCCGATCACTTCCTGCACCTTGCCGCACGCGACCGACGCGGGGCTCGCGCGCAGTTCACGCTCGATCGCGTTCATCAGATTCGAAAAGCCGCCGCCGGCGTCGTTCCAGCCATCGGTGCCGTCGGTTGCGTCGCGCAGGTCGTCGGTATCGTCAATCATGTTTCGGATTCCTGTTCAGGGTCTCGCGTCACGCGGCCAGCGTCGCGTCCTCGGTCTCGCCGTCGTCGTCATAGGTACTGTCCGGCGTGGGGTGATCGTGATACGTGGTCGCTTCGTCGGGCAAGTCGGCGGCGTCGAACCCGGCGTAGTGGTTGTCGTGTGCGTCTTCATGGCCGTACGCGTCGTTGTGGTCTTGCGCGTCTTCGTTGTCGTACGCGCCTTCGTTACCGTATGCGTTGTTGTCGTGCGTGTCGCCAACGCCGGAGTGTTCGTCATCACCACCGTGATCGTCGCCGATACCGTTACCGCCGCCATTGCGCTCGCCGTCACCCCGCCCCGCCATTGGCTGCCCGCCGTTTGCCTCAACCGGTTCGTCTTCGAATTCCGACTCGGGCACACTCCGCACCGCGCGGGCCAGCGCGCCGCGCATCGCGGCGAGTTGCAGCGGCAGGCTCGCGTCGAGCGCGCCGAGATCGGTTTCGATCACGCACGCGCCCCGTTCGAGTGTCGCGTCGCCGCGCGCCAGCAGCCGCACCGCGATGCCGGCCTCGCGCCAGCCACGAGCGGCGGCGTCGAACGCGGCGGTTGCGGCCGCGAGATCGGCCGGATGCACGGCGAACTGAACTGGGCTGCCGTCCGCGACGATCTGCTCGACCGACTTCGCAGCACGCTCGAACAGCTCGGCCGGATCGGCGGCGGCGACGATCTGCTCGACCGCGAGCGAAACCAGTTGCGCGAGCCGGTCGCGGCGGCGGCGGCCAATCGTCTGCGCGGCGGCGTGCGAGCGCAGCGCACGCTCCTGCCAGTCGGACAGTCCCTGCGCGAAGCCGTCGTCGTAGCCGCGCCCGGCGGCACCGTCGTATTCGTGCTGCGCGGCCGCGCGGATCGCGTCCGCCTCGGCCTGCGCCGCGTCGACGATCGCCTGCGCTTCGGCGCGCGCGGCCTCGAGTGCCTCGTCGCGCAGCCGGTTCAGGTCGACGCACTCGGCATCGACTTCGACGAGCGTCGCCAGATCGCCGGCGCGCAGCACGTCGTCATCGGCGCCGACGCCGAACCCGGCGCCCTCGACGCGCGGATTGCGTAACCAGATCACCATGACCACTCCGGAAACAGGTTGGGCAGTTGCGCGACGATCGAGCGGCTCGGCCTGCCGTCCGGCATCACGGCGAGCGAGCGCGGCGCCGCGTACTCGGCGAGCGCCGGCAGCGCGAGCTGCATCAGCGCGAGCGGGCCGTCGGGCGTCCAGTCGCATTCGCGCTCGAACAGGCGAAAGCCGAGCCAGGCGAGCGCGTCGCCATCGGCCGCCGTCAGCGGTGCCCGGCGCGCAAGCGGCGTAATGCCTGCCGCGAGCGCGCGGTGCGGCCCGAGCAGCAGCTTCGCGCCGCGCGCGCCGATCCATTCGCCGAGCAGGTTGCGGCGCGGCCGGTCGATCCATGCGCGCACCTCGTCGATGCGGTCGAGCAGCGCGCGCAGCCGGAACACCGAGAGGCATTCGGCCGGCGGCAGCAGCGCGAGCGCGGCGCCCGGCGCGCCGAACAATGCGAGCGCCGGCGCCGGCATTCCGGCCGCGGCAAGCCAAGCTTCGGCGAGCGCGCCCGTCTCGCGCGCGCTCCGGCCGCGCAGGCAATCTGCATAAGGCACCGCCGCGAGCCGCTGCGGATGCATCCAGTCGAACAGCGCGCGGCGGCGGCGATGATGCTCGACGAGCCGGGCCGCCAGCACGGCGGCCGTGTCCTCGCTCACCGTGGGACGCGCATCAGCAGCGCCAGCCTCGGTTGCGGCGGCGTCCGGCGGGGCGTCGAGGGCATTCATGTCCGTCACGCTTGCGCGTCCTTCGTCACGCCGGACTCTTGCGCAGGCGCTGCCGCAGCTTCGACAGCAACTGGTTCGCGTTGCCGCGCACCAGCACGATCGCGCCCGCGATCATCAGCAATACGATGCCGAGCGCCCCGCCCGCGATCATCAGCGAGCCGTCGCGCCGCTGCGCCTTCGCTTCGAGGTCGATCGCATCGGCCGGCACCGACGTGACGCTGACCTGGTCGTAGGTCAGCCCCTCGATGCTGTGCACGACGAGATTCTTGATCGCCGGAATCAGCGTTTCGACGCTCGCATCCGGCCGGTACTTGATGAACACCGCGGCGGACGACGGCTTCACCGACTGCGCGAGCGGGTCGTTGTTCGGCAGCACGATCTGCACGCGGGCGACCACCACGCCGTCGATCTTCGAGAGCGTGTCGTCGAGTTCCTGAGACAGGCCGTAGATGAAGCGCACGCGTTCTTCGGTCGGCGTCGACACCATGCCGTCCTTCTTGAACAGCGCGCCGAGATCGTCGAACTTCTTGCGCGGCAGGCCGCGCGCGCGCAGCACTTCCATCGCGTGGACCATCTCCTTGTCGCCGACCGTCACCGACCAGGTCTTGCCGGAATCGGGCGTCGTCTTCTCCGCGTCGACGCCGTACTGCTGGAGCGCGGCGACCATTTCGTTGCAGTCGGTTTCGGAGAGCTGCCCGTACAGCTCCTGCTTGCAGCCGGCGAGCGCCAGCAGCAGGACGGCAGCGGCCAGCGGGCGGCGCCAGCGCGCGAACGCGCGGCTCGGGTTGAGGATCGAGGCCATGTTGGTCGCTATCTCACTGGTTCTTCATCAGGGTCTGGACCGCGTCTTTCGACGACTGCACGGTCGCCATCTTGACCTGCAGGTCCATGTTGAGGCTCGCGATCTCGAGCTGGACCGTCATGTCGGCGGACGCGAGATGCTGCATCGACAGCGTGCTCGCGTGCTGGGACATGTACAGCACGTCGTTCGGCACCGCGTGGTAGTAATCGGCCTGCTCCTTGACGGCTTTCGTCACGATGTCCGTGTGCCCGATCTGATGCACCTCGGGCACGGCGTTCGGCGTCGGGTTCGCCATCATGGCCTGAAACTTGTCGACGAGCGCCTGCGGTGCCTCGGCCGGTTGCGGCGCGGTGGCCTCGGTCAGGTGCGAGAGTTCGTGCTGGAATTGCGCGGCGGTGATCATGCTCATGTCGCTTCTCCGGTCGGGGTGCGGTCAGATCCGCATGTAGTGCATCGTCATCAGCATGTCGTTGGCCGACGGCGGCTGGGGCTGCGCCGCGGCGCTGTCCCCCGCCGTCGCCTCGTCATCGAGCGCGCGCGCCGACTCCGGCGCGACGAAGCGCCCGGTCCGCCGCGCATCCGCCGCGGCGTGTTTCAGGTCATCCCCTGCCAGTAACAGCTTCGCGAGCCGCGTCACGTCCGGGTCGCTCTCGTCCTCGATGATCCTGCGCGCCTCGTCCTGCCAGCCGAATTCATCGCGCGCCTTCAGGCACTTGAGCAGCATGCCCCGGCTCTCCGGCAGGCAGGCCGAGCGCTCGACCAGATAGCGGAACAGCTCTTCCGCCTCGCTCCATTCGTCGCGCAGCATGTGCAGCCAGCCGTCGAAGAACGAGAAGTCGACGTTGTCCGGACGCAGCAGATGCAACATCGCGACGAGATGCTCGATGTCCTCGATGTCGACTCCGGTCCGCGTCCCGCTGTTCGCGAATGCGGCGCCCGTCAGATCCACGATCGCGCCGACGACTGCCGGCGGCCATGACGACCGATCCTTCATAACGTCCATCCGTTTTCCCCAAAAGGCAATCTGATCCGATTCAGTGCGCCATCCACGCGCCCTCTGTTGGCGCTACGTTACGCAAGCCCGGGTATGCGACATGGGTGCCGCACGAAGTCGTACCGCGAATTACGAAGCGGCGCCCGTCCGATCCGCACTCGCGACGACCAGGCAGCGGCCCGAACCGCTGCGCCCCGGCGGCAGGGCCGCGCGGCGAAGCGGGCGGCGCTTCGCGCGCGCCGTCGGGACTTCGCATTCGCGCGCATGCTGCCGCCCGCGCGCCGCTAACGTGGCGTGACGGATGCCCGCCTCCCGCGGCGCGCCGTTCAGAAGCGCGAAGGACGCCGTCATGAGTGACGATAAGACCGAAGAGCCCTCAGAGAAAAAACTGAGAGACGCTCGCGAGGAAGGCCAGGTTGCGAAGAGCACCGATCTCGTCGAGGTCGCCCCGCTCGGCGCGCTCCTGCTGACCTTCACCGCCGGCCAGCGCTACCTGACCGATTCGCTGCGCGCCGTCGTGAACGACGCGCTCGACTTCACGCACGGCGACAGAACGCTGCAGGACCTGTCGGTCACGCTCTCGGACATGGGCTTCCACGCCATCGGCCTGCTGTGCGGGATCGCCGCGATCGCTCTCGTGGCGGCGGTCCTCGCGCTCTTCCCGCAGGTGGGCTTCGTGATCTCGCTGAAGGCGGTGAACCCGAAGCTCGACGCGATCAGCCCGGCTTCCGGCCTCAAGAAGATCTTCGGCATGAACGCCCTCATCGATCTCGCGAAGATGACGGTCAAGGCGATCGTGCTGATGGCGGTGATGTGGTCGACCATCAAGTCGTCGATGCCGGTCGTCGCCAGCTCGCTCGACGAAACGCTGGCGCGCCTGATCGAGGTGCTGTGGTCGGTGGTGACGCATCTCGTGACGGTCGCGCTCGGCGTGTTCATCGTGATCGGCGCGGTCGACTACAAGCTCCAGCACTGGCAGTTCATCCGCAAGAACCGCATGTCCAAGGACGAGGTCAAGCGCGAGCACAAGGACAGCGAAGGCAACCAGGAAGTCAAGGGCGAGCGCAAGCGGATAGCGCGCGAAATGAGCCAGGAAGAACCGAAGCGCGGCGTCGGCCGCGCGAGCGTC
>Ga0154001_1000136_pt1 | contig 20738 bp, 27 predicted proteins | sample TSNJ085MetaG_FD_104699 | JGI IMG/M metagenome (GOLD analysis project Ga0154001, IMG submission 104699) | Attine ant fungus gardens microbial communities from New Jersey, USA - TSNJ085 MetaG | ecosystem: Host-associated > Fungi > Mycelium > Unclassified | place: USA: New Jersey, Wharton State...
CTCCTCTCGATACTCGAAGATGGTCAGGCATTTGCATGTCTCGTACAATGATATCCACAACCTCATCCGCGATGTCACTCCCAAAATTGCGGCGGAATTCAATCCAGATTCGATGATTGCAATCGGTAAGACCGTCGACTACATTTTCCCCGTCTTCTCACAATGCCATTCACTATTTTCCACTACTCAGGAGGAGGGTCAGTATCTTGGGATATACATTTTGTGATTTCTCTGAAATAGGTATATATATTAAACAGTGGATTTTTCCCGGCTCGTGTTATGGTGGGCCCTATGCACTACATTTATTGCAGCTGATGGATAAAATCGGATCCTAATCTAGCGCACGTTCCTTCGCCAGTCAACAGTCAACAAGACACTTCAAATTCAAGCGATCGGACTGTCATTATACGAGCCTATCCCAGGAGTGACCGAAGAGCGCATTGGCAAGGAAGTTATCCGTACACAGTGGCTGTGAGTTTTATCACTACGTGTTGATTGGCTTTTCAGAAAAGCTGCTATCAGTGGACCTAATGCCGGGAAACTCTTACTTGGAAAGCGTAACTTGATTGTCGTTTGTGTCCTATCTCGTTCCCGTATCTCAGGATTTTGATGAGCGATTTCAGGACGAGGTTGATGATACTCGCAAAACACTCTCGTCCGTGAACCTAGAAAAATCTGCTTGATCACCAGCTCATGTTCTTTTCCCGTAGATATGCTCTTCTGGAGCTTCAGAAAGATGTTCAAGAAGAACTCTTAAGGCATTCCGAGGCAGAGCGGGAAGCTCTTCTCGCAGCCACCAAATTTGCTATCTTTGTCGTCCACAACAAGAAAAAGCCCAAGTTGGCTGAGATACCCGCAGATACCCCGTTCGTGTATTGTTGCAGAATAGGTCATAAACTGATGTGTCTTAGATACTTCTCTGGCGCTGATGTAGGTGATGTTTGGTAAGTTGGTCAGTCCCTTCGTGATACGAATCTTATTTGTCTACGCGTAGGTTGGATTATCCTTGGGAAGCAACGTGGGTCTTGATCTCAGATTTTCCTCCATGTCATACTGGCAGATTTTTATGATAGAGATATCGAACAACATGATAAATTGGCAGCGACTGACAGGGGATTGTTCCAGTAAAATGTGGTTTCAGTATTCTTGAACAAAGATATAAGGAACTTGGTAGATTATGGGAAACTAGTCCGAGTACCATCAATCGCTCAAACCTCCAAGCCTGCGGATTGCGCTGTTGCGTAGAGTACGTCCATTTGCCTCAATGCCGTCACCAGACAAAGGTTGTCCATCTCCTGTTGCGAGATCAACGAGCACTTGGCTCAGCATACCTGTTGGAGAGGTATGATTGGGTGCAAAAGTCCGGAACGTGTAATCCAGGAATCTGGTGGTGAGAGGGAGTGGACGATGGTGTTCCGGGGGTATGACATGTGCTGGTCGCGCATTGAACGGGCGAAGAGAACTAAAGGCTGGTTGAGAGGGGAGTGACAACAAGGCCTTTTCTGCGCGGCCTTTGATTTGACCAAACAACATCCAGGATTTTTCGGTCATGTCAGCACTGTGGATCGTCAGCATTGTAGAGGACTAGTGTTTCATATGGATGCCAAGGAAGCTCTCTGCCGAGAGCCTCTTAATGATGTGCATCGGATATTTTTTGAAACAAGTGGGAGTCACACTCACCCCTCGCCGGAGACATATACAAAGTTGAACTTGCCAGAGTTAGAAAGGGAGGAAAAGGCCTTTGCAGCCGCAAGAGGGTAGTCATATGTAATTTGTATATATTCACTTATGGAAATCAGCAGTTGCTGAAGTGGCTCACGACAAGACGTACTCTTTGGAGACTTTTGTCTGACTAATTCCTTGTGCCCAGATACACCCATCACTGCCCCTGAGCTTTTCGAGGAGAGCAGGAGGATATACTTTGTAATCAGTGTGTATGATGATTTCTGCCTTTGCCGAGTTGAGCTGCTCGCCCTGGGGGAGTGCAAAGTCCCTCCTAGAGAGGATAGAAACTCGAGTGACTTTGGGCGAGGCGAGACAGCAGAGAAGGACGTTGTAGCCTACGGTGCCGGTTGCGCCTGAGAGGATGAGATGCATTGAGAAACGGAAAATGACTCGAAAAAAGGGCGGATTTATATTTGCAAAAGATCGGCATGTTAGTGATCTGCGACAGGCAGTGCTTCGGCCGTTGATCAGTCAGTGGCAATCTGTATTGCTTTCTTCTTACTATAATCCAAATTTTCACTTTGGCTTCCACGATCTCGAAAACCGCCCACGGTTTTCTTCTTATCCCAGTCCCAGGCTTTCCTTTTGCCTCCGCCACATGGCTGAAGAATTAGACTATGAATCTCTTCCTCCCAATGCCGGTCTTGCAGTCAGTATATTAAGCTATTCTTCGCAAACAATTTTTGTTAAACCTTGCTAGGTTAACATGCTTGCCGGTGCATTTGTCAGTCCTCATACCTTTTCTGGCTTTGGATTCCTTTGTTCATTCTCCCCTAGGCTGGTATTTCAGAACATGCTGTCATGTTCCCGATCGACAGCATAAAAGTATGTTCCACGATTCTTGTCGTGTACATCGCTCATGTTTCATCGCCCAGACACGTATGCAAGTCTTTTCTACTTCGCCGCTAGCGGTCTATGATGGAGTCGGAAATGCCTTCAAACGAATATCATCTACGGAGGGCATGAGGGCCCTATGGCGCGGTGTTTCATCCGTCGTTCTTGGTGCCGGTCCTGCCCACGCTGTTCATTTTGGTACACTTGAAATGGTCAAGGATCTAGCAGGAGGGAACGAGGCTGGGAACCAATGGCTTGCTCACTGTGCGTCCCTTTCCACTGTTCATATACTCCCCCGTAAAACTAAACCGTTTGATTTTTTTTCAGCATTGGCTGGTGGCTCTGCAACGATTGCCAGTGATGCACTCATGAATCCTTTCGATGGTGTGTTGATCCCCTCTGTTCTCCCGACTCCTTCCGTCTCACAGGAAGTTTAGTGATCAAACAACGGATGCAGGTACACAAATCTCAATTTCACTCGTTTGTGGCATGTACCAGCGCGGTCTATCGCAGCGAAGGTCTCGCCGCCTTTTATGTCTCCTATCCCACCACGCTTGCCATCTCCATCCCATTCAATGCCATCCAATATACCATGTACGAACAAGTCAAGCGATTCATGAACCCGCGTAATGAGTACTCGCCCATATCACACATTACTGCCGGTGCCATTGCTGGTGCCGTCGCCGGTGCGGTCACGACTCCACTAGACGTAGCGAAGACACTACTGCAGACGCGTGGTACCACACATGAAGTCGACATTCGGAATGCTAATGGCATGATTGACGCTTTGCGTATTATATGGAGACGAGATGGTGCCAAGGGTTTTGGAAGGGGACTTGTACCGCGTGTCATGACGATCATGCCCAGCACCGCTCTATGTTGGCTATCTTATGAATTCTTCAGTACGTGCACCCCTCCCTTTTTTCCCACCATATCATAATAATAATTCGTGGTTGCTCCTCGCTTTCTCTTTCAGAGTATGCGATTAGAACAGAGTTTGTGTAGTTGAGGTATCGTTTCTCCGGACTTTTGAAAAAAGTGTCAGGGAATGAGAGAAATCTCGCATATCCCTCCGTATGTCCGTATGGGCACATGGCTCCGACCAACGTACACACATCTATACATCACACTATTCCTCCTTCGTTCAACCATTTACAGGCACACAAATATATATCACCCGATGCAATGCATATGACACGACGGACAGCAAGTTTTTTCTATACTGCTGGCACCTACCGAATATCAGATGACGGTATCGTGTGGCGATGACAGTTTTTTGGCTCTAGCTTCAAGGAGTCATTGTGTTGCACTTTTTTTCGAATTCTTTTGAAATGGCATCGATGATCTATTTCCCTCCAGGAGATTACCAATCACTCGGTGCTTTCGAATAGAATGATACCACATGCGAAAATTTCTAGACCAGCTTATGTGTAGATGTTTTCATTGCGGCTGTGGCAGCAGAGTCGGTGCAGCTGTCAGGTTGGCGGCATGAGTATCATCAAGGGTTAGTTTGTCCTGATGGGCACCGTTATTACTGCAGATTGTCGAATGGTTTGCGCTGCCTGCTGAGGAATAGGAATCGTACTTTCGATACTCCCTTTGAACAGTTCAAAGATGCGGACCGCTACTTATAGTAGAATTCACGATCTGAGTATCCAACGAAGGCCCTTCATTGATATTCGCTCAGTGTAAATCTCCCTAATGACTTCGTATCCAAGTAAATGTTCATTCACTACAGCTTGCCAAATTTTCTTGCCAATGTTAGCTACCCCACTGTTGGATACTTACTTCTTTATTATGGTCATTGGCAATCCTTCCCGAACGAAGTAAATTCCATTGGATGGCCGAAAACTTGCGCTGATGGCGGTTCTCGCATTTCCTCATTAAGCTCGAATAAGATATAATAATGTCCACTGAACTCTTTGAGAGCATGAAGATGATGATACAAACGCGATTGATATACAGTAAAATTTAGTCTATCCCAGCCCCTTCAATAACTATGAATCCTCTGCTGTTCTCTCAGCCACCTCCTCTCACTCATCTATATGCAGACCGATACCGGACTTCCCGTCTCCTAAATCTCATCACCCTTCCAGTCCAACCCCCACCGGACTAAATTGTTGCTAAATTGTTTTTTTCCAGTCGACCTGACCATGAGATGTGATAAAAGCAATTTTTCAATAGATGCACTAACCGCATAAACCGCCACAAATCACCTCTGGCAATCCACCCACCACCCACTGCCCCCGCTGGCCCGCTTCCTCGACGTCAGTCGTAAAACTCCAACCGCCCTTATTCCACAACCAACACCTCCCTCCTCTCCCTGGGCCCTCTCACTAGTAATCAAGCACGAAATAGGAAAAAGAAAGAAAGAAAAAAAGAAAAAAAGGCTGGATTCATCAGATGACTGTGCGGGGTGACCAAATCCCCCACAGCCCCAATGTCCCGGGGTGGTCAATCCCAATGACATTGGTTTCGATGAATCCAGAATGAAATTACAACATAAACTACAACTGCACCAGCGCAGAAGGAAAAAGAGGTATGAGATAAGTTAAAGAGAAAATAAAGAGACAAGGAAGAGTTCGCTCATGGATCAAAACTTCGCCAATCGCTAGAAGACATGAACGATAAGGACAAGTAGACGGGTAGGTAGGTAACTCACATATTTCTAAAGATGGCGTGAGCCTTCATCTCCTCGACTGAATCGAACCGATAATAATCGTCAGTGGAAAGTAATCGTCGAATGAACAACATCTCATCAGTCAACAAAAGCTCCTCCTTCACTCTATGTTTTCCAGAACTGTCGCGAACAGGAATCAGATGAGTGCGCATTTCATGCCAAATATAACCCAAAGCGACATAATCGACATAATAGGGACTCCGAGTAAGATGCTTTGGGTCACCTTTTGGACCGAGGACTGGATCGTGAATCCACAAGGGAATGTCTAGAGAATATCAACAAAATAAGTCAGTACTGTTCTTGACCAGAACCAGGCACTTGCTTGCTACTCGCCTCCATCGATCATGGCTCCTGCAGTTGTGATGATACAGGAACTGAAATCAAAAAGTGTAAAATCACCGTTATTTGCAACCACGATATTTTTTGGGGAAATTCCCCGGTGAACTACACCGCGCTCGTGCATACGATGAATAGCGTGAAGGAGCCGAGCCATCTGATTGATCGTGAACTCTGCATCGTAAGACTTATTCTTCCTGAGCAAATTCAAAAGAGTAGAATCTCCCATCCGACTCTAGATATAAGATAAAATTAATTCAGACTAAATCACTGAGTTGATTGGGCTTACCATCAGAATGAGAGTGTCGTCTTTCTTACTGTCAACCTCTTCCAACCATGGAAGACCGCTCACATAACGAACACGACGCAAAGCGTTGAGCTCGTTTAAAAGCACTTGATGAGAATAAGAATCTTCAGTACTTACCTTTTTCATTGTCCACCTGCGTCCCCCTGCAGTAGAGATGGACCAAAAAGAGCCACCGGGAGAATGACTCACATGTTTAACATCATGTGGAAGATTTTTACTGCCCATAGCTGCACGTATTTCCTCGAAGTCCTTCAATTCACAAGGACGTGAGCGTTCTTGAACAGAATTTGAGGAACCAGAGCAGCAGTGCTTAGTAGAATCTTTCGCAGAAGATGCCGAGAGCCTAAGATTCTGAATGTCAGTATCCCCATTGGACCGAGTGAGAACAGGAGAATCAAGTCGATCATGATGAGGATGAGAAGCAAGGAGAGTAAGCCTCAAATTCTTCCTAGCATTCTCGAGGTGAGTTGATGGCGTCGATACCTGACCCTCGGACTCCATGATACCCAGCCCAATCCCTGTGATTATAATTCCGTTGAGAATTGAATACAAAGATAGAGAACATATGACATACTTTCAAATGAATCACCTTCGCCTCCCTTAGGGATCCCAGTCCCCAAGGGGTGAGTAATGGACACGGCATCTGCAGAGCTGGTCAGGCTTTGCGCGGCAGAAGTACCCTGAGCGTTGACCAGACGCATCAAGGTACCACATAGTTGCCTTCCACCGGTCACTACTCCTCGTCCGATCCGTACGACTCGACGAACAATTGGCGTTTTTTTTAGCCGATCAATAGACGAATCAATCGTTGACTGATCAGCTACTTGGAGTGGACTTAGAGGTATGTCAAAGCACACAGACATGGTGATTAAAGTATGAAAAATATAGGAGTTTAGATGCAAGATGTGATTGGTTATGGTGACTAGTTTTTGAGGACAAGTACACATTATAAAGGGAGAAAAGGGGCTGAGACAGACGAACAGTGACCGGCATCTGAGGATTTGCCTGTAGGATCTCCAAAACTCCTTTGATCGAAGGAGTTAGGAGTTCCTACAGGCAAATCCAGACACTGACGCCCTACACCTTGATTGGTTCTTCTAATCAAAGCCAAACCAAGCCATAGGTCTGGCTAGGATTAGTGTACACAGACTGGTTGAAGGAAAGGAAGTGTACGAGATCACTACGTTGAAATGCTTTTGATCTACCGGCTACGGAAGCCAAAAGAATGCATGAATTCAGGGATAACAAAGAAAGTACAAGCTTATCTAAATTTTTTCAACGGGTTAGACTTTTTCTTTCCTCTCAAACTAGCTCTCCCGCCTCTCCCGCCTCTGCCTTTGTTGATTCCACTCTTCCAGAAGGGAACAAACCTTGGCTGCATCTCTTCTCCCTCTTGCACAGGTGCCGCCTTTGGTAACAGATATCTCGGGATGTGTTTTAGATGAGGTTGAACCTTCGCCGGTCTCAATGCCTTGTCATGTCGCAAATGTTCGAGATCAAGGGGATTGTCTTCGAAATATGCCTTGAGTTTATCCGAGTTGAGTAATTCGCTCTTCAGCTCCTTAGCCCAAGCTTCTTTGATCGCTCCCTTCGTTACACTCCGCAGCGCATCCCCCATGCGATACCGAAAAGCTTCGACTTGTTGCATGTCGAACTTGTATTCTTTGATTTGAGAATTTTGTCGTTTTTCGATACGTTTGAAGATGCGTTCATCATTTTGCGCACTTGGTAGACACCCCACAGCTTTGTTTTTACCCCATTCTTCGCGGGGAACCACAAAAGACAGAGACATTCCTGACTGACCTGCTCGAGCAGTACGGCCAATACGGTGGGTATACGAGCGAGCGGAAGTTGGGCAATCGAAATTGATAACACATGCAACATTAACGAAGTCAATTCCACGTGTAACGCCGTATTCTTTATCAAATTTATGTTTTCCTTTCAACCTTTTTGAAGATTTGGGATCTTGTTCTTCTGATTGCTGCTTTTGACGTTTTCTAGAAGACGAGGGCGAAGACGGTCGTTTGCGTTTGCGTGCCTCGTCTGTCGAAATCGGATTGATCTCCGAACCGATATGCCCGTCTTCATCAACGTTATCTTGTGGAACATCCTGATTAAAATCTTCCCGTTGGGTAGGAGTGACTATGAAATGTCAGCAGCGGAACACAGAAGGTGAGATGGACTCACACTCTTCTTCTGCCTCTGCCTCCTCTTCCTCGTCATTTTCTTTTGTGCCATTTTCGTCTGTGGCAATGATATAGTCGTAAACACCTTTGTTAAACTCTTGCACCGTATGAAATCTACAAGAACTCATTAGCTAATTCTCCATGATAGAAATAGCATATGTGCCTTGAATTCAACGGTAACTCAGAATTGAGCACACAGCTCTTGATAGAAAACTGTTCCAAAAACAGCTTCAACCGATAACAGCGTTCGACGTCGTTGACGAAAAGGATGCATTTCCCGTACACGAGTTTCAATTTGAGAATGACATATGTCAGAAGAAATTTGTCAACTTCCGAGCATCTAACAACATATTGACTGAGAGAAGCTGCTTCGTCTTCAGTCTCTTCAACTTTAAGAATGGCCTTCGGATAAGCAATCAACTACCAGACCCCATTCAGACTGAAGGCAGTCATACTTACAGGGTTTCGTAATGTCAAGCCTTTCAGCATCTCAACATCTTCCGTCATAGTTGCACTCATGAGGAAACTCTGGTGGACTTTGGAAAGGTATCCACCGCTGAAGATCTGGCGAACATCGTTATCATGACCATATGACAAAATCAGATCGGCTTCATCAATGACAAGCGAGTCTATGGCAGAAAGAAAAAGTGTCTGGAATGAGATATCAACAGACACCTCTGTAAAAGTAGCAAGGTACTGACCTTGGATTGCAAAAGGGATAATGCTCGCGAAGGTGTTGCAATAACGATATCAGGATAGTCAGACAAGAGCATTCTGGGACGCAGTCATTCATACATTTCTCTAACAGCATTTGATCGATGTACGTACCGTTGTAAACGAGTAGTCGTAGCATTTATCACGATTACATCTTTCTCGCAGTAGCGAACAAAACTTCGTAAGAAGGACGTAACTTGCTCGGCAAGTTCTCTTGTAGGAACAAGAATCAGTCCCCTTGTGAGGCCCTCTACGTCTGTGCCTGCACCATCCTAGATCAACGAGAACAATCAAGTCTCCCCCATGTGATTCAAATGAACACAACTCACCACTCCCTTATCCTTTCCTTTCCCTTTACTCAACAAAATTTTCTGTACAACAGGGATGCAATAAGCAGCTGTCTTCCCACTTCCTGTCCGAGCTCGGGCAAGAATGTCCCTATGTTCGTCTAAAGCAAGAGGAATGGTGCGTGCTTGGATTGAAGTAGGACGGGAAAAGCCCATGTCTGCGAGAGCCCGTAGTAGGCGAGAATCAAGGATATTCGAGAATGTGGAAAATGAGGTAACTTGTCCTGAGAGGCGTGCGTCTGGAGCCATAGCACAGATAGACAATGACGAAGGACAAGAATTTTCGAAAATCAGAAAATTACATAATCAAGGTACTCACAACAGGCACCTATTTATAGGCACTTGTTGTGCGGGCCATACTACTGGGCAGATAACCCATTGTCAAAAGGCTGTTTGGGCTTGGTGCTTTTCATTTTTTTGACACATATTGTCAGGGGACACGATACATAGAGAAATCATAAGCAGATTTTAGAAAATGTATTCCATTTCTTTTTCATTTCTTGCAACCAAGATATTTGTATTGTAGTCATCAATGAGATGATCAGATGACAGATCACTCATGGTCCCCAGAAACAAGTCCGGCCTCTTCCGCAAGTGAATAGAACATGGAATCCTTGTTCTTGAGGAGATTATCCGGAGAATCAAACTCGGCAACCTGAAGCATGGTTGAGTATCAAGAACGCAATCAGATCATCAAACCCACCTGTCCGGCGTCCATAACCAGAACTTTGTCAGATGTCATTATAGTGTTGAGGCGGTGCCTATAATTACTCAGTTTTCCCAACATAACTCACACTCTAGTCTAGACTCACGCTATGGTTAATATCGTGACATGAGTAAATGCTGGTCCACGAATAATTTCTTGAATTGCATGATCAGTATCAAGATCGACAGCAGAGGTTGCTATGTAACGAGATTAAGCTAATTCTCTGACAGACAGTCAGATACTTGCTCACCTTCATCAAGGACAAGGATACGAGTCTATAGAAGAAAAGATTGAACTCTACCGGATAATTTTACTACCTATAGTGCTTACCTTCCGCAAAAGTGCTCGAGCAAAACACAATAATTGTCGCTGACCTGCCGACAACGAAGATCCTCCTTCCCGAACAGGAGAGTCGAGCTGCTCAGCTAAAGTTTCGACGAAATTTTTCAGATGAGCCTGATTCAAGGGTAAGCACCAACAAATGCCGGGCCAAAAAACTTGCAAACCTGTTCAAGCGCTACCCAGATCTCATGATCTGTGTATGCATGGAGAGGATCAATGTTATCTCGAAGGGTACCTTCAAAGAGATCCGGTGTCTGAGGCACGATGGAAATCGACGAACGAACTAGAACAATATCATCCAGAGACACCCGATTTGAAGATCAAGCAGGACATACGATCATGGAGACCGAGTTGTGTTATGTCAACGGAATCAATCAAGATCGTTCCACTGACTGGCTCAATTATGCGGAACAGTGCTAACAGGAGCTGTGACATACCATGAGATAAACACGGTAATCAAGGCATTATTTGGCTTACCGATGATTTACCAGCACCCGTCCGACCGCAGACTCCAATTTTTTCACTTGGTTTCTGACAGGTGGTCAACTAACGTTTCATATTGAACAAAGCTTGACACACGATTTTAATATCAACATTCTTGAGCACCAAATCCAACCCAGGACGATATCGAGTAGAGTAATCACTATCAAAAATTGTGAATTGTGGGCCAGTCATTACAAATCATAGGAAACCTACCGGAATTCTACCGCCCCTCCCGACGGCCAATCCAGCGAGGGCTTTCTGTCAGGTAACTCATGAGGCGCTTCCGGCTCAGTCGACGTTTGATGTAGAATGCGCTCCACACTGACAATGTTTTGCTCTACCTCGCTCGCGGACCGAACCAGCCAATTCTAACGAAAGGTGAGAATCATGCAACTTTTCCATAGGGTAAGGAAAGGCACGAACTAGAGACGAAGTGGTGTTCAAGGCATAGGACAAAACGAGGCCAACAAGGCCAGCATTCACTCCGGTCGTTATTAGAGCCGCCATCGCCAAGAGAGACACTGTGAGAATAATCAAGGCCCCGACAAACTCGAGGCGCACTGCGAGCCATCGATTGACAGAGATACTGGGTAAATAACAGATCTGATTCCTGTCAATTCTAAAATGGTTGTTCTGAGTAAAAATCGTTTGTTGGCGGAAAGCATGAATGGTTGAGAGCCCATTCAGTGACTCAGAAAACCAGGCAAAAATGGGAGACCGAGATACTGCATCAAGACGTTTGAGTTCGCGGGAAGTCGCAAGATAATACCTGGCATGAGTCAGCACTGACTGGTATCATTATGAGAAAGGACTTACTTCATCACCCTTAGATAAAACCATCCGAGAGGAATAACGGAGATCAAGAAAGGGGGGAAACTGGAGCCAATGACAACTAGGATAAAAAGGCACACAGCTGTCGTACGACAAAAGCCCTGGATGACACGAGCAAGGACTTGATCCAAAACGTAAACATCCCGAGAAAAAAGGTTCAGAATACTACACGGCAAATCAGGATCAGATTGATGTTATATATATAACCTCTGTACTCACCGTCCAGTCGGCGTCAATTCAAAGAACGATAGTGGTGCTTTCATCAGAGAGTCAAGCATCTGCAACAATTAGCATGAGAATAATTATCGGCTAGGACTTACTGCATCGTGAAGTCGCCTCGCACTTCGCAGGGCGCAAAATACCCACATCAATATCGACGATACTCCTCCCAACAAACAGGAAGAAAGCGAGAATAAACCATAGATAACGAGGTATACCAGCATTCCATCATTGCTTCCTTGTTCTCTATTATGCTCTCCCCAATATCGTAAGGTAAATGTCGCAAGGACTGAAGTAGCTTGCTGGGCAATAGTCGTCAACAGAAAGAATACAAAGCCAGCAATAGAAGCCGCTTTGATGTACTCTTGATAAACGAGCGTCTTGACCTTGCCTTGTTCTTGGTGCTCGACCGACAATCCTTTCCCAGTCGAATTCAGTTGTGATAAGGTGGGTAAAATTAGACGAGGCTTGGGGAAACTAGCTCGTTGGCGATATTTCTCCAAGACAAAATGAGTTGAGGACTTTTCTTCTACTGTGTCATAGGGCTCTTCCGTTCTAGGAGTAGCAGTACCACTGGTTGTCGGGTACGGGGTCGATGAACCAGATGAATGACTGGACTTCCCATGGTCACGTCTGACAAAAATGTTAAACTGACATCACGCCTTGAAAATCCAATGACGTACATTAATTTGGAAATTTCGCTGTCACTTTTTGCAACCAACTCGTAGTAAGAACCTGATTCAATGACATAACCATGGCGAAGATAGACGAGGTGATCAAATTGCCGCACAAAGGCGATGCTGTTAGTAACAAAGATTCGAGCTTTTGATGCTAGTAATCCCTGAGGACCAATGACATTGTCTAGAACATTGAACACACTTCAACCTGCCAACTTGAAAAGTGAGCATACCAAAGACATGGCGGGCAACATGACTGTCCACGGCGGCAAGGCAATCGTCAAGTAAGACCCTATTACACTTGCGTTAGTGCTTATGTCGACGATGTAAGATACCCGAACGACGCACAAATCTGCTCGTGCATACACAGCTCTAGCAAGAGATAATCGAGCACGTTGACCACCGCTCAACTAGATCATATCATCATGATGTAATGAGGGATTCAGTGAATCGACGACTTACGGTGATACCTAAGAACAAGGTGCGCCTCAGACATGAAACGTTAACTCGAGATACACGGTGACACACACCTTTTTCCCCAACTTCAGTTAAATCACCATTCGGAAGTAAAGCTAAGTCAGGACCAAGCGCACAAGCTGGAAAGTACAGGCTCAATTTCTAATGAGTATCCGCAGACAAGATTGACTTGCCTTCAATGACAAGCTGGTAGAAAGTTTCATCATATTCGTGTGAGAAGAGAATGTTCTCTCGCACGGATGCCGACATAATCCTGAGAATTTGACACGTCAGAAGCACATACCTACCACGATACGGAAGCACGACGTACCATGGATCCTGTGGAGCATAGGCAGTTGTCCCTCTCACTGTCACGATCCCTTCCTTGCGCCTCATATCACCAGTGATTGCAGAAAGCAAGCTCGTCTACGAGGTCGAAATTCAGGACAATGTCATTTTCACCACTCAAAACATACCTTGCCAGCTCCTACACGCCCAAGCACACCAAAGAGTTCACCCTTTTTGATGGAAATATTGATATCCTCAAGGGTCGACTGCACGGCATCCTTGTTCCAGGTGAAATCACCCCCCTTGATCGACAGTACCTAAGATCCAAGATCCACAATCAAAAGTCAAGTTTAGTCTGAACGCTTTTGTCCCACCTCATCACCTTCCTTCAGATCATCAACGGCAAGCACTTCAACAGCATCAGATTGGAGCTCAGCGGCGCTAAGGAACGAATCGAGGCGCCTGACTGATACAGTTGCCTCGATGATGTTTGACATCACTTGGGCAAACTATACTCATAGAAGATGAACACATGATTAAACAAGGCGGCCTAGTATACTTTACCATTGCCAAAGGAAACTGCAGCAACATGAAGAGAGAAATCGCAGGGAAAATAACATCAGAAGTTAAAGGTCGTTTAGAAACAACAGCTGCAGTAGCGAAGGAGGCAAACGCCACTAGTAACGGGATACCGGACCAAAGAGCCGTATTCCCTGCCTATGTGAGATTGAGCATGAGGGTTCACCAAAGGAGAGATAAACAAGTTACCGTTACAATGCCGATCTTCTTGAGCATTTTCAGTTCTTGCTTATTTCTCACTTCAAGAACCCTACGCAGGAAACTGTTTTCCCAAGCATAGAGTTTAATGCTATAAATACTTGAGCCACCAGAAACCAGTGAATCAAAATCTCAACGAACCTTTTGATGTTATTGAGCAACTCGCTCATCAAACGTGTACGTTTGTCTCTGTTCTTCATTTGTTGCTCCTGCATTCTCTTAAGGGCCCTCGCAATAGCTACATCAGAGGTCAGAATTTCCAGTGAAGGTTTCAATGCTAGATCTTACATGTGTTCAACGGGATTGAAAAAATCATTATAGCAACTCCAGCAAAAGCAGACCAACCAAGAAGATCATACAAAGATACGAAGGCAAGAGTAATCTAATCATGGGCATAAGATAAAACAACCAATCCAAGTCAAAAACCACACACCTGTAGAGGGCCAGATATAGCAATGAGTCCATATGTACATAGATCCTGCAAACGCATAGCATCAACAGACATGAGGTTGACAATATCTCCTGTTGATCGACTACGTTCATCATTCGAGAGGACGAGTGCTTTGTTATAGATGACGGATACGAGTCCAGCACGCACACGCATCCTACATAAATTTAATGTTAGTTGATTGAAACATACTTTTGTTACGTACCCGGTTTCAAAGCATCGTTGGAAATACTGAACAAGGAAACAGTAAAACACAAGGAGAGAACAACAGTATCTGACACACCTGGTTCAAGCAAACTGTTTGTATTATAGAAGCAACAAACATAAGCACTGCGATGGCAAAACCCTGGAAGTCAGAGGGACGGCTATAACCAAACCGAGAACCCTGATAAGCTGAGATGTAGAGTAGTAAAACACGGAGAAGTTGTGGCTGAAGAAAAGCCAGAAAATCTTGGGTAATCTTGAGCCCTGCAGCTATGGCATATGGTCTACCATAAGCAACAAAAAGCGCTTTCCACAATGTGCTAAACAAATGATGAGCAAGGATTAGCAGTGCTTGCCCGATAATCGCACTATTTTGCCATTGCATTCTCTAAATCATTTCCAAGCTTCTCTGACTCATCTTCAGATAACAGAGCTGGGAGATCCTGTTCAGAGATGTATTGCCTTGCACCTTTCTTCATCAGAGGAGTCATCCAACTAAACGACTAAAAAGATACGTGATCTCATGAGAAGCGGAGCAGCGTTGAAAATACCTACCCAGATACTGAATACATTTGCAGTCAAGATAGGAGAATCTGCAAACGTTTTTTCTGCAAGTTGAAGTCCCAATCCATATTCGGGACTGATACACTCCAAGGCGAAGGAGAAAAGGCCAAACCCAATGATAACAACCTTGAAGATGACTACCTGCCTGAAGAGCTCTAAGCCAATGTCATGACGCGTTCGAATCCAGATTCCGCCAACAGCGGCGAATAGAGGCCAAAATAGGAGGAGAGCTGTTGACGAAGAACGCTGGCGCGTATGATTCAAGTAGGTAAGGCAAATAGTTGAAAGAAGGGCGAGAGGTTCGAGAATGTAAGACATGAGCACGGGGACATCGGTGTGTGTCAAGAATATATTGACTAGATTAGACGTGCTTGCGACAACTGCACCAGAGAGCAAGATCTACAAAGAAGTGAATTCAAAGGCCTCTGGACAGATTAGATACCTACGATTTTCGCCGTGAAGATCCGGCGGCTCCAAGGACTTAGGTGGCGAGACTCGAGCGGTGCAAGAGTCAAAGATCTAGCAAGACTCACAATGAGGATTGCAGCCGAAAGGGCAGAAAAGAGGATTCCCTCTTCATAACAAGGAGTGGTATCGAATGGCCTCAGGCGAGAAACGGCTCCCCAGCCCTCCAAATCATGACAGAGCATGATGGCAGGAGTCAAAGATACAGTGGTGCTGACTAACCAGAGCAATCGGGAGGAAGTAGAAAAAGTTATTAATAACTAATGATTCGAGATATTGAAATCGGTATATCTATATCTATCTCCTCAGTCATCAAGAGGAGGAAGCTCATCGCCTGCAATCCTTTCTCCGAGTGCCAATCGCTCTAAAAGGCCGTATGCTCGGTCGACGTTGTCGTTGACGATGACCACATCATGCACGTCCGGCTCCTTAGCAAATGCTATCTCCTCATGAGCTGTAGCAAGGCGCTTTTGTACGGAGGCCTCCGTTTCTGTACCACGGCCCCGAAGACGAGCCAGCAATGAGGCGAGGTTGGGCGGGGAGATGAAGAGATACACAGGATGGAGATCAGTGTTTTTTATCTGACGAACCCCCTAAAGAGGACGTCAGAACAAAACAAAATAATTTAAGTCAGGCTATACCTGAGCTTCTATGTCAAGGATACAGCGCTTACCCTGTTCCTGGATTTCGCGCACTGTAGCATAGCTGGTGCCATACAAATTGCCTGAGAACTCTGCGTGCTCGATAAAATAGTTGCGATCGAGGAGATCTTGGAAACTTTCTCGGGACAGAAAATAGTAGTGCTGGCCGTTGACTTCGCCTGGCCGAGGAGTGCGGGTGGTATCTGAGGGAACTCAGAGATGAAATCAGGCACAGGTTGGGTGATAGAGCGCACGAGAAACGCTGAAGCCAAAACGGTCTGGGTGTTTTTGAAAAAGACGAGTCAGCAGTGTGCTCTTTCCGACGCCAGAGGGGCCAGAGATAACGAGCGGACGAGCAAAATCAGCCATGAAGGATTGAAGCATACCATATCAAACCTAACTATGAAAATAAAAGATGATAAATATTACATAATCAGTAAGTATCTTGCCTGTTCCGTTCCCATCTCGTCTCTCCCTCGTAACTACCTTGCCGCTCTGTTTCTGCCTCTGTTCCCTCCTCTCCCGGCGTCCCTGTCGGCTCGCAGCTGCCCTCAACGACCTTTTTACTTACTTTGACGACTCCTTACGATCTTATACAATGGGTGCTGTCTGTTGTAGACCCCAGGTGTGCCGCCTCAAGTCCTCACTGAGCAAAACTCATGCTGCCCTGGGTTTCTAGCCCGTTGATTTTGACGGAGAAGCTACCCTCTTTCATTTTGTTCTCCTTCGCTGTGTGGGAAAGGGTGCCTTTGGCAAAGTCCTCATCTCTCTTCCCTCCTTCCACGAGCAATCCTAATCTCGTCCTAGGTCCGTGTTGTCCAGCACAAGCAGACCCGTCAACTTTACGCTCTTAAATACATCAGCAAGGCGAGATGTGTCAAGATGAAAGCTGTCCCAAACATTATCCAAGAACGTCGACTTCTAGAAGAGGTTCGTACTCACCCGGCCTTTCTTGCCGCCTCACAACTCGCCCCTTAGATCGACCATCCTTTTGTTGTCAACCTTCGTTATGCATTTCAAGATGACGAGAACTGCTTTTTTGTCCTAGATTTGATGTTGGGTGGCGATTTGCGATGTGCGTCTATCCTTTCCTGCCACCCTTTATACCCTCAACTCCATCCTAGTCCACCTTGAGCGCATCGGATCTTTAGAAGAAGATGCTGTTTGCTTCTACGTTGCCCAATTGTCTTCTGCCCTCTCCTTCATCCATGACATGGGAATCATGCATCGGTTGGTGCTCCTTCCTTTTAGGGACTTCCTTATGTCTATATTACCATTTTCATATGTCAATTTCAGAGATATCAAGCCAGACAATATTCTCCTAGATGAAAAGGGGAATGCCCATCTGACTGATTTCAACATCGCGGTTCATTTCAGTGAGCGCAAGATCACTGGTGTTGCAGGCTCTATGGCCTATATGGCTCCTGAGTAGGTTCCAATTTATCTAATAATCTACATCTATTAAGCTCGAGACAGAGTTCTTCTCAAGCGAGGCTATTCGTACCAGATTGACTGGTGGTCACTTGGAGTTTGTGCTTACGAGCTAATATTTGGCCGCCGACCCTTCCGCGGACGATCAAATAACGATCTGACCTACAGTATAACTAAGGATCCTCTCAAATGGCCTGAAGACACGGAAAAGAAATGCAGTCGTCAGGCTATGCAAGTGCTAAAAGGAGTTAGTCGCTTGACAGCCATCTCTATATCGTCAAACTGACATTTGAAATAGCTCCTGGACAGAGATCCGAGCAGACGCATTGGTTGCAAAGGCGACGGTGAAGGATTTCACGAGTTCCAACGGCTACCATGGTTCCAACACATTGATTGGGAAACATTGGAATCAAAGGAACAAATTCCACCATTTGTCCCCGATGTAAGTACCCATCCTTATAACGAGACCGTGTTTACCTTCTTTTTTCCCTAAAGACAAAGAAATCCAATTTTGACGCTTCGCATGAACTAGAAGAACTACTTCTGGAAGATAATCCTTTGAAAGCTAAAACTCGCAAGGTCAATCAAGAAAACTTGAGCGCAGAAATGAGGCAGATGGAAGAAGAGTCCGTTTTCACTGGGTTTCTGATCCATGCATGTTTTTGAGCTTTCCGATAGGTTCACCGGTTACGATTTCAACAAGACGAAACGACGGTCATATTATCCTCATAATCAACAACTGATATCGCAGGCGACTGGAACATCATCGTCAAGACCTGAAACACCCGCTGATGGTTTGAGAGGCGAGCATAGTATTCGGATCCACAATTCCCTGGAATACAACAATGGAGACATTGATCTTCGAGAGAAAATCAATGAAAAAGATTATTCATAGTCAGATAAGACCTGTTTTGCTTTGCCTTCCTTGAAGGTCATGAAAGGACCATGTTCTAGGTCCTTGGACGTTTTGATTACGCCTTGGTGATGACCTTGGTAGCCCTACTTCTGACCCATGACGCTTTTGTCCGAGAACGACATGCTTTTCCACTCTCTTTTGATATACTCTATATCTCATTTCAAGTAGTGGACTTGCACTGAAGTCTCGTTCCCTGGTCAATGTTTCTCACTGGATTTTACTGGTCTGTCCGGTGTCACCCCTGGATTCTTTTTTGCTCCCCACTCTTTGGGCTTTTGCTGTAGGTATTATCTATTAATTTTTATCATATTCCCCTTAGCTACGATGTGTAGTAGCGTACCAATACCCTTTTTGATCATCGATTTCTATTCCGGGGCTTGGTCACGGTCCATACATCCTGAAGTGTCACACGTCCTCCTGATTCAGGAGAACTCGGGGTCTCGGTCGAATTTGGAAGTAATGATCTGATAGGTGACTGGATTTCCATGTTCACAGTTGCTATCGATGCAGATAGTTCTATGGCGCACTGACTGACCAGTATGATGTAACTCATCTTTCGAGGCTTAAAGTAAAGCTAATATTGACAGATTGGATACAGTGTCATGTATCCACCACGTGTAATCGGAACCGGACCCAAACCCTATCTGATGCAGGCAGCTGACGGTGGAGACACCATCCAATGGCAACATTGTTTGTATCACGTTATTTACGAAATGTGGGAGAGATAGTTCTTATACCGTAACTATGACACGAAGTCGGTCTAATATTGGGTTATGCTCTCGCAGCTGGCACGTACTTTTGTGGAGGTTTTGAGTGAAGTGTGAACAAATGGTGAACGAATTGTATGCATGTGATGAGCGAATAACATTGTAAATGATCGGAACGCGTGAGAGTTTTCTTTTGGCATTTCAACATCATGCAACAAGTTGACGTCAATGTCCACTGATCTCGCCCTGTCTTGTCGAAACAGGCACAATATGTTGTCCAATAATTATTTGTATAATTCCGGACCCGAAACAGAATTCATCTTGATCTCCGTTTGAGTTACTCATCCTCTTTTAAATGCAGGTCATTCAATGGTTTAGACCCCATCCATCCTAGTAATGTCCTCGACTGGCGACACAGCTCCTCTATCCAATGTGGCCCAAATCCCTTTACCTCCTGGTATGAATCTAGCCGAGTTTCAAGACCTTCAAGCTCATTTGAGTGAGTGTCTATATGGTGGATTATCAGTAGTGGGTGACAGGACCTCCTCCAGTCGGAATCGCCATTACCACCTCTGCTGCATTCGGGATCGTTGCGTGGGACTAGTGAGCGACCTAAACTATATCCATGGACTAGACTGACCATCCTCATTTCAGTTTTATCCAACTACCAGACGAGTTCTCCCTATATAGATCCAAAGACAGAAATATTTGGAAATCTCCTGCAACTTGGTGGTGGGTACTCCTCTCGGTGATGCAGAGCCAAAACTGAATTATCGAAAAGGTTCATCGTGTTGCGGTATTCTGGCATCATCGCAACGTTGCCCTCATTATTCTTTACAGTTGTCCAGACACAATTCTGTCAAGTCGCCATATCAACCAGTGCAGCTGGTGCCGTTCTCACAACTGCTTCCTCCGGCGCTATCTTCGGGTATCGAGTACGAGCACTTTGGAATGGCTCCATCCTCGTTAGTGTGGTCGTTGGGCTATTTTACGTGATCATGGTAGCATGTTGGGTAAGTGGTGATCAAAAGTAGTTATCTGATTGGAGGTCCAAGTCTGATAAACATCCGCCAGATAAGCGTATCAACGCAGTTCCGTGGGGATACAGGTCCGCATACATCGATTCTATCAAATTGTCAGCTCCATCCGGAGGCCCCATGGTCCCCAATGAGCTATGCTTCTTCTGTTGCGTTTGATACTTGCGTCTTTATCTTTACGGTGGTCAAGTTCCGAGGCAACTCTGACACATTCAAGTCAAAAGTCAATCGCCAGATTTACAACGACAGTCTTCTCTATTTTTTCCTCCAAACTGCCACAAACATCGTGGTACTTTCCATCCAAACGCAATCAAACCCCAGCTTCAACCTTATCAAACCTGCTACAGTTCCGTTTTCCACTTTAATGACTGTCACGATGGGAACACGTGTATTCCTTAACCTCAGATTATTCAACAG
>Ga0154001_1000139_pt1 | contig 20574 bp, 19 predicted proteins | sample TSNJ085MetaG_FD_104699 | JGI IMG/M metagenome (GOLD analysis project Ga0154001, IMG submission 104699) | Attine ant fungus gardens microbial communities from New Jersey, USA - TSNJ085 MetaG | ecosystem: Host-associated > Fungi > Mycelium > Unclassified | place: USA: New Jersey, Wharton State...
CAGCTTCGGCGTATCGGCGGTGGGCGGAAACACGCACCAGCAGCCGTCGTCGTGACGAAAGAAGAACAGGCCGCGCGCGCCCTCTTCCGACGATGTCTCCACCCGCACATAACGCCGGCCGCCCAAGCGCGTGCGGCTGAATTCCGTGACGTGAACCAGCGCCGAAGGCAGCGGCGCAAGCCACTTCTCGACCAGAAACCGCAGCGACTGCTCGCTTGCGGATCTCATGATCCGCTCCGGACCGGTTTGTCCTGATGGGCGTCGCGCGTGGACTCGATGCTGTCGCCGTCGTCGGCGGCATGTTCGTCGGTTTCGGCGGCGGCCAGCGCCATCGCCCGATTGGTCGCTGCCGCCCTCAAGGTACTGCAATGAGCCGCATGCCGAAGGTCCGAGAGAAGACGGACGAGTTGTCGTGCTGATCTGCGTTTCATACATCCCCCCGCATTGCACCAAGAACCTCAGAAATCACTTTAACTTTATGCCGGGATGGCTCGGTGCCCAAATGTTTTTGACTAAATAGCAACAGTTGCGCTTGCAAAAAGAAAGCGCGCAATCTTCATGCCGCGGTTCAAATGTGCGCGTCCGGCGCGCGAGGGTCTGTGCGGTGGCGAGCGCTTCGCGTCGCGCGAACTGCGGGCTGTCGCACACGGCGAAAGGCGCTCGAGGCGACGGGTTATCCACAACAAGCTATGAACAACGTCGGGATATCCCGTCGAACAGCGTGTGTGCGAAATCTTGATAAAGACGGGTGCCGGTCAACGTGCTGCCGAACTTATCCCGCTTATGTAGTTTTTCTACAGCCGTGTTCCGCAGGGTTATAGGTTTTGCATCACCTTGATGAAGCGAGGAATTTTGGCGTTATCCACAGAACGGGTAAGCCCTTGTTAACTATTACTACATATGTATACGTATGAAGTAAAAAACATAGGATAAGTCCCGGTGCGCGCGCGGATGACAGGCTGGGCAGCGCTTGATCGGCCTGAATCCGCAGGCTGCACCGCGATGTTGGCCGCCTCGACGTTTATGGTGCGGGGCTCGCTCCGCTCGCCGGCTGGATGCCGGCCGCCTGGCCGATCGCATCGGGCAAAGTAGGAGCCAGCGTGGGGACTGCCATTGGCGCCGCAGCGGCAATTGACGCGTGAACCGGCTCAGGAACCGCGGTGGGCGTCGTCACCGGAACCGGCGCCGATGCGGGCTCCGGTGCAAGTACCGGCGTCGGCATCGGTTCGGGGGCCGGCAGCACGCGCGTTTCGATTGTGCTGCTCGTCACCGGCTGTGTGCGCACGACGGTTTGCAGGTAGTGATCGACGAGGCCGAAGAAACGGTCGTAGAACTTGCCCGACGGAATCGTCTCGCTCGATATCTTGACCATCGCGTCGCTGTTCGAGCGGATCGGCAGCGACAGCGAGCCAAGCACGCTCAGCCCGACGCTCGCGGAGGTATCGCTTTTCTTCAGCGCGAAGCCGTTCTGCACCGCGTTCACGTAGACGATGCTCGTGCTGGCCGCCTCTTCTCCCGGCGTACACACCACATGAAATTCGACGACTACGTGGGTATCGCTCGTCGGCTGGAAATTCTTCGTGCCGTCGACGGTATCGGGACGCGCCATCGTCGTCAGATAGCCTTGGCTCAGCAAGGCGCGGCGCGCGGCTTCGCAGGCGTCGGTCGTGCTCGAATTGAAGTTGCGGGCGTACGGGCTCGCACCGGTTTCGAACAATTCCTGCTGGAATTGCGGTTGCGGTGTGCTGCTGCATGCCGCGAGCGCCAGCAGCCCGAACAGGGCCGCGGCGGTGGTTCTGGAAAACGGGATCTGCATGATCGAGTACAAGGAGCGCCGCATGGGCGCGAATGGAAATGCATTGTAGAGCGCGCCGCCGGGTGTGCGTAAAAGCGTGCGGCGGGAACCCGTCACCGCGTGGCGGTGAGCGATAAAGAGACGAAACCGGGGAGGGTTGCGTGGATGCCGCGACAGTCTGCATTCGCAGTGATTGCAGCAGCCTCTGATACGGAAAGTAGGCTGAAGCGAAGGGAAAACCGTGCGGATGCGATTAATTCGATGCGGTACGCGCCGAGCCTGAAACCGAACGTGTGGCCGGAGCCGAAGTGGCGGCCGAAGAGGAAGACACGGAAGACGCCGTCACCGCCGCACTCGCGGGTTGCACCGCCGGCACGCTAAACGCATCGGCCCACTGATTCGCCCCGGCGCAACGATCGGCCTCGCACGGCACGGCCTGGCCGTCGGCATGCTGCGTGAGGTTCTGCGGCGGAGCGATTGCGGCGAAGTCTTCGACGCGCAAGCTCACCTTCTGCGCATATGCCTTCGATCCGCCGTAGCTCTTCAGCGCGGCGCTCAGATCGCCGTTGGCCGAGCGCATATAGCCGTAAAGGATTGCCGAGCCGGCTTCGATGTTCGCGCCCGGCTCGGTGAGGTCCTTGACGTTGCGCAGCAGTCCGCGATGCGCCTGCGGCACGACCTGCATGAGCCCCGTCGCGCCGTTGGCACCGCGGGCTTTTTCCTTGAAACGGGATTCGATCGAGATGATGGCGAGCAGTAGCGCCGGCGGGAGGGAGTATTTGGAGGAGGCGGACTGCACCGCGTCGGAAATCTTTTGAGCTTTGTCCTTGGCCAGGCCGAATTTGTGCGTGAGATACGCCGATATTCGGTCGCTGTTTTCGTCGGCTGCTGCGGTTTGCATCAGGCCTAACGAAAGCACGATCAGGCAAAGTAACCGGCTCATAACGGGGACGGAAGGTAGCGGCAATCCTCGTATTATATCCCTGCCCTGTTGTCCGACACTGGGTCATTACAAATTTTGTCTTTTAAATCAAGGGGAATCGGGATGCGGGTCGGTTGCCTGAACGACTCTCTCCTGGGATAAAAGCCACCAGGTAGCGGTGCGAGTAACGAAGACGAGGTGATCGCCTTCTGTTTGTCTCCCCAATTTATGCGGTTAGTTGCATTTATGGCTCGACAGCGGCTGCAAGCGGAGATTTGAGACAATGGGTGCGGTCCGCACGCCCGTCAGCGCGAACTCCGGCTGCACAGCGTTCTCTTGCTGGCGCGCCGGTTCGGCGAATAACCGATGTTTTCAACCATGAGCAAAACCGCATTCATTCCCAGCGTCCCCGGCACGTCGGAGGACGATTTCGACATTTCGGCGACCGCGAAGATGGCCGGCTATCGGCGCTTCTACGGCGTGCTGAAGGTCGTGCGCAACACCGACGGCCGCGTGCTGTTTCCGTTCGACGGCGCACCGGAGCTCGGTCCGCATGCGACGCGGCTCGAAGCGATTGCCGCCGCGCAGGTGTACGGAGAGCATATCGTCACGAGCGATCTGGCCCGACCGGAGCTTTAGCCGCGAGGCGTTGCGCCTGTGCATGCGACGACGGCGGCAGTGACAGCAGGTTGCCCGCATATGGCAAACAAGGGCGCAACAGCGAACAGGCGCAATGAAGAATGAACAAGAAGACCGACATGGAAAGCGCGATGAGCCACGACAGGCAGCATGACAGGAGCCGTCGGCGCACGGCGAGGCTACCGGTTGCGGCGCTCTGTGGCGCGGCTCTGTTCGCGAGCGCGTTGGCTCAACCCGGCTTCGCGCAGGACACCGCCGTCGCCGCCGATACCGTGCAAGCGGCGCTGCGCGAAGCGGACGTCGTTCATATGCGCGTGCACGTCGATGCCGTCGATGCCGCCAGCAATCGTGTGCTGCTGCGCGATCCGCGCGGCCAACTCGCCGATGTCGAGGTCAACCGGGGCATCGCGGACGTGAGCCGGTTGCGTGTCGGTGATCGCCTCAACGTCGCGTATCAGCAGGCGATGCTGATTCGCGTCGAGAAGCTCGCAACCCAAGATGTGCGCGAGCGCACCGAAACGACGCTCGCACTGCCGGCATCGGCGGGCGTGGTGTCGTCCGCGCATCGGGTGCGGATCGTCGCGACTGTCGTCAGGATCGATGGCAAGAACCGCACGGTGACGCTGCGTGGACCGAAACATCGGCAACTGCTGCAAGTCGCGCGCGATATTCCGCTCGACGAACTCCACGTTGGCGAGAGCGTGCGCGCCGAGTTCGTGTCGGCGGCGGCGGTGTCGTTGGTGAGAGAGTGAGCGCCGCGTTGTAGGGCAAGCTCGCGCCGGCGTATCCGTGTCCGGGAATGGGCGGATTGTTTGCCACCTGCGCCGAACCCGATTTGAGGAAACGGGAATACGCTTGCCGATAAACGCGCGCGCTTCCGAAGCCAAGCGCCGCGCGGTTGGATATACGCAGCCCGCCTCGATTCCGTCGGCCATACCACGACGACATACCGAGGCGGCGATGCATGCGCATCAATCAGCGCATGCGCACGCTTCTAGCCGCCCCGGCCGCCGCGCGCGCCGCAAGCACGCCACCGAGCGCGCCGCCGATATGGCTCTGCCACGACACACCGGGATAGACCGGCAGCACGCCGAACAGCATGCTCAGACCGTAGCTGCTCACGACGACCAGCGCCACGACGATCGAGACGAGATTGCGCGTGTAGTAACCGCGCGCAACCAGATAGCCCGCATAGCCAAACACCAGGCCGCTCGCGCCGATATGCACCGAATAAGGCGCGCCCAATAACCACGCGCAGAGACCCGCGCCCAGCATCGCGCCGAGGGTCGCGCGCCAGAAGCCGGCGATGTCCGGCCACGTGCACAACCAGCCGAGAACGAGCAGCCCGCTCGTGTTGGCGGCGATGTGCGCGAGGTTCGCATGCAGCCACGGCGCAAACAGGATGCCTTGCAGGCCGCCGAACGTGCGCGGCACGACACCGTGCTCGTTCAGATGGAGGAACGGCAACGCGGCCGACAGAAAGAACACCGCCCACATCGAGCCGACGAAGAGCGCGAGCAGTACGGCTCGAGTTTTGAGTTGGGCGGTGAACGTCGCGGTTCGCATTGGGTCGGAAGCCGAGGTCTTCATGTGTCGATGATGCCCTGCGTGGTATCGGCCGAGCGTAGTCGATAGGGTGCCGCCGCGTCGAGCCGTCGTGGAAAAAACGGATTAAGCCGACACGGCATGGGCGCTTCGCCACGCTGGGTCATTGCACTTTCTTTTGGCGAATCATGCCGCAGTTTCGCTTTCAGAATTCCGCTATGCTGAAGACGCGACAGTCGTTGAATCCGGCAGCGTCACCTCATCGGGCAAAGGCTATTTGCTTGACCACGACGACGAAATAAAACAATCGAGATAATCCGATGAAGCGGTTATTGAGTGTTGCGGCGATAGGATTCTGCATGACTCTTTCGGCGTGCGCGAGTCGCGATCAGTCCGGTCACGCGGCTACGGCACCCGATAACACGCCCATAGGCACCGGGTACGTCACGAACGTGCTGCTTCCAGGCGGGCAAAACGCGAATGGGGATACTGGCCGAGGCAGCCGGAGTGCGAGGGAGAATACTGGGGTCAACGGGGTCAACGGGGTCAACGGGGTCAACGGCGTCAACGGCGTCAACGGGGTCAACGGCGTCAACGGCGTCAACGGCGTCAACGGCGTCAACGGCGTTGCCGGGTCCGTGGGCCCTCAAGGTGCGGCCGGCAAGCCCGGCGAACAGGGGGCAAAAGGCGACACCGGTGCGAAAGGCGAGCGTGGCGAACGCGGAGAGAAAGGCGATCGCGGCGACTCGGGCAGCAAGGGCGAGAGAGGCGATCGCGGTGAAAAGGGTGACCGGGGCGAAACAGGCGACCGCGGCGAACCCGGGCCTCCCGGCCGTGATGGTCTGCAAGGCCCTGCCGGCGTTTCGCTGGTCAGTTTGCTCTACCCGCAAGGAAAGTCGGCGGATGGCAACAACAATCCCAAACCGGATGGAGGTTCCGGCTCGCCCCCAGAGAACCTCCTGACCTCTCTCGCAAAACTCGTCACGGCATTGACGCCGATCGTTCTCGCTTTGCTCGAGATATGGAAACGCAACCTCTCCGCGGGTCGCCCACCGACTCTGCGGGAATCGAGAGAATACGCGGAAAGCAAGATATCTCACTCGCCCGATCTCTCCGAATTCGACCGTGAGAAGCTCATTGCCGCGCTCACGAGGCAGGACTTCAACCGGCGTCGGGCCCTATACCGGGCCCGACGCAACAGAACCCGCGAGCAATCGAATATTGCCCGCGTGCTTCAGTTGCTTATCGTGTGCTGCGGACTCGTCGGTATCGTCTATCTCGGTTACGAGTTGCTCGTTTCGCTGTTGATATTCATTTGCGCGTACACACTGATCCTTTCCGTTGCGCTTCTATGTTGCGCACTGGCAAAGAAACTGCTCGACGAAAAATCGCACAAAAAGAATCTTCTCGAATTCAGAGTGCGATTGATGGAAATGAAGTACGCGCACGAACTCAATATGTCCCGGCAGCGCTTTGACGAGCAAATGAAACTGCTTCAGGAAGGGAATGCGCGGCGGGATCGTAGCAATAAATTCGAGTTGTAGCTGTGTGCCGGAGAGAAGCGAGAGGCGGGATACCATAGCATCCCGCCCAAAGCTCACTCGACAGTCACCGACTTCGCCAGATTCCGCGGCTTATCCACATCCGTCCCCCGCGCACATGCCGTGTGATACGCGAGCAACTGCAACGGCACGACGTGCAGGATCGGCGACAGCAGCCCGTAGTGCTCCGGCATCCGGATCACATGCAGCCCCTCGTCGTTGACGATCTTCGTATCCGAATCGGCGAACACGTAAAGCTCGCCGCCACGCGCGCGCACTTCCTGAATATTCGACTTCAGCTTTTCGAGCAGCGCATCGTTCGGCGCGACCGTGACCACCGGCATCGCTTCGGTCACGAGCGCGAGCGGCCCATGCTTGAGCTCGCCGGCCGGATACGCCTCGGCATGGATATACGAAATTTCCTTGAGCTTCAGCGCGCCTTCGAGCGCGATCGGATAGTGCAGGCCGCGGCCGAGGAACAGCGCATGCTCCTTGCGCGAAAACTCTTCCGACCACGCGATGATCTGCGGCTCGAGCGCCAGCACGCTGTTCAGCGCGGCGGGCAGATGGCGCAACTGCTTCAGGTAGTCCGCTTCCTGCGTGTCGCTCAGGTGACCGCGCAGCTTCGCGAGCGTGGCCGCGAGCACGAACAGCGCGACCAGTTGCGTCGTGAACGCCTTCGTCGATGCAACGCCGATCTCGCGGCCCGCATGCGTGAGGAACGACAACTCCGTCTGCCGCACCATCGCGCTCGTGCCGACGTTGCAGATCGCGAGCGTGTGCGCGTGGCCGAGCGCCTGCGCGTGCTTGAGCGCCGCGAGCGTATCGGCGGTTTCGCCCGACTGCGAGATCACGACCACGAGCGACTTCGGATTCGGCACCGACTCGCGATAGCGATACTCGCTCGCGATCTCGACCTGGGTCGGAATCTTCGCAATCGATTCGAACCAGTACTTCGCGGTAAGCCCCGAGTAGTAGCTCGTGCCGCACGCGAGAATCAGCAGGCTGTCGATCTCGCCGAACACCTTGCTCGCGCTGTCGCCGAAGATCCACGGATCGAACGCATCGGTCTGCGGAATCGTGTCGGTGATCGCGCGCGGTTGCTCGAAAATTTCCTTCTGCATGAAGTGGCGATACGGGCCGAGTTCGACCGCGCCGCCATAGGCCGCGACCTGGCGCACTTCGCGCTGCGCGCGCTCGCCGTTGCGATCGGCGATACGCACGCCGTCGAGCGACAGTTCGCACACGTCGCCTTCCTCGAGGAAGATGAAGCGTTCGGTGCTGCCTGCGAGCGCGAGCGCGTCCGAGGCGAGGAAGTTCTCGCCGTCGCCGAGCCCGACCACGAGCGGCGAGCCCTGGCGCGCGCCGACCACCGTGTGCGGCTGGTCCTTGTGCAGCACCGCGATCGCATACGCGCCGTGCAGTTGCGCGATCGCTTCGCGCACCGCCGCGAACAGATCGCCGCGATACAGGCTGTGGATCAGGTGTGCGATAACCTCGGTGTCGGTCTGCGAGACGAACGTGTAACCCTTGCCACGTAGCATCTCGCGCAGTGTTTCGTAATTCTCGATGATGCCGTTGTGTACCAACGCGAGCGCGTCGCGCGAGAAGATCGGGTGCGCGTTGTCGGTGACCGGCGCGCCGTGCGTGGCCCAGCGCGTATGCGCGATGCCCGTCACGCCTTCGAGCTGCCCGTCGCGCACCTGGTCGTCGAGGTCGGCGACGCGCGCGACGCTGCGCGCGCGGCTCGGTCCGTTCGCGCCGAGCACGGCGACGCCGCACGAATCGTAGCCGCGATATTCGAGGCGCCGGAGTCCTTCGATCAGGACGGGAACGATATTACGTTGCGCAACCGCGCCGACAATGCCGCACATGGTTTATTCCTTTTCAGAGCCGGATTCGGGAAGCGCGCCTCGCGCGCCGTCTCCGTCAGTTTTTCTTCTTGACCGGGCGCACGTAGCCCGTTTTGCTCGTTTGAGTCTTGTCGTTCAGCACCAGCGCATCGGGCTCGACGTCTTTCCAGACCGTCGTGCCCGCCGCGATCGTCGCGCCACGCCGCACGCGCACCGGCGCAACCAGTTGCGTGTCCGAGCCGACGAACACGTCGTCTTCGATCACGGTGCGGAATTTGTTCGCGCCGTCGTAGTTGCAGGTAATCGTGCCCGCGCCGATGTTCACGCGCGCGCCGATATCCGCGTCGCCGATATAGGTGAGATGGTTCGCTTTCGAGCCATGGCCGAGCACCGCGTTCTTGATCTCGACGAAGTTCCCCACGTGAGACTCGTCCTGCAGCGCCGCGCCGGGACGCAAGCGCGCGTACGGGCCGAGCACGGCCTTCGCGCCGACTTCTGCGCCTTCGATATGCGTGAACGCGTCGACGCGCGTGCCCGCGCCGATGTTCGCGTTGCGGATCACGCAGTTCGGGCCGATCGTCACGTTGTCGGCCAGCGTCACGCGGCCTTCGAATACACAGTTCACGTCGATCGACACGTCGCGGCCGCATTCGAGCGTGCCGCGCACGTCGAGGCGCGCCGGGTCGGCGAGCGTCACGCCCGCGACGAGCAGCGCGTCGGCCACGTTGCGCTGATGAATCCGTTCGAGTTCGGCGAGCTGCTGCTTGCTGTTCACGCCGAGCGTTTCCCACTCGTCGTCGGGCTGCGTGGTGACGACTTCGAGGCCGGCTTCGATCGCCATTTCGACCGCGTCGGTCAGATAGAACTCGCCTTGCGCGTTGTCGTTTTTCAGCGCCGCGAGCCAGCCGGCGAGCCGCGCGGTCGGCGCGACGATGATGCCGGTGTTGATCTCGGCGATCTTCAACTGCTCGGGGCTCGCGTCCTTCTGCTCGACGATGCGCTGCACCTTGCCGCTCGGGTCGCGCACGATGCGGCCGTAGCCGCTCGGGTCGTCGAGCGTGACGGTGAGCACGCCGTAGCCGTCGCGGCCCGCGCGTTCGGTCAGCGCCTGCAGCGTTTGCGCGCGCGTGAGCGGCACGTCGCCGTACAGCACGAGGGTGGGTAGCGAGGGATCGAGCAGCGGCAACGCCTGCTGCACCGCGTGGCCGGTGCCGAGCTGCTGCTCCTGCACCGCGAATTGAATGTCGGGCGCCGCGACCGCTTCACGCACGGCCTCGGCGCCGTGGCCGATCACGACGATCAGACGCGCGGGCTTCAGCGCGCGAGCGGTGTCGATGACATGAGCGAGGAGCGGCTGGCCAGCCAGGGGATGGAGCACCTTGGGAAGCGCGGAACGCATGCGCTTGCCGGTACCCGCCGCCAAAATCACGATGTTCATGGCGTCGGCAATCAGACGAGTTTGGAGCCGACGATTCTAGCATGCTGCACCCGCAAAAAAGGCCGCGGGTGCGGCCTTGGCGGGAACAGAAGGCCAGCGGAAAAGCGCCGGCATATCCGCAAAATCGGGCGCTTTTCGCGGGCGGCTCTCAGAGGTCGTCGAACTGGACCAGCGAGATGGTCTTCGCGCCGGTGAGCGGTGCGCCCTCGTCGCTGCCGGTCGAGCACGGCTCTTCGTCGAAGGCGATGTCGCCGTTCGGATCGGCTTCGCCGCTCGCGCGCAGCCCCGCGAACGGGAACAGCCGATGGTCCATCAGATGCGACGGCACCACATTCGAGAGCGCGTTGAACATGTTCTCGATACGGCCCGGGAAGCGCTTCTCCCAGTCGCGGACCAGCGCCTTCATTTCGGCCCGCTTCAGGTTCGGCTGGCTGCCGCACAGATTGCACGGAATGATCGGAAATTCGCGCAGCTCCGCGTATTTTTCCAGATCGGTTTCCTTCACGTAGGCGAGCGGCCGGATCACGATGTTCCTGCCGTCGTCCGATTGCAGCTTCGGCGGCATGCCCTTCAGCTTGCCGCCGTAGAACAGGTTCAGGAGCAGCGTCTGGAGGATGTCGTCGCGATGGTGGCCGAGCGCGATCTTGGTCGCGCCGAGTTCGCCCGCGACGCGGTACAAGATGCCGCGCCGCAGCCGCGAGCACAGCGAGCAGGTGGTCTTGCCTTCGGGCACGAGCCGCTTGACGATGCTGTAGGTGTCCTGGTTCTCGATATGAAACGGGATGTCGAGCTGCGTCAGGTATTCGGGCAGCACGTGCTCGGGGAAGCCCGGCTGCTTCTGGTCGAGATTCACCGCGACGATGTCGAAATTGATCGGCGCGCGCTCGCGCAACCGCATCAGGATGTCGAGCATCGCGTAGCTGTCCTTGCCGCCCGACAGGCAGACCATCACCTTGTCGCCGTCCTCGATCATGTTGTAGTCGCCGATCGCCTGGCCGACCTGGCGCGCGAGGCGCTTGAACAGCTTGTTGTTCTCGTACGCCTCTTTCTGCTCGCGGCGCGTGAGCGGCGACTTCGGGGCGCGGACGGTTTTCGTGGCCGTAGCGGTTTCGCTGGCTTCGACGGCGTCGACCGCGCTTTGCGCCGCCGCCTGTGCCAGGGCTTCGGCGTGAGCGTCGTGCCGGCCTTCGTTGAGCGTTTGCGGAGCGTTCATCGCTCAAATCTCCTTGATGCGAAAGACTTCGACGCCGACCGCGTCGCAGTCCGGATAGACGTCCGGCTTCTCGGTCGACACGCGCGCGGCGCGCACGTGCGGATGTTCGAGCATCGTCGTTACGACGTCGTCGCACAGCGTTTCCTGCAGATGGATATGGCCTTGCGCGACGCGCTGCGCGATGGTCGAGCGCATGAAGTCGTAGTCGACGACTTCGTTGAGCTTGTCGTGCACCGGTGTGGACAGCGACAGCGGCACGAACAGTTCGACGTTGATGACGACGCGCTGCTCGCCGCGCTTTTCGAAGTCGTGCACGCCGATATTGATGTGCACCTCGTAATTGCGCAGAAAGAGCCGGCGGCAATCGGCAAGCCGGGGATGCGAAAGAGCGTCAAACATGTTCGTTCCAGTCAAAAAAGCGTGCGTGGCACGCAAAGGGGCGCATCACCACGCGCACCGGCCGCCTCGGCAAGGCAGGCCGCGCGCATGTCAGGCGCCCGTCAAAAACATCACGTCGCGCGGCAGCGGCACGAGATGCTGCCCGCCGTCGACCACCAGCGTCGTTCCGGTGACGCCGGCTGCATCCGCGAGATACAGCGCGGCGGCGACGATATCCTCGGGCCGCGACGCACGGCCCAGAGGCGTCGTTCGGTGAGCGGCTTCGAAGCCGTCCGGCGTCTGATCGGCCGATTGCAGCGTGAGGCCGGGCGCGAGCCCGACCACGCGGACCTTCGGCGCGAGCGCCTGGGCCAGCGCGACCGTCGCGGTCTGCAAGGCCGCCTTCGACAGCGTGTACGACAGGTAATCCGGATTCATGTTGTACAGCTTCTGGTCCAGCACGTTGATGACCACCGCGCGCTGGCTTTCGTCGCGCAAGGCGGCCTCGGGTGTCGCCTCGAACAGCATGCGCGCGAGCACGAGCGGCGCGCCGAGGTTCATCGCGGTCAGCTTGAGCAGCAGCTCGTAGCCGACGTCGCGCGCCGTGTCTTCCTCGAAACGCGACGCGTTGTTGACGATGCACGTGGGCCGCCCGAGCGCCGCGGTACAGGCCGGCAAAAGCCGCTCGACCTGCGCCTCGTCGCCGAGTTCGGCATGCAGCGCGACCGCGCGGCGGCCCATTGCGGCGATCCGCGCGACCACTTCGTCGGCTTCTTCGCGCGACGCGCCGTAGTGAACGGCGACGTCCCAGCCGCGCGCGGCAAAGCCGAGCGCGAGCGCGCGCCCAATACGGCGCGCCGCGCCCGTAATCAGCACGACGCGGGACGCGTCAGGCCGCCGGGCGGGCGGCCCGTCCGGCGGCGCTTCGGCCGCGCGGGCAGCGGTGTGCGAAGAGACGGTCATTTACAATGCGGGGATGAATCCGAAAGCTCACCAACCCGATAGTTTACCTGCTCCCGGCCCGAGCGCGCTCGCGCAGTCCGAAGCGCTCATCGCGCAGATTCGCGCGGAGCTCGACGCGGCCGGCGGCTGGCTGCCGTTCGACCGCTATATGGAGCGCGCGCTGTACGCGCCGGGGCTCGGCTATTACAGCGGTGGCGCGCGCAAATTCGGGCTGCGCGGCGACGACGGCAGCGACTTCGTGACCGCGCCGGAACTCTCGCCGCTGTTCGCCGCGACGCTCGCGCGTCCGGTAGCCGAGGCGTTGCAGGCGAGTGGCACGCGCGAGGTAATGGAGTTCGGCGCCGGCACCGGCAAGCTCGCGGCCGGATTGCTCAATGCGCTCGACGCGCTGGGTGCGGCGGGCGCCGAATTCGACCGCTACTCGATCGTCGATCTGTCGGGCGAGTTGCGCGAGCGTCAGCGCGAAACGATCGCGGCGGCCGCGCCCGCGCTGCTCGCGAAAGTGCGCTGGCTCGATGCGCTGCCCGAGCGCTTCGAGGGCGTCGTGATCGGCAACGAGGTGCTCGACGCAATGCCGGTGCGGCTCTTCGCGCATCGCGGCGGCGTATGGCACGAGCGCGGCGTGGCGTGGCGCGACGGCGCGTTCGCGTTCGACGACCGGCCGGTCGCGGCCGCCGAGGACCTTGCGCGGCTGGCGGAAATCGATGCCACCCGCGACACCCTCGGCGAAGACTATCTGACCGAAACGCATGAAGCCGCCAGCGCATTCACGCGCACGATCTGCGCGATGCTCGCGCGCGGCGCGATCCTGCTGATCGACTACGGCTTTCCGCGTCACGAGTACTACCATGGCCAGCGCGCGCAGGGCACGCTGATGTGCCACTACCGGCACCGCGCGCACGGCGATCCGTTCCTGTACCCGGGCTTGCAGGACATCACCGCGCACGTCGAATTCACGGGCATCGCCGAGGCGGGCGTCGAGACCGGCGCGGACCTGCTCGGCTTCACATCGCAGGCGCGCTTCCTGATGAACGCGGGTATCACCGAGGCGCTCGGCGAAATCGACCCTGCCGATACCGCACGCTTTCTGCCTGCCGCGAATGCGGTGCAGAAGCTATTGTCCGAGGCGGAGATGGGCGAGCTGTTCAAGGTGATCGCCTTTTCGCGCGGACTCGATGATACGCTGCGCGCTTTTTCGAGCGGCGATCGCTCGCATACGCTGTGATTTCCGCCCGGCCCGGGCTCGAGGACTCGCGATGATCCGCTGGCTTCTGACCACCTTCATTGCCGTCGCGGTGCTGTCGTCCTGCTGGCCGTGGCTCAGGAAGCTCGGCATCGGCCGGATGCCCGGCGACGTGACCTTGCGGCTGTTCGGCCGGGAGTATCCGTTTCCGTTCATGTCGACGCTGGTACTGTCGATGCTGTTGTCGCTGCTGGCGCGGGCGTTGTAGGCGTTGGCGGTTTCGCGGCGCTCGCCACCGCCCTGATGGCGATGACCGGGACTGACGGCGGCGACAGCGGCCCAAACCGCCTGTACAGCCGCGTCGCCCACGAGAGCCTGTAGCCGATCGCCGCATCCATTGCACGGCGGCATGCACAAGCCGCACAGCCTGCGGATTTGACAGCGGGCACTCACCTCAGCGACGGCGGCCAATCCACCCGCACCGCTACGGCCCGCCAACACCCCCTAAGCAATCGCCGTTTCCACCGCCCGAATGCGCTCCTGATGCACGGCGTCCTTGATACCGGCCGGCGCATCGGCGAAACGCTTCGCGACCGCTCCCGCATCGACGCCGCGCGCGGCGACCAACGCCACCCTGAGCCGCTCCGCCTGCGGATAATCGCGCGTCTCGAAGCCAAGCCGCCCGCGCGCGTCGGACTCGCACGCCTGCAACGCCTCGGCGAAGCGCGCCGGCTTTCGGATCGCGTCGCTGCGCTCGAAAAGCCGCACGAGCGCGGCCGCGCCCATTTCCATCACGCGATGAATATTGCCGTGCTCGCGCGCCACCAGCAGCGCGAGGTCGCGGCACTCGTTCGGCACGCGCAACCGCTCGCACAACGGCTTGAGCAGATCGACGCTGCGGCCCTCATGGCCGATGTGGCGCGGCAGCACGTCCTCGGGCGTGGTCGCCTTGCCGAGATCGTGCGTGAGCGCCGCAAAGCGCACCGGCAGCGCATAGCCCTGCTGTGCGGCATGGTCGAGCACCATCATCACGTGGACGCCCGTATCGACCTCGGGGTGATAGTCGGCGCGTTGCGGCACGCCGAACAGCGCGTCGATCTCGGGCAAAATCCGCGCGAGCGCGCCGCACTCGCGCAGCACCGCAAACATCCGCGACGGCTTCTTCTCCATCAGCCCGCGCGACACCTCCTGCCACACACGCTCGGCCACCAGCGCGTCGGCCTCGCCTTCCGCGACCATCGCGCGCATCAGCGCCCTCGTTTCGGGCGCGACGGTGAAATCGACGAAACGCGCCGCGAACCGCGCGATGCGCAGAATCCGCACCGGGTCTTCGAGGAACGCGGCGCTGACGTGGCGAAAAAGCCGCGCCTGAAGATCGGCCTGGCCATTGAACGGATCGACGACCGGCCCGCTCAGCTCGCCGTCCGGACGCACCTCGCGCGCCATCGCGTTGATCGTCAGATCGCGCCGCGCGAGGTCCTCTTCGAGCGTGACGTCGGGTGCGTAGAAAAACTGGAAGCCGTGATAGCCGGCCGCCGTCTTGCGCTCGGTGCGCGCGAGCGCGTACTCCTCGTGCGTCTGCGGATGCAGGAACACCGGGAAGTCCTTGCCGACCGGACGATAACCCTGCGCCACCATCTGCTCGGGCGTCGCGCCCACCACCACGTAATCGCGATCCTGCACCGGCACGCCGAGCAGTTCGTCGCGGATCGCACCGCCTACTGCATAGATATTCATGGGCATTCGTCTTGATAGGGAATCGCGTGCGTTTCGCCATGCGCGGCCTCGATCCACGCAGCGACCGCGGGCAGCGCGGTGACTCGCTCGACATAGGCCGCGGCCGCAGCCGACAACGCCGGCTGCCATGTGTTGAAGCGCATCGCGACCGGCGCGTACATCGCATCGGCAATGCCGAACTCGCCGAACAGGAACGGGCCGCCATAGCGTTGCAGGCAATCGCTCCAGAGCGCCTCGATGCGCGCGATATCGGCGAGCACGCCGGGCTTCGCGTTCTTGCCCGGGAACGACGCGCGAATGTTCATCCACATGTTCGAGCGCAGTTCGCCGAAGCCCGAATGCATCTCGGCGCTGACGCTGCGCGCGTGTGCGCGCGCAGCCGCGTCGCGCGGCCACAGCGCACGCTGCGGGAAACGCTCGGCGAGCGTTTCGGCGATCGCGAGCGAATCCCACACGGCCTGCCCCGCGTCGTCGATCAGGCAGGGCACCTTGCCGGGTCCGCGCGGCGCCTGAGCGAGCACCTTCGCGTTCGTGTCCGGCTCGTTCAGCAGGATCAACGCCTCATCGAACGGAATGCCGAAATGCTTCAGCAGCAGCCATGGACGCATCGACCATGACGAGTAGTTTTTGTCGCCAATGAGAAGTTTCATGCCTGGCAGGAAAGAAGAGTGAGAAAGGAAATGGGCAAGGCTTCAGCGTCCGGCGTTCGCGCGGAAGTCGTCCAGACGCGAACGCGTGGCCGAGCCGCTCAGATACGTCGGCACGATCGCCTCGATGCTGGTCGGTTCGAGCCCGAGTTCGGGCGCGAGCGGTCCGCTCAGCACGTTGTCGACCTTCATCGAATCGAGATTGTCGCGCGAAATCGCCGGTTCGCCGGGCGCCATTTCGAAGCTCAGCGCCTGCAAACGCGCAAGCGTTTCGGGCAGCCGGATGATGCGCGCATGCTTGCCGATCACGTCGCCGCAATACGCGACGAGGTCTTCGAGCGTATAGACGGTCGGGCCGCCGAGTTCGTAGGTGCGGCCGCTGGCGGCGTCGAGATCGAGCACGTTGACGATCGCCTTCGCCACGTCGCCGACATAGACCGGCTGGAATTGCGCATCGGGCATCGCGAGCGGAATCACCGGGAACACGCGTTGCAGGAACGCGAACTTGTTGAGGAACTGGTCGCCGGGACCGAACACGACCGATGGCCGAAAAATCGTCCACGCGACGTTCGCCGCATGCACGGCCTTCTCGCCGTCGCCCTTCGAGCGCGAGTACATGCTCGGGCCGTTCGGATTGGCGCCGAGCGCGCTCAGATGAATCAGCCGATGCACGCCCTTGCCTTCGCAGGCGGCGACGATGCGCGTCGGCAGATCGACATGCGCGTGCGCGAACTCGGCACCATAGGGTTTGCCGCGTTTGCCGTGCAGCACGCCGATGAGGTTGATCGCGCAGTCGGCGCCCTCGACGAAACGCGCAAGCTGGACCGGATCGAACACGTCGGTTTCGATCACGTCGATCGGCAGCATGGTGAGATGGCGCGCGTTGTAGCGCCGCCGTGTGGCGATGCGCACGTCCTTGCCCATCTCGACGAGCGCGTTGACGAGCTGGCTGCCGATAAACCCGGAGCCGCCGATGATCGCAATGGCTTGATGTCGCATTTTCGACTCCCAGCTGGAAGCCGCGGCAACGGCTGGCGAGGCGCGCCGCAACCCCGGAGCGAGGTCGCGGCGGCATGGCGCTTACGGTGCGATGTAACCCAGGCGCGCCTTCAGCGATTGCGGACGGCCTTCGAACAATGCCGCGTAGTAGACCGTGTTGGACAGCACATTCTTGACGTAGTCGCGGGTTTCCTGGAACGGAATCGCCTCGGCGAAGATCGCGCCTTCGACCGGGCGCTGCAGCGACTGCCGCCAGTTGCGCGGACGGCCCGGACCTGCGTTGTAGCCGGCGGTAGCCAGCACGGCGGACCCGTCGAATTGATTGTAGATCATCGCCAGGTAGTTCGTGCCGAGCAGGATGTTGGTGTTGATGTCGTTCATCTGCTCGCGCGACACCGGGCCGAGACCGATCTTCTTCGCGACCAGTTGCGCGGTGGCCGGCATCAACTGCATCAGACCGCCCGCGCCGACTTCCGAACGCGCATTGATGATGAAGCGCGACTCCTGGCGGATCAGCCCGTACGCCCATTCGATGTCGAGCCCGCTCGACTGCGCGTCCTGTTCGACGATATCGCGGAACGGCGACAGATAGCGCAGCGAGAAATCGTGCTCGCTCTTCGTGCGGTCCGCGGTGTTGACGGTGCGGTCGTACAGCTGGATGCGGCGCGCGTACTCGGCGGCGGCAAGCAGTTGCCGGTCGGTCATATTGCGCAGCGGCCAGTTCCATTCGCGATTGCCTTCGAGCCGCAGATTCAGCGCATAGAAGCGCTGCGCGAGGTCGAAGCCCGGCGTGTTGCCGGCCTGCTGCACTTCGGCGTCGGTGACCGTGGTCTTCGGCGGCACGGTGATCTTCTGGCCGAGTTCTTCGAGCGCGAGCTGGCCGTAGAAGTTGAAGTTCGACGAGATCGACTGGAATTCCTGGCTGGCCGTGGCCGTGTCGCCGGCCTGCTTCAGCGCGCGCGCATGCCAGTACACCCACGACGGCTGCTTGCGCAGCGACTCGGGCATCTGCTCGATCGACCAGCGCACCATGTTCCAGTCGCCGGCGAGCAGCGCGCTGCGCGTGCGCCATTCATACGCGGGATTCGACAGCGGCGCGTTGGCCGAGAGCCGGAACCAGTCGACCGCGCCGGGCATCTGCTTGAGCGCGCCCTGATAGCCGATCGTGCCCCAGCCGATCGCGCGCTCGGGCGAATTCAGCGACGGCGCGACCGACGCGAACGTGGCCGCCGCCATCGCCGGATCGTTGCGCGCCATGCGCGTGATCGCGAGCAGCGCCAGCTGATGCGCCTGCGGATCGGCGCCGACGCCGCGCGCAAGCAACAGCGGCGGCGTATTGACCGCCTGGCTGAACTGCACCGGATCGGGCGCCTGGTCGGCGAGCGCGTCGACGAGCTTGCTGCCGGTGCTCGTGTAGTTCTGCTCGTACGCAAGGCGAATCTGCTGCCAGACGTCGTTGCTGCTGAACTGGCGGTTCGCGCCGAGCACCGTGATGAGATCGACGCAGCCGTCGCCGTACCATTTCGGATCGACGAGCAGCGCGCGCGCCGCATCGGCGACGTTTTCGCCGCGCGAGGCGCGCGATTCGAGCGCGTAGCACTTCACCTGGGTGTCGTCGTCGAGCACGAACTTCGCGTACTGCTGGTCGAAGTTGCGCCAGTCGTGGCGTGTGCCGAGCACGTTCAGGTAGTCGTTGCGCAGACGGTCGGCAATTGCCTGGCCGTCGTACTTCTGCAGGAACGCGAGCACCGGCGCGTCGGGCGCATCGACGCGCGCATGGCCGCTCGAGTCGAACAGCTGCGGCTTGATCTGGAAGTACTCCACATACGACGGCGCCGGGTAATTCGGGATCATGCTCGCGAGCTGGGCCGCGCGTCCGGCATCGTTGGTGCGGGCGGCTTCGCGAAGCTGCACGAAGATCTGGTCGTCGTTCGTGAGCTGGGTGATCGGAATCGGTCTGACGGCGGAAGCCGTGCTGCACGCGACGAGCGCCGCCGCGGCGAGCGCCATGCCAACCGCGCGATATACTCGAAAGAGGCTTTTTGACATCGTTGTTTCTGGAGCGCAAATTGGACCCAAGCATAGCATGCAACCCTGTCCCGTCAGCGAAAAAGGCGCTGCGCCGGATGCTACTGGAAGCCCGTCTGCAAGCGGCTTCCGAGCCGGCCAACAATGCCGCGCTCGGGCGCCGCGTGCTCGACGCGCTGAAGCACTTCGCGGTGCATGGCGTGGGGTTCTACTGGCCGCTCGCGGGCGAGTTCGACGCGCGCGGCGCAATCGCGATCTGGCTCGCGGCCAGCGCGCGGCATGAGGCCAGTTTGCCGATCGTTACAGAACGTGGCGCGCCGCTCGAATTTCACGCATGGACGCCCGACATGCCGATGCGAATCGGCCATCACCGGATCACGGAGCCCACTTCGGAGCGCATCGTATTGCCCGAGCTGCTGTTCGTGCCATGCGTCGGTTTCGACGACGACGGCTTCCGGCTCGGCTATGGCGGCGGCTATTACGACCGCACGCTGGCCGGCTGGCCGGCGGCGCAGAAGCCGATCACCGTGGGTATCGCCTATGAAGCGTGCCGCACGCAGGCACTGGAGCGCGAAGCCCACGATATTCCGCTCGATCTGATCGTGACCGAGGCGGGGTTTCATCCGGGCTTGCCGGTTTGAGAAGGTAAAGCGCAAGCGCGCACGCTCGCGCGGTATGCCGCCGTTATCCTTCCTTGATTCGGTTCTTATAGCGAAGCCGCCGCGCGCGCCGCCGTGTCGTACAACCCCGACGCATTGCGCATCAGGTGCGCGGCCTCGCCGATCTGCTGGTTGGTCAGGCCGCTTTCCTTGAGCGTCGAAATCAGGCAGTTCTCGCGCACCTCGCGATACTTCAGACACAGTTCACGTCCCGCCTCGGTCGCCGAGAAGAACACTTCCTTGCCGGTCTTTTCGCTTTTTACATACCCTCTAGCTACGAGCTTCTTGAGCGCGTAAGTGGCGACGTGCGTGTCCTCGATGTTCAGCACGAAGCAGATGTCCGCCAGTTTCTTGCGGCGTTCGCGATGGCTTACATGATGCAGCAGCGATACCTCGATCGCGGTCATGTCCTTGTCGCCGGCCGCCGACATGCAACGCACCATCCAGCGGTTGAACGCGTTGCCCGCCATGATCAGCGCGTATTCGAGCTCGGACAGTTCCGCGCTGGTCTCGGAGACGAGATGCTCCGACGAAACGATCTTGGTGGGATGACGCGCCATGCGAGGCTCTCGGAAATGGGGTGGAAAGTGTCGAAAGTGTACGACGAGCGGACGTTTCCAGCGAGCCTGGAGAAAATTGTTATTAGTAAAACGTTGATAATTTATTGATAATATATGTCTCACGCATTGCCGCTAATGTATGCCTCACGCTTCGTCGCAATAATTACGGTAATCGCGGGAATCGTCGCGACTGCCGCCGCGCTGTCCGCCGCCTCTTTCGACTCGACCCAGACCGTCAAGCCATGAGCCAACCACGAATTTTTCCTCTCGGCGATGCCGCGCTCGTCTGCGAAGCGCCGCCGCCCGCCACGCTGGAATGCCAGCAGCGCGTGTGGGCCACGGCGATTGCCGCGCGCGACTGGGCCCACGTGCTCGAAGTCGTGCCCGGCATGAACAATCTGACGCTCGTGTTCGAGCCGCTCGAAGCCAATGCCGGCGCGCTCGCCGAACAACTGCTCGCGGCCTGGCACGCGG